>MDTC01178588.1_pt1 | contig 13508 bp, 8 predicted proteins | sample 811181 | NCBI WGS metagenome assembly MDTC01 (sample SAMN05326644, study PRJNA326480) | marine metagenome | isolation source: seawater | place: Pacific Ocean: North | collected 2011
ACTGTACTTTATCTCTTAAGTCAGGGGTGCTAAAAATAGCAGCAAGCCCTTTGCCTTCTGCAGGTGCTAAAGCTTCATAAGAAGTTGCAAACAGTGTTACAAAATCTTCTTGAGAGTTCTTTTGCATCCCCAAAGCATTTGCAATAGCTTGGTTAAATACTATATCTTTACTATTATTAGAAAGTGCTTTTATCACATCAATAACTGATACTTCTAAAGTAACATTCATCCCTCCTTTAAGATCCAATCCTAAATTGATTTCTCTCTCCATACACTCTTTGTAAGTGTAATCTTTCATCCAAATATCATACACCTTCTCACTACTAATAGAATCAAGATAATATTTTTCTTTCTTTATTCTTTCTAATTCAAGAATCTCTTCAATTAGTGTTGAATCAAGCAAAGAATCATTACTGCTTGATTTCAAACCTGAGATTAATTGTTCACTATTCACGTTTACATAATTATTGGCATATTCCAGGGCATCATCTTGCACTCCATCAGATACCCATGTGAATGATAGTTGATATAGGCAAATCAAAGCAAATAGGATTGCGAATATTTTAATTGCGTTTCTGTTTTGCATTATTTTTATTTTATTATTTCTAGCTTACTTTTCCAGAGCGGCAAATATAAAATTTCATTCTTACATAAGCAATAAAATATCAGAGCTTTTATTTGGGAAAGTTCAGATTCTATTATTTTGATTATCGCTATCTTTGTATCAAAAATATTTGAGATGAAAAAATCTATCCGTTTGATATGTGCTGTTATTTTTATATCAAAATGTGTTTCTGCTCAAGTACATTTTTCAAGAGACACTTCCGTTTTGGTTTCGGAAAACGGAACCCAACTTAATCAAGCTTGGGTGGGCGGTGTAAATGCTATGCAACCTTCCAAGATCGATTTAAACATTGATGGAATAAACGATCTTATCTTTTTTGACAGAAGTGGAAATAAAATTTCTCCCTTCTTAAGTATTAATAATGAATATGTTTTTGCCCCTGAATATAGATTAGCTTTTCCTAAATTGCATGATTGGGTACTTTTAGAAGATTATAATTGTGATGGCAAACAAGATATTTTTGCTTATTCTTCTGGAGGATTAGAGGTTTATAAAAATACCTCAACCACATCTTTATCTTTTTCTAAAGTAACCTCACTTTTACTTTCCAATTATGGCCCTAATAATTTTAATATGTTTGTTAGCAGTGTAGATATACCTGCAATTTCAGATATAGATGATGATGGCGATTTGGACATCTTAACTTTCGCAATAACTGGAGGTTTTGTGGAGTTTCATAAGAATTTGGCAATAGAAAACTATGGTAATTGCGACACTTTAGCTTTTCAGTTTACCGAAAGTTGTTGGGGAAATTTCTTTGAAGGGTTAAATAGTTATCTGGTTAATTGTACCTTTTGCACTCCAGATAGTTGCTCTCCTGCAATTTTGCCAAATAACTCAAATAGTAAACAAAAACATAGCGGTTCTACTCTTCTTGCTCTTGATATAGATGATGATAACGATAAAGATTTAGTTTTAGGAGATGTCAGTTTTACTAATATGAATTTACTTACAAATGGTGGAGATAATCAAAATGCAAATATGATTACTGTTGATAGTTTGTTCCCAAAAAACAATAATAACACATTACCAACTGATTTACATCTTTTCCCTGCTCCTTTTTATTTGGATGTTACCCATGATGGTATAAAAGATCTAATCGTTACAACTAATAGTCAAGCTAATTCAGAAAATTTTGAAAGTGTATGGCTTTTTTCTAATAGCGGAACAAATACTTTGCCTGATTTTAATTTCGTTAGCAAAGCATTTATACAAGATGAGATGATTGATTTAGGAGAAGGAGCTTATCCTTCATTCTTTGATTATAATAATGATGGCTTGCAAGATTTGGTTGTGGGAAACTATGGATATCATGATATTAATGGGAATGACATCTCTGGACTAGCTCTTTTTGAAAATACGGGTACACTTTCTCAACCTAGTTTTGATTTAATAAGTAGAGATTTTACTAATATATCTACAATGAACTTGAATGTGACTTTAAATATTCCAGCAATGAATATTTATCCTGCTTTTGGTGATTTGGATGGAGATAATGATAAGGATATGATTTTGGGAGACGCAGAGGGGAAACTGCATCTTTTTACCAATGACGGCTCAATACCTACCAACTTTACATTGAATACTGTAAACTATGAGAATATTGATGTAGGTTATTTTGCCACCCCTCAATTAGTAGATGTAAATCGAGATGGGCTTTTAGATTTATTGGTTGGTGATATGACAGGAACAATTACCTACTTCCCTAATAAGGGAACCATAAATCTAGCAGTATTTGATAGTACTATTTCTAACTTTGGTGGTATTGATGTAGATGCTTCATATATTAGCACAGGTTATAGTGCCCCTTTTTTGATAGACATTAATGGAGAATACCATTTATATATAGGCTCTAATTATGGAGGAATTTATCATTACAATCATATTGATGGAAATTTAAGTGGCAACTTTAATTTAATAAGTAGTACTGAACAAAATATTGAGGAAGGAGCTAGAACTGCTTTAGCAATTAAGGATTTAAATAACGATCTAATACCAGACATTATGTTAGGTAACTATTGTGGAGGACTTTCTTTTTTTGTTGGTGACACCTTAACAGCTACAGATATTAACGACCATTATGCTACACCCTTATTAGTTTATCCAAACCCTGCAAATAAAAACTTGTTTGTACAAAGCAAACTAACTGGAAATATAAAGCTCTATTCTGTTTTAGGAAAATTATTACTCTCAGAAGAGAAGACTACACAGAACCATAATCTTGATATTGGTAAACTGCCAAATGGAATTTACATTATTAGGTTAGGTAATTCTAATAATAAATTTGTTAAGGAGTAAATTCTGGATTTTCAATAAAATCCGGATCGGAGAGTGCTTTCAAAAAAGCAATGAGATCCTGTTTTTCTTGATTTGTCAACTGTAAACCCCCAATATTTAGTTTCTTCATTAATGGATCAACTGTTGATGAATAGTTTAACCCACTATTATAATGCTCCACCACTTCCTCTAAAGTAGAGAATCTCCCATCATGCATATAAGGAAAAGAAAATTCTATATTACGTAAAGTTGGAGTTTTAAATTTTCCATTATCTGAAGGCAAACCTGTAACTTTTGCTAGGCCTAGATCAGTAAATGGTTCCGCATCTAGCCCATTATTATGAAAAAGATTATCCATAAACATTTCTGTTCCATGGCAATGAAAACAATCCCCTTTCTCGGTATTAAAAATAACATAGCCATTAAGTTCTGATGGCGTAAGTTGAACCTCTTGACGTAAGTATTTATCATATTTTGAATTAGAAGAAATAAGTGTTCGTTCAAACTGAGTAATTGCCTTTACCACATGAGTAGAATCAATATCATCTATATTGAATGCTTTTTTGAACAAATCCTTATATATAGCATTGGAATTAAGCGTATTCTCTACATTTTTCCAGGTATTATTCATTTCTATTAGGTTTACAACAGGACCAAATGCCTGATCTTCTAAAGTTATGGCTCTACCATCCCAAAAATTAGAAGCGTTCCAACCTACATTAATAATAGTTGAAGCATTTCTATCACCAAAAGAGCCATTAATACCTTGGCTAAATCGATTAGTATCAGAAAAAGCAGCAGATTGCAAATGACAAGAAGAACAGCTTTGGGTCCCATCTCCACTAAGAATAGGGTCATGAAAAAGTTTTTTCCCTAATGCAACACCTTCAATGGTCATAGGATTATTCTCAGGAACTGGCATATTTGGAAAGCCACTTGGGGATACAATAGCATAAGGAGTTGTTTGGTGTGGTGAGATAGTATCAAAAATGCAACTACCATCATTATAAGTTGCTAAACTATTATAATTCAGGGCATTTTGATCAATACAACCGAAAATTATAGGCAAATCCTTCTTGCAAGAGAGAAAGAAAATTACAAGAAGTAAAAAGAAAACCCTCCTTTTCATATTATTGATTTACTGAAACAGAAAAAACATCTGTCATTCCGTTCTGTTTCAATTGCATTTGTTTATTACTATCTTCCATTATCCCATCAGAGGTGAGGGTAATTGTATTTGGATTATCATACCAATTATTTATTTCCATATTAATTATTACAGTTGTATTAACATTATCTATATTTATTGCAATAGGTAAATTCGTGTTAAATGAGAAGTCTATCCCATCTGTACCTCCTGTATGTGTTGCATATCCTTGAAGAGCCGTAGTAAAGTCACCTTCTAACTGCATATAATGATAGCCTCCCCCCATAATCTCTGGCCAAGCAAATGATGGAAAGAAACTTTCATTTAAATATAAATCCGTGATATTTTTTATAGAATCTAATCCCATTGTAAATGAGATAGAGGAATAATGAGCACTATTTAGATCTTGAATCTCTAAATTAAATGTTGAAGAATCCGAAATAGTTATAAAGTGTACTTCATCCAAAAGAAAACTATTTCCATTTACTGTATGCAGTGTGATATCTGAAATTAAATACCTTAATGTTTGTACATTATAATTCTGACCAGCTGCATTTGCATATATCATTTGATCTATCTCTAATGGCTCTTCATCAACAGTATGAGTAAAATTTAATGATAAATTATATCTGCATGATTGATCATCTTCCTCAGCATCAGCATTGTAATTTGTAGCTGCGAAATCAGTACACCCTTTTTCTTTTTTACAAGAAATAAAGATTAAACTGCATCCTAAAATAATAAGGCACGTTTTTTTCATTTTTTTATAATAATTTATAGAATCCAAAATTAAATAAACTAATTAACTTAATATATGATAAAAAACATAATAATAAAGAATCTTATGTGTTCAATAAAGATTTATGCTAATGCGCCTATTTCGCTTAAAAGAGAGTTGGTTTTCTTTACTCCCTCAGCAGAAGTTTTTAATTGGGCTTTTTCTATATCATTCAATTCAATCTCCACAATTTTTTCAATTCCGTTTCTTCCAAGAATAACAGGTACTCCTATGCATAAATCATCTAAACCGTATTCTCCTTCCAAAAATGACGAACAAGGAAACATCTTATGTTGATCACAAACTATGGATTGAACAAGTGATGAAACTGCTGCGCCAGGCGCATACCAAGCTGAAGTGCCTAACATTTTAGTAAGGGTTGCCCCCCCTACTTTAGTATCTTCCAATACTTGTTGCAATCTTTCTGCTGGTAATAATTCAGTAACTCTTACCGAATTTCTTGTAGCTAAACGAGTAAGAGGCACCATGCCAACATCAGAATGTCCTCCAATTACCATTCCATCTATATCCGATATTGGGCAATCAACAGCCTCTGCTAATCGGTATTTAAAACGAGCACTATCCAAGGCTCCACCCATTCCTATAATTCTATTTTTGGACAATCCCAAAATCTTGTGAGTTAAATAAGTCATGGTATCCATTGGATTACTTACAATAATCAGAATTACATCAGGGGAGTGTGTAATTAACTGCTCAGCAACTGATTTTACAATTCCAGCATTTATACCAATTAGTTCTTCACGTGTCATTCCTGGTTTTCTTGGAATTCCTGAGGTGATTACTGCTACGCTGCTTCCTCCTGTTTTGGAATAATCTCCAGAGGTTCCAGTTATTTTGGTGTCAAATTCGTTTAAAGATGCTGTTTGCATTAAATCCATTGCTTTTCCTTCTGCAAAATTCTCTTTAATATCAACTAAAACCACCTCTGAAGTAAAATTTTTAATAGCAATATATTCTGCACAACTTGCTCCTACTGCCCCTGCTCCAACGACTGTTATTTTCATGATTTTTTTATTTATTTTAGTTTGTATCTGACCCTTTTTTCTTTTAATTTCTATAAAAAATAATCGAGCCTAACTATCCTTTAAGCATCAACATTTGCATATTTTGCATTGGCCTCAATAAATTCTCTTCTTGGTGGCACTTCATCCCCCATTAGCATAGAAAATACTCTATCAGCCTCTGCCGCACTATCAATTGTAACCATTTTTAGAGTTCTTTTCTCCGGGTTTAAGGTAGTTCCCCAAAGTTGTTCGGCATTCATTTCTCCTAATCCTTTATATCTTTGAATGCCAATATTCACTTCTTTTCCTCCCTTCATCTCTTCTACCAAAATATCTCTTTCTTCATCTGACCAACAATAGCGATGGTCTTTTCCTTTCTTTAATAAATATAAAGGTGGAGTTGCAATATATACATAACCCTTCTCAATTAACTCATACATATAACGAAAAAAGAAAGTCAAAATTAAAGTAGCTATGTGACTGCCATCAATATCGGCATCTGTCATTATTACCACTTTATGATAGCGTAATTTTTCGGTGTTTAGCGCCCTTTCATCCTCTTCAGTCCCAACAGAAACACCAAGTGCAGTATACATATTTTTGATTTCTTCATTCTCAAAAACCTTATGTTGCATTGCTTTCTCTACATTCAAAATTTTACCTCTTAGTGGGAGTATAGCTTGGAAATGTCTGTTTCTGCCTTGCTTTGCAGTACCTCCTGCCGAGTCTCCCTCAACCAAGAAAATCTCGCATTTCTCAGGATCTCTCTCAGAACAATCAGAAAGTTTACCGGGCAACCCTGAACCAGTCATTACACTTTTTCTTTGTACCATCTCTCTAGCCTTTCGAGCTGCATTACGAGCAGTAGCTGCCAAAATTACTTTCTGCACAATAGTTTGTGCTTGTTTAGGATTCTCTTCCAGATAATATTCCAACATTTTACTAACCGAACGTGACACAGCAGAAGTTACTTCTTTATTTCCCAATTTGGTTTTAGTTTGTCCTTCAAATTGTGGTTCCATTACTTTTACTGAAATTACAGCAGTCAAACCTTCTCTAAAATCATCTCCACTAATTTCAAATTTTACTTTTTTCAAAAGTCCAGACGTATCTGCATATTTCTTCAAAGTTCTGGTAAGCCCTCTTCTAAATCCAGAAAGATGTGTTCCTCCTTCATGGGTGTTGATATTATTTACATAAGAATGCACATTTTCGGTATATGAATTATTATATACCATTGCCACCTCAACAGGCACTCCATCTTTTTCTCCATCAAAATAAATAACGTCATTTAAAATGGATTCTCTTGTTCCATCCAAAAATGTAACAAATTCTTTTAACCCTCCTTCAGAATAGAACTCCTCTTTTATAAGATTGCCTTCATCATCTGCTCTCCTTTTATCAGTAATAGAAAGATGAATTCCTTTATTTAAGAAAGAAAGCTCCCTTAATCTTGCTGCCAAAATATCAAAATGATAAACAGTCTCGATAAATATCGTGTTGTCAGGGATAAAAGTAACATAAGTTCCTGTTTTATCACTAGTTCCAATCTCTCTTACATCATGCTGAGGTATTCCAATTTTATATTCTTGTTCATAAATTTTACCATTTCTATGTACTTCTACTCTTAAATAGCTAGAAAGTGCATTTACACAGGATACACCAACACCATGAAGTCCCCCAGACACTTTATAAGAGTCTTTATCAAACTTCCCTCCAGCATGCAGAACAGTCATTACCACTTCCAAAGCTGATTTCCCTTCTTTTTCGTGTATATCAGTAGGTATTCCCCTTCCATTATCCTCTACAGTTATAGAATTATCCTCATTAATAAAAACATCAATATGGGAACAATGACCTGCCAACGCCTCATCAATAGAGTTATCTACTACCTCATATACCAAATGATGCAAGCCCTTCTGTCCAATATCGCCGATATACATTGCAGGTCTTTTTCGTACCGCCTCTAAGCCTTCAAGAACCTGAATATTATCAGCATCATAATTCTGCTTATTTTTATTTTCTTCACTCATAAAATTTGTATTAATTATTGCTTTTCTGAAAAACAAGCAAATATACATTTTTACTATCGAATATAGAGCAAATCTTAAGTGTAAAATTGCATAAAGTTTTTCAACAAAAGTTAATAACTTTTAGAAGCTATAACTCACACCAAAAACTCCATTAAAACTAATCTCCTGATAGTTTCTCCAAAGTTCCTTTTTAGAGTTTGTAAGATTGTTCAATTGCAGATAAGCTGAAAGAATTTTGGAGTAATTATATTGTAATCCTAAATTAAAATGAATTTGGGATGGAAGTATTTCTGAAGATGTTCCATTTAGTGAATTTCTATTTCCTAAATAGCTCACTCTTGGCATCAGTTTTATTTTATCTCGTAAATTAATAGGAGCGCTTATATCAAAAGTTAGATTAGGCTTATGATAGATTTCTTTATCCCAATGGTAATAGTTCGTGTTAATATTTAAACTTACTAAATTGTTAATTCTTTTATCGTAGTTAGCATTGATATGTAATTGCGCAACATCAACATAATTTACAGCAAACCGACTATAATCTATAGTTTCTAGTAAATCGAAATAAGCAAGATTTGTTACATTCCCATAAGCAACACTGCCATAAAAAACTTCATCTTTTCCTAATACATTTCTTATAGCTAAAAACAATTCTTGTAAATCTGTTGTTTCTAATTGCTGATTAAATCCATTATTTTTAACTATGCTTTGATTCGTTCCAAATGAATGGATGTAAGGATTCTCATCCGAAAGGGATTTTAAGGTGTTTCTTTGCTCATTATTACGTATCCCACCATAAATCAATAAAATATCTTTTACAAGCTCTTTAGTTGCTTTTAATTGAGGAGAAATTTGCAGTGGTATATTATCAGAGAGGTAATGTAATTCCAAACCAATATCAAAATCAATTCCATATCTTGTAAAAGCAGAAGAAGAGAGGAGAGATAGAGACTTTACATCTGAACTTTCACAATTACAATCCTTATTACTATAATTCAAATAATTATTCAACTCTATTTCCAAATTAATTGGCAAGCCATTAATCTCTTTACTTAAATCTGCACTTAAATGGATTTGATTTTCTGACATTTCATTCAAATCGGAGATAAAGAAAGTAGCATTACGAATCATTTTATTAAGGTCAATCCCTATACTTCTTCTTGTAATCGAAAATTTTGTATAGGAAAAACGATTGTAAAACGGATTGTTTTTTGTTATTGAATTATCAAAATTTCCATTCTTAGTTGTTCCATTTCCATACGTAAAAGCACCAACCCTCTCATAATCTAAATTAGCAATATATATTTTTTCTTTCTTTATTTTTTTTACATACAGATGTAAATTGTTATTACTTTTTCCTGCTAGTTTATCGTCAATTTTTACATTATTATTAAAATGATTCAATAATATACCGTAATTTAAAGTTTTTGATCTTTTACTATTATGAATTATGTATGCCTTTGTTCCTATTCTAAAACCTGTACCTATAGAAACCTTATTTTTATATAATTTTGAGATGGTTTCCGCTTTTACTTTAGCTGCTTTTAAGGGGCGAGTCTTGTAATTGCTTTTTAAACTATGTTTGCTAACCCCATACTGTTGAGTTTTATCCACCTTTGCTGTATCCGAGAATGTAGCTTGTTCATTTAATTTAGTTGCCTCAGGAATAGAGGGGACAAAACTCTCCGTAACTCTTATTTCAGTTGTTTTTAAATCTTGTGCTTGTAAGACAACTGTACAACAGTAAAATGTTACAATTAAAAAAATCTTATTATTCATTCTCTATAATTTTTGGTGTTTCAGAAGTATCTATCTCTTCTTCAAATAAAACTTCATAATTAATCTCATCATCATAAATATTAATATAACATTCTGGTTCTTGTATGCTTGTCGTATCTACAATCTCAGATTGCAAAATATTCTCATAATTCTTCCTGGCAACAATCAGCAAATCTTCACCTTCATAATTTTCAATAATAGACTTCAAAGTGGCTTTTGCCTGAAATGCGTTTCCTCTTTGGCTGTAAATATCCGACAGCAAAATAAAACCTTTTGCTATCCAATAATCTGATGTAAAATCATTAGCTAATTGATAAATTATATTTTCTGCAGTTTTCAGACTATCATTCAGATAATTAAGATAAGCTATCATATAAGTAGCTTCTGCACCTACCTTATCTGTAGCAATTTTACCAAGAAAAGAAAATGTATTTTCTGCTTTTGAGAAATTACCATTTGCAAAATAATTACGAGCTAGAATAATGTTTGCTTTATTTCTTAAAGTCTCATCAAGTTTGTCTAATTCAAGAGTTTTTTGTGCATAAGAAACCGAATGTTGGTTCTCCTTTGTTTCAAATCCAAGCATTAGGCGAATAATTGCCTCTCTTTTTACATTATTGTTAGTCGCAATTCGCTCCAAATTCTGATAATAGGTATTTGAATTGTCAAGTTTGTTTTTGGAATAATAGTGTCTTGCCAAATATAAATTAGCTGCTTCTAAATTTTTCTGATTGGATTTTACTACATATTTAAAATGTTTAATTGCACAAATTGTATCCTTCAAATTCTTACAGCTTTCTGCCAAATAATAATTGGCTTCTAAAGCAAAAATACCTTGCTCAAAATTGGATAAGTACTGCTGAAACGTAGTGTTAGACACTACGAAATCACTTTCTACAAATTTCATAAAAGCAGTATTGAAAGTTAATGAATCTTGCTCTGCCTTACTAATACTAATTTGTGGCAATTCATTCACAATCGCTAAGTACTCACCTACTTTAGCGATACTCACATAAGCAGCCCTCAAACCAGAAAGAGCTTCTTTAAAAGACGTAGTATTTGCATATTCATTCAAAACAATCTTAAAAGAGGTAATTGCTTTATCAATCTCATTGGTATTAAGAAAAATCATTCCTTTACTTAAATGTACATTTGCTTTCATCTCTATTTCTGATGTATTTACAAACAGGCTATCGTAATATGCAATTGCTAAGTTCTCCTGATTACTGTTTTTATAATATACTGCCAAATCGAGCAAAGCATCATCATAATAGGTGGATTGTTTGTAATTTTCCTCCAACTGTTTAAGCAGTTTGACTTTTGCAGAACTTTTTCCAATAAGCCCACAACAAACAGATTGATTGTAAATAGAATAATCTGAATCAAACAAATTATAATTTATAGCTTTTGAGTAATTCATTATGGCCAATCTGAAATCAGAGAGCATAAAATAACAATCGGCTGTTCTTAAATAAGCATCATTAAGTCGCATAGAATCTTTAGCAATCCTTGTAAACTTCCGGAAACTATTTTTTGCTTTCTGATAATCACTCTGCTTAAAATAAGCATAGCCTAAATTGTATTGTGCAGCAATAGTTTTCTGTCCTAAACTAGAGGAAAGAAAATCGTTATATAAATTGATTGATTTTTCAAAATCTACAATATGATAATAACAATCAGCAAGATGGTAGGTGCTCATTGCAAAAATCTTATCATTTATTTTATACTGATTCGAGAATTCAAAAAGCGTAACTGCCTCTTTATAATTTAAGTTATTAAATGCTTTTACTCCTATAAAAAAAGATAGTCTCTGTAAAACTGTTTTTTGTTCAATAGTTGGAAGTTCAATTTCTTTAAGCTGCTCAAATGCTTGCTCGTATCTATTTGTATTTTGGAAAGCATTTATCATCAGATTGTTAATAATCTTTTTATGTTTAGCATTATTGAAATTGGTCAAATAGCTTTGTAAAACATCCAAAACATTTTCAAATGGAAGGTCGAGTTCATAGGAAAGCTTGGCATAATTAAAATAGGCGTCCTCTTTTATAATCAAATTATAATCATAATCTGCAGCTTTCTTGAATGATTTAATGGCATAAGCTTTTTCATCAATATTCAAATAACTATTAGCCAAATAATAAGCTGCAAACTGATTACTACTATCATCCTGAAATTGCAAGGGTTCCAAGAACCTTATAGCATTCTCATAATCATGAATATTATGATATGCATGCCCTATTTGCAATTTGTCTAAGGCCGTGGATTGTGTAGTCTTTTGAAAAAAAATCTCAAAATAATTTATAGAATTTATATACTCTTTTTTCCTGTAATAAGCTTCTGCAATAATTCTATTAAGCTCTGCTTCTCTTGAAGATATTACTTTTTCTAGTACTGGTATTGTGTAAATAATCAAATCATCATATTTTTTTTGCAAAAAGTAAATCTGAGTAATGTAATAAGGAACTATTGCAGAAAAATTCTTTTCTTTTTTTAAATCTAAGAAATTAGAAAGTGCCGTTTTGTAATGCTTTTGCTTGTAAGCAATGTGAGCATAAAAATACGTAGATGATGCTGCATATTTTGATTCTGACCCTATAAGCTTCCCAAAATAATATTTGGAAGACTCCAAAGAATCTAGCATAAAATAAGAGTAGGCTGTTTTAAAATAAAATTCATTATTGTTATTGTCGCATCTTAGAAAATAATAAATGGCTTTTTCATAAACAGACTGTCTAAAATAAAATAACGCTAACTCATAATTTACTTCATTAATTCTAGATGAGTAAGGGTACAAATCTAGGAACTCATCAAACCAGAATTCTGCGTCCTCATTAAATAGATTTTTACTGCAAATAGCTAAGTAAAATAGTGACTGTTCCCTTTCTACTTCAGTCGAAAGCTTATTTGTATAAACTTGGTTAAACAAATGTTGCGCTAAAGAATACTTTTCTTCTTCATAAATTTGCATAGCTTGCTGAAAAATACCTTTATCATTAGTCTGAGCTAAAAGTAAATTAAAACTTAATAATAAACTAAGAGAAAGTAAATATTTTCTTATCATATCTCTTGAAAAATCAAAATTAAAAATAGAAAATATGAATACCGTAATATGAGCTATAATCATAAGTTTTCAACAAAGAAGGGTAACAATTATGAAGTAATTTTAATTTTGAGAATTCAATAAATTGTTTATTTTGCTTAAAATTTATTCTTGATTTTTATATTAAAGATAAAAGGCACAGACAAGATTCCTGATTTTGTTCAAATTAGGGATGCCGATATGACTTTGCGTGCATATTTTAGATTAGACCAAAAAGAATTCGGGATTAAAAAAAATAACTTAGAGAAACATAAAACAAAAATTCTGCAGATTATTGATAAAGTTCCGTTTGGCATAATAAAAAAATTAGATATCAAAATATGAATACAATAATAGAACTTAAAAAGGTAAATTTATTACAAAAAACAAATGTTATTTTTGAGGATATAAATTTTAAAATTGCTGCTGGAGAATTTATATATATTATTGGGGAGACTGGGAGTGGAAAAAGTAGTTTACTGAAATCCTTATACGCCGAGCTTCCTATAAAAAAAGGTGCTATAAAAGTCTTGGGCTATAAAGTAGAAGAATTAAATGATGATAATATCTCTGCGCTTAGAAGGAAATTAGGGATTATTTTTCAGGATTTTCAACTGTTAACTGACAGAACACTCTACGATAATTTGCTTTTTATTTTACAAGCAACCGGTTGGGTAAATAAAGAAAAAATGGATGATCGAATAAAAGAAGTTTTAGATAATGTCCATTTAGAAAATTGCGAACAAAAAATGCCTTATGAACTAT
>MDTC01217194.1_pt1 | contig 13508 bp, 14 predicted proteins | sample 811181 | NCBI WGS metagenome assembly MDTC01 (sample SAMN05326644, study PRJNA326480) | marine metagenome | isolation source: seawater | place: Pacific Ocean: North | collected 2011
GTTTGATACATGATACCATCGCCAGGAGTAGTTCCATAACCTTCAATTACTGTAGGAGAACCACCAGATCCTGCACTTGTAGTAAACGTCAAGTTTGTTGTTATCGCACCTTCACGAGAGCTGTGTCTTTTACAATACAAGTGATCACCAGCACTGAGTGAGTTCAGTGCAGTTTGAATAGCGGTAAAAGCGTTTGCTTCGCTGGTGCCGTCGTTATCGCCACTTGCTTGACTATAATAAAATACGTCTGCCATTATCCACCTTTCTCAAAAGTCATAAACACTGATGCTCTAGTTATCTTCGCGGGAGTTCCTACTACGAAAAACTCTAAGAGATCTCCTGTTGCATAACTTGTAGAGAACCCAGCCAAATTAGTATTTTCATTAGTTATACCACCAGCAGTAATTCCAGTTACTCCAACTGTGGATCCACCAATATCTCCACCGGAAGAACGCATAACATGAAACTCACAGGTCCCTCCGGTATCTCCTATACAGAATACATTAGTGAGAGTGCAACCAGATGGAAGTCTTCTATAACCTTTTGAACCTGTAGTAACTACACTACCAGCACCATCAACAACAACACCAGCAACAAAGTCAGTTGTCCCGCCACCACCACCGGAAGATGCGGTAGATTGATTAGTACCATCTGCGAATGTAATACCACCAGCCCCTACTGTCAAACCTCCTAAGTTTGACGTTCCAGCCACAGTAAGATTGCCCGAAGTTGTAATTACACCACTATCAAATGTCACACCATCAATAGTCGTGTTGGTGGCATCCATGTCAAGACCAACATTAGCACCAGCAGAAAGTTTAATTTCGTTGGTGGCAAATTGTAGGAATGTGTCACTATCGCCTGAATGTGTAAGGCGGTCTTCAATCTGAACAGAGTAGATGGGGAATCTGACTAATCCATTGCTATCATCAAAAAGAGCCACCTGATTACCGTTTTGAATAATCTGAAAAGAACTCGAACCGTCAGAGATTAAATCATTTCCGTTTCCTATTACAATATCTTTACTTACAGATAGAGTTGCTCCAACACTGACATTATCAGCAAATGTTACACCACCAGCGGCAGACAATCCTACTGGTGCGACTAAACCATTGACGGTTCCCTGTGCATATGTAATACCACCTGCAACTAAATTCTTAACATTACCGCCAGCAAAATGTATATGTGTGTCAGTGTCACTATCATTGATTAATTTGGAACCATCATTAAAACGGACACTTGATGACTGTATATAAATTGTATCGTGGCTATCTCTAATTTTAATTTTGTTTGAGTTACCCGCACCAGCATTATCTCCAAGGTTTAAGTTTGTACCACCCTCAAACTTAACAAGAGAATTACCAGACGAATTTAGAATATTATGATTACCACCAAATTGTATGTCACTACCGACAGTTATACCACCATTACTCGATATACCAGCAACATGTAAGTTCAACGCATTGGTATCAATGTTACCAGTAATACCGTTAAACTTGGTAATTACAGTACCGAAAGTAGAACCCTCTGGTAGTCTAAAGTGCCTACTCGCAGCTACTCTACCACCATCAGGGATCATGGTAACCCTAACTGGCCTTGAACCAGAAATATCTGTAACACCACCAGAACCAAATGAACCCGCAGTAAACCCATCGGGAAGACTTCCGTAAATACTTAAGTCAAACTTAGTTCCATCAAAGCTAAGGGCATCATGATCGTAATAGAAAATGAAAGTTCTATCCGATGTAGAATGATCATGCGTAAATTGTATTTGTCCAGAACCTAAATCGTTCGCCTCGTTTAAAATTGTCGTATAATCTTCTCCGTTTTTACCAAACTTAAAGAAAGACAATTTTAGATTGTCTGGATTATAAATCATCTGACCATTTGATGATGCAGTAGGATTATTGAGGGCCCCTGTTATTTGGGTAAAGATATATTGCATATCCCCTATATTTGAAGCCAAAGAATCAGCATCAATAGAAATAGCGGCAGTATTTCCATGTTTAGTAATAGAAAGAGTAAGTCCATCTGTAGTTGAAGCGAAAGCAAGGCCCGTGATGTCGTTAAAACCAGTCGAATTGGATAAACCTGCACTGGATATCGCAGTAACTGCACCCGTAGATCCATTAACTGATGTGACAAATCCCTCGTTAGTAAATCCTCTAAATTCCCAAAGATCTGATGTAGCAGATCCCTCTGTTTGCTGAGAAAGGAATAGGACACCATCGGCTGAATTGATAGCGGGTTCACCAAATGACAAACCCGAAGGTACGACACCCGCAACGTCGGATCTTTTTATTAATATTTGATTTGGACCTGTTGACATAGAAACTCCTACGTTCTATTTATCATTTTACTTTCTGTCGTTTTTTCTTTTTATTTGCTTGAGACTTTCTTTTTAACAACAGCTTTTGTCTTTCTTCTTCTTTTTGTTTATGTATAGCGTCTTGCTGATGTTGCTGTGCTTGTTGCATTTGCTTTATCTTTTGCTCATAGACTCCGATATTAGCTTGAATTCTTTTCTTTTCAGGTTCAGGAGTTTTATCGCTCTGAAGAAGTTTAAGTGATGCATTGTATCCCCTAACATAATCTTCAGCGTAAAAGGCGCACGCAGCATATTCATCAAGAGCCTGCCAATCATAAACATCATTTGAGATGAAGAGTATATCACTTTCAGGGAAATTTATTTCACATGCTGTCTTTGCGTACAAGTAACCAATGCGTGGCTCGTTTCTATCCTGTCGATGGATTCGTGCAAGCTGCCAAAGAGGTTCCGCACGATGGGGACGCATGTTGTAGGCCTGTAGAAGCAACTGAGAACACTCAGGCCAAGGTCTTTCCTGAATACATGCGATGATCGCCATTCGATACGCAGAGTACCACGCTTCCTCTTCCCATCCACCAGATGTTGCTCTTACTGTGTAAGCCTCGAACGCTTTATCCCATTGTTGTGAATCAAAATAAGACTGGCCAAGATAAAACTGATAACGATGGTTTTCTGGCTCATCTTTGAGAGCCTCGATAAGAATTTCAGCATCTCTTGAATACTTCTCTACGGGTGTTATACCAACGTTTCGTTCTTGTCCTTCTGTTCTTGCAACTATGTGATAGTCACCTTCAACCTTAATTGTTCTTCTTCCTTCTGTCATAGGACAGTCGGCATACTCGTGAAGAACTCCGATATACTTCCAGCCCACTCCGGTCTTGAATACTTGATTACGCCACCAACTAAATTCACCACGCTGAATCCTTAGCACGTAAGATTCAGCCTCCATTATTTCTGGCCATTGGAATCCATTAGATCCAACATGAATGTAGTCATCTGCATCGATTACCCAAGCGTATTGAGCTTTTCCATCACAGTTACGGAGGGACTCAGTTCTCGAACCAATCTTTCCGTTGTGATCACCAAACCCCTTCCAATCTGACTGATAAACATCGCCAGGAATACCCTTCTCATCAAAGAACTCTTTGATTAATTCCTGAGTTCCGTCAGTGGATCCTGTATCGGTAATATCATATCTGTCGATGTGCTTGTATACACTCTCTAGACATTCTTTAATAATAGCAGTCTCGTTCTTGACGATCATGCATAATGTAACTTTGGGCAAATCAATAGAATCAGTCATAATAACTCCACAAGTTTAGTTGGTACTTTACTATATTTATACGGGAAAAAAGAAGTCATCGGACTTCATGTTCTTGTCGTCAATAAACAAATCGTAAACTGGTTTTCCGAAGTGTAGTTCGTGATACTTTACACCCCACTCCTCAAATTGGTTTTCTGTAACTTCTCTCCAGTCGATACCAGATCCAGTTCCTCTTGCCGTCCAATATACGATAGTGCTTCCTTCATCGTATAGTTTATTGATCTTAATAATTCTTTCCCTTATGGGAACAGCGTTCGCATAATTCCTATCTTCGGGAGATGTGCAAATTGTTTCATCTATGTCAACGTATATTAGCATCTGGATAAGTACCTATCAATATGTTCTGAAATTCTTTTAGAAGAACGGCCATCCCACATTTCGATTTTACCACCTTGTTTATATTTACCCTCGAAAACATCATCAACCGATTTAACAACTTTATCAAAACTAACTAAGGTGTTAGTACCTCTGGATATAGTTACAGGTCTTTCTGTATTTTCCCTTATGGTTAAACACGGAATTCCCATGTAACTAGTCTCCTCCTGTATACCACCAGAGTCTGTTATCACAACCCTAGAACTAGCAACATTTTTAATAAACTTTAGATAATTCATGGGTTCAACTATATGAAGATTTTCAACCTTTTCAAATTCACTAAAAATGTTAAACTCTTTCATTCTAAACTTAGTTCTGGGATGCATAGGCCAAATTATATCATAATTTATATCTCTACACATTTTTAATAATTTTAACAATCCACTCTCAGTGTCAACATTAGAAGAACGGTGACATGTTAATAAAATTTTATTACTATTATCTGAGGTTATCTTTACGTCATTTTTCCTGAGAACTTTGGATAAAGAATCAATCATTGTATTACCAACAAGATGTACCTCGCCCTTTGAAGCATTCTCTTCATTGAGGTTTTTTATCCCATCTTTCTCTGTAACAAAATGAATATGTGCAAGTTTATCTACTATAGTTCTATTCAATTCTTCTGGCATAGTGTTATCGAAACTTCTCAGTCCCGACTCAACGTGAGCGAATGTAATCCCCAATCTAGAACAAACTATTGATGCGGCTAGAGTCGAATCAACATCACCGTACACTAAAACCAAATTCGGGGACTCTTTCTTAATATTATAGGCTATACCACAAATCATATCACCTAGACGAGAGAATAAGTCCTCACCCTCTAACTTTAAATTAATATCAGGTGAATTCATAGACAAACATGACATCATTTCAGTTGTCATAACAGAATCAAAATGTTGTCCTGTATTTAATACAACTTGATTATATTTATTAAGTGATCTAATCGCATCTATTATAGGAGATGCTTTTACATAATTTGGTCTAGCACCAACGACATGCATTATATTTTTCATAGACTGTAGTACTCTTTCATCCAATCGACGGTCATTTCTACTCCGTCCTCCAGTGAAACCAAATCTTGATGATTCAGATCAGTTCTAGCCTTAGTTGAATCCACCAACTTATCTTTAGTAGTTAGAATTTCCAGTTGATCTCTAACATCAACTAAGGATCTATCTGCACCCGTCTTATCCAATATCAGTTCAACTAAATCTTCAATTGAGTGATGTTGTTGACTTGCAATGTTGTAGGTCTCCCCTGACAGAAAATTATCAGATATATTTGCGAGGGTGTTTACACAATCATAAATGTATGTGCTTGTTCTGGTATGTCCTCGATAAAGTGTTATCGGGAGTCCGTGTAGAAGATTATAAGTAAAAAGACAGTTAACGCTTCTGAATGGATGGAACCACTCGCCTGGTCCATAAGTGTTAAATAATCTAACCATGACAGTTTGGGTGTCATACATTGTCATGGAGTTTTTTACTTGCATTTCATTAACACGCTTTGATATCGCATAGTCATTCATCTGATCGATGGGAACTTTGTTCAAGACATCTTCATACATGATGTCAGAATAATCACCATATACCTCAGAGGATGAAGTATGAACTAACTTGAATCCATGCTTCTCTTGTAGTCTGATTATGTTTTTGAAACCTATGGCGTTACTCTTCCATACCTTCTCATAAAAGTTTTCACCATTCCATCTACCGAATTCAGCAGCACAATTGTAAACTAAATCAGGTTTAACATGTTCAATAACATCTTGAATTTGTCTGTACTCTGAGATATCACACCTAAAATAATTATCATTATCAACCTTACCCAAACCATGACCATAACGTTCGTTAGTATGATAAAGGTCTACACCAAAGACGCTATGTCCTCTGGACTCCAATACCTCTCGTAATTTAGATCCCACAACACCAAGGGAGCCAGTAACTAATATTCTCACATCAGCCTCCATTCAGACTTAAAATTTTATTTGCAAATAATTTAGCCAGATGATTATATCCCTCATGACTATAATGAACACCGTCTATATAATATTTTTCCGTATTCGTAACCTCACAAATCTCTACACCCATTTCTAAACACAGATCTTTGATTACGGAATTATAAACTTCGATCTTGTCTGTATTGTTTAAGTATAGAGGAGTGAAACCTAATTTCGGTAGAGTAGCCACCACAACCTTCATTCCATGAAGTTGTAAAACTGATATTATCTGTCTAAGATTATCTTTGTAGATATGTTCGGGGATGTTTATTTGGGTATCATTTGTACCAATCATAACGATGGCTATATTTGCATCTTTATGACTCTTTGCAGCACCCCAGACTCTTCTCAATAAATCAGAACTTGTCTCGCCGCAAACTCCATGATCATGACAGAAATAAAACTCCCCAGTCTTCTCTGTCATCAATCTTGCAAGTTCCATTGGGTAACATCTTTTATATCGATCTCTCGCACCCGTGGTAATCGAATCACCTAAACACAGTATCTCATTCCAAATCATTGTCACTCTCCATAATTAAATGTGCATTATATCTATAACAATCATTTGCACCTTCATAAAAAGGTTCAGAGAAACAAAATCCCAACTCTTTCATTCTTCGTTTTGGACAGGGAAGGTGTTGCTCTCTAGTCGCGTCCTCCTTCAAATCACCAAGGAGTATTCCTTTTTTTGAAACCCTTTTCATTTCACTAATCATACAATCAGCGTAGTCTAAACTTGGAAGATATTGATAAACACCAAAGCAAAATGAATAATCAAATTCATTGTCGGAGAAAGGCAGTTTAGATGCCTCTGCACAATGGATCACATGCTTCGGAAACATTCTTCTATGCTTGTCCACTAAACTTTGCGAGTAGTCACACCCAACATAATTATATTCAGAAGAAAACTCTCTAGACAGAAAACCAGCACCACAGCCAACTTCCAGAATCGAGTCTCCAGAGTTACACCCCAAGCAATTTACTATACCATCATGAAGTGAGGTACTATTGAACTCTATTCCAAGATGCTCATAACCATCAAGAAACAAAAGATCTTCGCTTTCACTTGATCCTTTGCTGTCCCATATGGTTTTCCAAAAGTCACTCATCTATGTACTCCCAATCGTAACTGTTTCTATAGGAAGACCAAGGTATCAAAGTTCCTTTGAATTTATCTCTAAACTCATCGAGATCAATTGAACATCCTTGTGTCCCTTCGTTTTTACCTGTACGGAATCCCCATTTCTTTTGAAAAGCATCCTGACACTGTTCACCAAATCTGTTCCAGACTTTTCTTTTCTCGGGCCTAATTGGGTGGAGGTGGTGAACGTCGGGAATCCAAACATTTTTTAAATTATTCTCTAAAGCTCTTAGGGACCAATCTTCATCTATCAACATGGTATAGGGAGACCAATTTTCACAGTAACCCACCTTTTTCATAGACTTCATAGGGATAAGCATCACAGCCGACATGATACCATGTATCTGAACAGGTTTCTCTGGGTAGTCGAGTTCATCCACTGAACCCCTGTGAACTTGAAACATTAAAGGCCAGTTATCATAGTCCTTGTAGTGTCCAGGTCTAAAAGTGTCCACCACCAACTTACCCATGTTTTTGATATATTGCTCGCTGGTGGAAGTCATCCAACCAATAGTGTCTTGCTTATTTGAAACAGGTCTTGTCATCTTCCTGAAGTAATCATCAGTGACATACAACACATCATCGTGACTAATTAAAAGCCACTCAGAAGAATCACCATGCTCGTCTAAAAATTTGTTAAAATCTTCAGCCCATGTTCTATCATTAGCAACAACAAGATCCAAAAGTTTATCTGTGCCTATAGTGTCTTCAAACAAAGACTTTACGAAATTAATAAGTCCACCATCAACCACCAAGTAAATCTTGTAGTTAACGTCCTTATTTTTTTCATAGAAAGATACAAGAGTATCTTTTAAGTTTTCTAGATTAACATTTGGACCCGAAGACTTGATGAAAACTATTAGATCTAAATTCATTTAACCTCCCGAAACAAAAAAGATAACTCTTTTTGAAGTCTATTTATCTGACTTTCTGAAAGTCCATGATACTTCACTGCTTGATCCAAAGTCTCTCTATATGAAGATTCACAACCAGAACAATACAAACCATATCTTTTTAGAATTGTATCTGATTTTGGATGACTGTCAAGTATCAATTTCATACTTTTGCCCATTATACCTTTAGTATTTACATTTGAAGATTTTACATAGTAAGGTGCTTGCAACAATCTCCAAAAATTTTGATTGTACCCACCCACCCGTTTCATTGAACACCAGTAACCAATGTGTGCCTCGTCCCAAGAGATGTCATTTCGGACTATATGAAACAGAACATTATCTGGCACTCGTATGGAAAGATCGACAGGTTTAATCTGTCCCAGTTGAATTTTTCCATTTTCGATATAAAACAAAACTTCATTCAACTCAACTTGAATCTCTTCACAATGTACAACCTCTGGACATTTATTTAAGTCTAGAATATATTCTTGCAGCAAGTTCCTGTCGAAAACCAGATTAGGTTCTGGATGAAACTTCTTAAACTCTTCTAGGTTAAACAACTCTGTTTTTTGTTGATATCCTTTGCCTCTAGATCTCTGCGTGTGAAGTCTATTGAAGACACCACTTTTGCTGTTCCAACTTTCTCCAGGCATCAAATCAACCACGTTATATTGTTCCAGTTGTTCTGTCACATCATTTAACGTGTTTTTACCTATGCTTTTATCATACTTTTGGTGTTCGGGAACCTGTAACTTAAAATGAGAGGCAAAGGGCAACAAAAATTTAGAATCATACATTTCCATTGCATGTCTAAGCATTTCGATCATTCCTCTCTTTGAGGTTTCGTAATACTCCCTCTCCTGCTCCTCTGTCATATTCCAGCACAAAGGATAACCAGAGGCGCCAGGAGAGAAGGAGGAGCAGAGTAGATCTATAGGCGGAAGATGTTTTTTTATCTTGTGATTGACTCCTGCATCATTTATATTAAGAATGTTAAACCCATTCACATTAATATGAACCATACTATCATTCCAAACACTTTCAGGTTCATAGCAAGTGAGTGTTACCTTTTCGTTTACAGCGTACTCGATTCCGAAAGTCATGGGGTAAACATAGAGAAACCCCATCTCTTTTAGTTTACTTTCTATTCTTTTGTTTGGAAAGTCTGGAAAGTATATTGGAATATTTCTATCAAACTGAGAGACGCTGTTCTCATGAAAATGATCAGAGTGTTCGTGTGATATCCATATAATATCAGGAGATAGATCTGCTATCTTAATTTTTGGTTTGGGGTTTTGAATCCAAGATCCAAGAAATGCAGGACCGTCTAGCCAAGGATCGGTCAGTATAGAAAATCCCTCATGTATAATCTCCAAGCAAGCATGAGCATGTAACCTAAAATCAATATCAGTAGGAGAAGTTTTTCTAGTCTTCAATCTTTCATCAACGCAAGTATTCAACTCCATGGGATCTACGAGTAGAGAGTCATTCTTTTGAACCAAGTCAACCGAATACATCTTTTGATTTTTTACATTCTTCCCACAACCACCCAAATCAAACTGCCAGTTATGAACTGGGCACACAAACGTATCGTCAATTAACTCTACCCGAGCGCCTTGATGTGGACAAACTGTGGAGATTAGTCTATAATCATCACCATCCTCCACAATATAATATAAGTCCCCAAAAAGATTTACCTCATGGGGAAAAGATAAACTATTTATTTTGGAAATTACTTCATGCACTTACTGACAAGTTCCCAGTCTTCTTCGGTATCAATTTCAAAACAAGACATCTTTGGCACAACAACAAATCCCACTTTACCATTGTATAGACAATTTTTTTGTAAGAATTTTCTCTTAGTGGTTATGTAAAATCCACCAGTTTCTGAATAAATTCTGTTCATCTCTTGAGTTCTTCGTCGAAATCCAATTTGAAAATTTATAGGTTGTGCAGTGTTTGACCAAAGATATTCCGTCATTTCCTCAACCGAGATGACGCTATCATACTCACTCAGGAGTCCAAATCCTTTTCTCAATTCTGAAGGTTTAATCATTGGTGTTGTCGCTTGAACACAAGCGAACTCATCGACATCAGGAACCTGATCCAAGAAATGAACGATAGTTTCCTCTGTCTTTGAGGTATCAGTAGAAATTTCACTTGGACGATCTATTATCTTTGCTCCAAAAAAAGAAGCAATCTCTGCTATTTCTTCTGAGTCCGTACTAACATATACATCGTCGGTTATGTCGAGTGATGCCTCGATCGAATAAGAGATAAGAGGCTTTCCGTTTAAATCTTTTATGTTTTTATTGGGGATTCGTTTCGATCCTCCCCTAGCAGGAATAACTACTTTCATTTTCTAGCCTCCATAAAAACAGTGTATGGTTTTTGAACAACACTGTCCTTGTTTTTCTCATCAAAGTCAAGAAACACCTCATAATCAGATTCATTGAACTCTTGCTTCTTCACATCCAAAAATCCTACGTCTTCCATTAAGTTTTTGATCTTTTCAAAGTCCCACCAACTTATGTGATTGCCAGGAGCAGATTTCTGAAGATGTCCCGCCACTCGCTGACACTCCTCAGTAAAATAAGTTAGTGCTTCTTCTCTATTTTTCGACTCAAAAATATACGATATCTCCTCTTCCGTGTAAACATTAATTCCATTGGTTAACCTTTTCAAGTCCTCGTTTCTCTTTGAGAATGGGGAGAGATTGCTCGCAATTATGAACAAAAGTTGCTCGCCCAATCCCATCGATTTAAATAAAGGTCTACCTTGAGGGTTTGCAAGCCACCCACCAATGTAATCGTCATCAGATGAAATGTATGCATCATAACATTTTCGTATATCGGGACAAGTCACACGAAAGACTCCACCCTCTTCTAAAGTTCGATAAACTTCGTAAAACGTGGTTTCTACATCTATATCGCTCAGGTGTTCAATCGTATGAGAGGTGTATGCGGCGCAAAGGCTCTCATCTTCTAGCGGGAACGGATGTCCACCCGACAAGTCCAATAGAATATCAACTCTCTTTTGTTCTCCTCCATATCTCTGAGAGGGATGATCTAGGTTCAACCAACCATCACCAACAAAAGAATTTGATCCAATGTTTAATTTATTCATTTAGGTTCACCTTTAAATTTCAATCTGGCTTCTTTCTCACAATTTAGAATTACCTTCTCATCTTCGCCCATTGCTTTCTCTACGCTACGAATGGATTTGATCACCCGCTCCAGCCCAGTTGGTTCTAAAGATGAAGATTGATCAGAACCTTTCATTGTTCTATCCAAAGTAAAATGTCTTTCTACCCATGTTACACCCAGAGCAGTTGCTGCACACTCTATCGCACCACTCCCCTGTACATAGTGTCCACTTAAACCTACAGGAAGTGAGTACCTGTCCCGTAGAGTTTTAATCACGTTTAAATTGACATCCTCTTCCTTGCATGGATATGATGAGGTACAATGCATGATTGTTAGATCTGATCCACGAAGCACTTCTACTGCTTTGTCTATCTCTTCAATGGTAGACATACCTGTAGACAAAATTATAGGTTTATTAAAAGACTTCACATGTTCCAGTAAATCTAACTTTCCTACCTCAGCAGAGCCAATTTTGAATAACCTTGCTCCCTGTTCGTTCATAAAATTAGCACTTACTTCATCAAACACACTGGCGAACAAATTGATATTATTTTCACGGGCAAAGAAAAACAATTCTTCCCATTCATCCTCAGAAAACTCCAACGCCTCTTTGTGTTCACCGTATGTCGATCCAAAACTGTTAGGACTGTCATATGGTTTCCAATACTGCTCTTCAGTAAGACACAACTTGGGTTCTCTCTTTTGACTCTTTACATAGTCAGCACCACACTTCTTTGCAGACAGCATCATACTTTTCATCAACTCAATATCACCTTGATGATTGATCCCAATTTCTGCAATAACATTTACTTTCATATTACACTCAACCTTTCCGTAATTAAATGTGGTCTAGTTATTGCAGAGCCAACCACAACTGCATGTGCGCCCAAATCAAAAGCCCTCTTGATCTGTGATCTCTCCCAATACCTACCCTCTGCCAAAATAGGAACACCAGTAGAAACTAACTTCTCTAAGAGATCATAATCGGGTTCGTCCGAAAGAACACAATCTTTAGTATATCCACTGAGTGCAGTCGTAAGAGAACAACAACCGCTGTCAATAGCAGTCTTTGCTTGATCTAAATTTGATATATCTCCTATCAACTGAATACCTTGTTTGTACAATTCTCGTATATGATTATACCCTGATCTTCCAGTTGCGTCAATAGCAATATAGTCAGATCCAGAATCCCACAAGTCCATAGCGTCTTCAAAACTAGGGGTTATCCACACAGAACCATCATCGTAAACGCCTTTCGACAATCCTATCACGGGAACATCTACACTCCTTTTGACATCAGAAACGCTTTGGCATCCCCGTACTCTTACCCCCACACATCCCCCTCGAACTGCCTCAACAGCAAAAGATGTCATATCACCCACAGTGAACCGACTTCCGCCCTCTACCTGACAAGAAACTATTAGCCCTCTTGGTATGCTCACACCGAATCCTCTATGATTTTTTCTAAAACAGAATCAACACGAATTCTAGAAACATTCTCTTTATACATCTTCAAAAAATAATTAAATGATCTCTCGGTTGCATCTCCACCATGACCTGGCATTTTGTTCTTGTGATCTTTGGTTTTATATCCATCGAAATATAAATCACTGGGGCTATTCGCACCTTTGTAGAATGTATATCCTGTTATGAATAATTCACTGATGGAAGATGATAGTAATATAGAGAGTGCCAAAGATCCAGAGTAAGGCTCACACCCAACCTCCCTGAAAATTCTTCTATATTCTGGAACACCTATCCAATACGAGAGAACTTCATTTTTGTTTATCTCCTCGCAATTTGTAACCACGTTGCTGACATAATCATCAGGCCAAGATAAAAAATTAGACTCAGAGTGATCACTCTTGATAACTGGACAAGCAAGCATTTTTATTTTATCAAAATCGTTCGAGTGTAGTTCTATTAATTCTTTCAGGGCTGGTAGCCAAGGAGTGGCAAAATTATGAAACATGATGTCTGTTCTTGAACCGTAGTCGGACTTGACATCATCTGGTGTTTGGAAATAGTTGACACGGACAATTAAATCATAAGAATCAATCAGAGATCCCATTCCAGATCCTATCAAATGGGGAGAAGGGCCTACTATCGCTACTTTTTTATTCTGTAATAAATTATCCAGAGTTTGATTCATAGTAATCACATATCCTTTGTATTCCATCCTCTAAAGAAATTTTAGGTTTCCAAAACTCTAGGACGTAAGGATCTGGTTCATTCATAATTCCGTCGTGAACTTCATCTACGTTTTCGCCTTTAATCACAGTAGAGGGTATAATGTTA
>MDTC01256967.1_pt1 | contig 13506 bp, 12 predicted proteins | sample 811181 | NCBI WGS metagenome assembly MDTC01 (sample SAMN05326644, study PRJNA326480) | marine metagenome | isolation source: seawater | place: Pacific Ocean: North | collected 2011
AAATAGCTGAAAATCTTATATGGAACCCTGATACCTCAAAAGTTAATTTCCATGGGGAAGATATTACTCCATTATTAGAAACATCAGAAGCTGGGCAAGATGCGAGCATGGTAGCGAAAATGCCAGCTGTTCGAGAAAAATTGCTTCCTTTACAGCGAGACCTCACAAGAAAGTCTAGTCGTAACTCTATAGTTGATGGCCGTGATATTGGGACAGTTGTTTTTCCTGATGCTGATTTAAAAATATTTATGACAGCTTCTCTGGAAGAGCGCGCCCGTAGGCGTTTTGCGCAATTGAAATCTGCAACAGTGGATAGTGATTCTGTAGACCTGCAGGTCATTCAGGATGATATTGTTCGTAGAGATCATCAAGATGCGGGGCGTGGGACAGCTCCTTTGATGCAGGCAGATGATGCCGTCCTTTTTGATACTAGTTCAATGAATGTGGTATCTGCTGTTGATTCCCTTATTGATATCCTCAGATCCAAGCATCTTATATGAAGTTTTGAATGGTCTTATTGGTGAAGTTGTATGTTGCGAAGGATCGGGCCCAATTTTATTTTTTGATTATCTTAAGTTTTATGAACTAAACTATTGGTGATATTCGGTACCTTTTTCTTGGGCCCTTCGCTTTTGCTTTGTTATTGATCGTATTGTTTGTTGGCTTATAGCTTTTCGGGGTTTAGGTCTTGCCTTTTGATTATCATCCGTTCTGTTTCTTATGATTGTCTCTTCAATTTCATTGATCTTGATTGTGATAGATTTTATATCATCAGTGATTTGATTCATGACATGGTGATCACGATGCCTGATTTCTTGAAGGATCTCGTCTTTTACCTTTTGCAGTGCTGTCACTGATTCCAGATTAGATCTGCCTATACTCCTTATTTCATCAATTAGAATGCTTCCCATAGAATCCCATTTGCCTGTCCACTGTCTTACCTTTTCGGTCTTGTTTTCGATCTGTTCACCTTGATGCGACAGTTGTTTGATTAGCTTATCGATTATTGAGAGCTCAAATTCAACTGGCTTAAATGTATTTTTTAATTTTTGTGCTAGCTGAGGAAGAATATTACTCGTTGTTTTAATAATATTTTGCTCGATGGTATTCTTAACTTTTTTTATTTGATGCTCTTGATTGTCGATGATTACTTGAGAGATTTCGTTTGTGAGCCGTTCGAGGACCTGGTCTGATAAGTTAGCGCCTAAATTTTGTACTTTGTCATGGAGTTGCTGGCCTTGATCCTTGAGTTGCTCCACAGCTTTTTCAAGTATTTTAGAGGAGCTTTTATGAGTTGCGGTGGCTCTTGACCAATTTAAGTAGCTAGTTATATCGTCTTGGCGATAGACTGGCCTTATGTAACGATCAATACGTATTCTGCCAACTCGGAGTTCCTTGCCGGATATTTGAGTTAACCGCGACCTTTTGATGGAAAGTGCATTCATGGCTTCATCTGCAGAAATAGAGAATTCTTCAGCCCATGATTCTTGTCCTGTTAACCATACGATCATAGGTAATTGATCTGTCTCATCAGGTGGGCTTCTCATTTCTTTGAGTTCGTTAGTGATATTTGTTTCAGGGTTAAATGTTTCCACAAGTGACTCCCTCATATTTCATTCATTGTTTCTGTTTAGATATGGGAATTCTTTTCAGAGTATATTGCCACAGGTGGCGGTTTTTCATTTCTTCTAGTTGCTTTAAGTTCTTTTCATTTTCAAAAAATAGATAGAAAGCTATTAAATTATCACCTTTATTAAACTTTTTTAAATCAAAATGTATGCCGATGTTAATCGGGCTATTTTCGATGTCAAATATTTTGTCATTGGAGATATTTGTGAATGCCGGTCCGTCAATATTTTTTTGGTATAATTTAGGTATATTTTCTATATTAATCATCTGCTTAGATAGTATAAGTTCGAAATACAGCATAGCGTCATTATTGTGCATGCTAACCCAATACTTTGATTGTTTCTTATTTTTAGTCAGAAGAATATCAAATAAAGATTCTGGTTTCCATTTAGGCATATTCGTTTGTATGTTTAGTGAACTAGGGTTGTCCACTAGTTTGAAACCATAGTAAAAACTACTGCCGCTATTTAAATTCTTGCTGTCTAGGGGGTTATAGATAATTGCTGGCAAGACCACCGCATTGGCAAAGAAACTCACCTCAGTATACATACCAATCTTTATTTTTAACTTTAAAAAATTATAGACGAAATCTACCCGAATAATTGTTCTAATGGGACCCGATTTCCAAGCTTCTTGTCGGCTTTCTACAGATCGGTGATTGGCCTTGAGGGTTAGAAAGTACTTTAGGTCAGCTTTCATGGCAAAAGTGGAAGAATCAATTAATTCTTTGCCGCTACTATTTGTTTTCTTATCTTGCAGAGATATGCTTTTCGTTATCAGATGATTTTTGTTATCGAATTTATAATTATATCTTGAAGTGCGAATATTTCCTTCTTTGCTGTCAAAGATGATATATTTTTTCTGGCTTAAAGGTGGAGCATTTTTGAAGTAAACTCCTATATAAATTGCACCCGATTTGCCATTTTTCGAGAAAGTCAATTGATATAGATAAGTTGGTGGGTCAAAATCCCATACCGTTGGTTCTTTATTGGGTCCAATATCTTGCCCCATGATGGATAGTTCGTCATATACATCAAATATTTTATTGCCAGTATTATGGTTAGGGGCTAAGCCTTTTGGTAATACAAAATCACCCACGCTGTTCATTTCATCTATTTGGAATGGAATGGTTACCGCTTTACCAGTTGGTGAGCTTCTGAAAACTCTATATTGTTCCAATTCATACCCACTAATTCTCTTTACCTTCCATGCTGGGATGATTATAGGTGCTCTATGAATACCACCAAGACTAGGATAGATCGGTGTTATCACGAAAAGAAATAGGATTAAGGTTTTAGTCAAATAGGGGACCAAGTGGAATCCTGATCAAATGTTTATTAGCTTAATCAAATATAGTATAATGCATAAGCCGTGGACTTTCAGGGTCATTTTTATGAAAATGTTAGAAAATTTGTTGATGCTTCAGAAACATGAGTTTTTTTACATTAGGAGATGCTTTTTTTGGCTGATGGCATCCCAATTGTTTGTTGCAGCTGCATTTGGTTTGGATGGTGGCAATTTATTGTCTACTTGGCGGGATTATAGGGTCGACATACCTATAGCTGTATCTTGGGAGGTGACCAGACCTCAGTTTGCTAATGATTATATGATTTCCCAATCTGAAACATTTCATGAAATATGGCATCTGCAACTCAGAAAAGGTGTTGGGATTCGTTTGAGGTCGCCCCGCTTAGAAGTGCCAGTTTATCTTACTAAAGGTATCGAGCAATTGCAGTCTAAGCATATTATTATGGGAAAAAGAGATTTTGCCTCATTACTGGGAATCCCAAATGGAATCGTGAAAAGAAATGAAGATAATATTTTTCACCAAGTTATATTGTCGATAGCCTCAAAGACTATGGTTAAGCATGATCTTGAGTTAATTTTTGAAACTGGTGAATCATATTTTGTTCATTTGGAATTGGGTAATGATATTTAATTTGACGGTCTATAAATGTTACCTTTTGTACCAAAAGTAAACCCCATTCTATAGATGATTCTCAGTCTCATGTCAGTGTGTGCTCTCTGATCTGATTGATTTATCTGACCTTTCCTTGGTTTTTTTTAAAATCGAATTGATATTTTGGTTCGGAATCCTTGGCATAAACCTTGCTAACTTAAGGTTATGAGGAAGAGGTAGGAATCCAATTATTTTCATAGAAGATCTATATCATAATTACGGTAAGCCATGTTAGAAAATAGGTTAAACCAAGAGAAATCTCAATCTGTTAGAGCTGTTCTTTCTTTTATTGAGGCAAATTATTGGGCTGATATTGGTAAATTGCAGTTAAAAAAAGTTGCTGGAGATTCTTGGGATGAATTTGAGCAGCTTTTTTGTAGTGAGCAAGGTGTTTCTCCTCTGCAATGGCTCTGGACATTTAGAGTTATAGTTGCTGCATCGCTGATAATGGAGCAGCCCAGGTTATCTTTGTCTCAGATTTGGCTGGAAACAGGCTTTCCTGATGGGCCCTACTTTTTTGACTGCTTTACTAAGTTGGTTGGTCTTGGGCCGGATAATTTGCGCAATAATTTATTACAGCTCTCAAGATTCGAGCCTACTGACACTGATTCGATTGATTTCGATATAGATCATATCAAGCAATTGGCTATGCCGCGCATTATGGAGCTTTCTGAGGCTGTGATGTTAAATACTTTTACGGGTTTATCATTTTCTCAAGAATAGACTCGGCACGTAAAATAACTTTATCAACTGATGGTTGATCTACCATCGTAACTGATTCCTTGGCATAGCTTTGCAAAGCATTCGCAGTTGTTTCTCCGATGACGACATACTCGATTTTTTTTTGAGGTTTTAGTTTTTCAAAGAACCCTTTCACAGCCGAAGGGCTTGCAAAACAGACTACGCCATGTAGGTGTTCGTTTAGTATAGGTATGGCATTACTCGGAATAGATAATTTAGAAATAGTTTTATATATTGGTATATGATTTATCTCGTAGCCTTTTTGGCGAAGTTCGGATTGGTTTTCTGTAGCTAAGTCTTGGGCTGCAGGATGTATGATTTTTGTGTGGTTCGAAAATTTGCGCTCAATCCATTTATGTAGTTCGCATCCGTTATTTACCTCTTTTGGGTGAGAGGCTTGAATCAAGCCATGTTCATGACATATTTTTTTAGTTTTTGTGCCTACAGTATAGATATGCTGACAATCTTTTATTGTAGACCATAAGCTAAGGTTTTTCTGTGCAAGTCGAACTGCTGTGGTACTAGTGAAAATAACAATATCAGTGCTTTGATCTTGCCAGTCGACTTTTAGCGGTGTGATTGTGATACATGGTAGATGCATCAAGTTTGTATTGGGGCTAATGAACAACTCATAATCTGACAACCATGCGTCCTGTGATCTTGTCCAGACTAATTTAGGCTCTTCTAAAGATAGCTTGTTCCATGAGCTTTGGTTTATCATATATCTAACCTTAATTGATCGCTGGTTTAACCAGTATACATGAGGTCTAATCGATGTAAATCTATAGAAGGTGTTATTTCATATAGAGGGGTAAGGCATGATTCATCTGGAGTCTGTTCATAAATCTTTCGGTAGCCTTCAGGTGTTGAATGATGTCAGTTTTTCAGTTTTGGCAGGTGAAAAGGTCTCGCTATTAGGTCCGGGGGCTTGCGGTAAGTCAACTGTATTAAAGCTTATACTAGGTATAGAACCTCCAACTTCAGGATCTATTTCTCTGCTAGGCCAGGATATGGTTAATAGTGATGAAAATAGTCGTTTGAATACTCTGAAGCAAGTAGGTATGGCTTTTCAGCAAGGTGCTCTTTTTGATTATATGACTGTGGCAGACAATCTTCGCTTTGCTATGGATAATATGACAGATATGTCTTCAGCGGAGATGGAACGGCAAATTGAACACCTGTTGTCAATCGTTAAGCTGCCTCGCACTAAGCACATGTATCCCTATGAGCTTTCAGGTGGGATGCAGCGCCGTGTTGGAGTGGCCCGGGCCATATGCACCTCTCCGAGGATGGCTATTTTTGATGAGCCCACATCAGGTTTAGATCCTGTCACCTCGACTATTATTCTAAATATGATTAATGATTTAGTTAATGTTGCAGATCAAAGGGCCATGGTGGTTTCGACGTCGTCTGTGGAAATAGCGATCCGGTTTGCTGATCGTATCGTTTTGATGGATGAAGGTAGTGTCATTGCCGATGGGCAATGGCGTGATTTGTTGGTTAATGGAGATGAGTGGGTCAAAAGATTTCTGGGAATTAGGCTTGTGGGGACTGACATTAACTATGCTTTAGAGTTAGGACTTCCGAAAGAATTCATTGACTTACACTGGTGATAGCTTGCTTTTATCTATGTTAAATTCAATATTAATAAATTGATATTGATATACTAAATAACAATAAAGACCTTGATTTTTATAAAGACCATGGCATAATGGCTTGGGTTTTTGTATTCCATTTGTTTGTATAAGGTGTGATTTTCCATTGAATAAAGCTGCAGCCAAACTATTAGTGCTTGATATTGATAATACTATTTTTGATTGGGTAAGTTATTACGTGCATTGTATGGATGCTCTTTTTAATGACTTGTCTAGCAAAACTGGAATATCTCGTGCTGTTTTGGAATCTCAAGCTAAAGAGGTTTTTACCCGGCAGACATCTATTGAATACCCTTTTCTTATTCAAGAGCTGCCTTCAGTCCAGAAATTTTATGAATACGATGCCAACCGGATTCTTGAAGAAGGTGTGGAATCGAGTCGTCAGGCTTTTAATAATGAAGCCCGTAAACACTTTCTTCCATATGATGGGGTAGAGCGCACTTTAGTAGAGATCAAGAATAAATCAGATATACAAATTGTGGCTTTAACTGATGCTCCTTGCTATGTAGCTATGTGGAAGCTAAAAAAAATGGGACTATTAGATCTTTTCGAAGCAATATATGGTTTATCTGATCCGGTGATTCCTGTTTATTCTGGACAACCAATGGTAGCCCAAGATATTTTGATCAAGCACTTAAGTCGGAAACAGTTTGATTTTGCCGGTGCTGTTAGGGTTTTGCCAGAAGAATATGAAAAGCCTGGGACACGGGGGCTGAGAACAATTCTGATGGATTTTGGGGTTGATCCTTCTGAGGTCCATTGGATTGGTGATAACCTGAGAAAGGATGTTTTGCTTGGTAAACTATTGGGCGTGTCCACAGGCTGGGCCGAATATGGAGCTACCGTAGATCCAGAAATAAAGGATAGGTTATTAGCTTTTAGCCCTGATATAAACGTCCATAAGAATATAGCGATGGCCCCTGCCGATGAAGCTACTCCGAAGCCAGACTATACCCTACAATCTTTCCCGGATCTTTTAAAACACATCTAAACGATTGGTTTGTCATGTTTTTCGAGGATTTTCATCCAGAAAAAGTAGGAGATTTATATCATGGTTCAGACCCTAGTCTGACAGAGAATGGTTCAATTAAGGGCAAGCCTGAAGATTTTATTGTTGAGGAAATACCGGCAGTGGCTCCTTCTGGAGCTGGGGAATATTTGTATCTATGGTTAGAGAAGAGAAACCTCTCTCATGATCAGTTGTGCCAGGTTTTATCTCAATCACTAGGTGTGCCTTACCGTGATATAGGGGCTGCGGGGCTTAAGGATAAACGCTCAGTTTCTCGCCAACATATATCTGTTCCGGCTAGCTATGAGAGTCAGTTGTGCAAACTTTCTGATTCTGGTGTTAACATTCTGGATGTTAGTCGTCATCATCAAAAGTTGAAGACTGGTTACATAAAGGGTAACCGATTTAGGATTAAGGTCCATGAGGTCGGTAGCTTGGTCGATGCTGAGATGAGACTCAATGAGGCGGTCACAAATGGTGTTCCCAACTTTTTTGGTCGCCAAAGATTTGGATCTAAGGGTGATACGGGCTATATTGGCTGTGCTATTCTTCAGGGAAACCCTGTACCCAAAAAGTTTCAGATGGGTCATTGGAAGCGGTTGGCCCTGTCTGCTGCCCAATCAATGGTATTTAATCATTACCTGCACCGCAGAATTTGTGAATATCCACGTAGTCAGCTACTGCCTGGTGATGTAATGAAGAAAAATGGCGGTGGAGTTTTTCGGGTTGAAGATATACCTAGTGAGCAGCTGCGCTTCCTTTCTGGAGAAACTAATTTGCTTGGCCCATTGCCGGGTAAAAAGCTGTTTCCAGCTGCTGATAAAGCGCTAGAATTTGAGAATAGATGTCTGTCCGAGCTTGGTTTAGATGATGAATTGTTTAATAAATTAGGCAAGAAGTTGCCGGGGGCGCGTCGAGCCCTATGGATTCGATTTGAAGATATTTCTTTAGTTATGGATGGTAAAACGGCAAGTTATTCTTTTGATTTACCATCGGGTAGCTATGCTACCGTAGTTTTGACGCAGCTTTTGGGTGCTTATCCGCGTGAATATAAAATGGACTGAGTTACGTGAATTACTTAGATTAGCGATTCCTATCATACTGGCTTTTATTGGCACAATGACAATGGGGCTTGTGGATACTTTAGTGGCTTCTAGAGACTCTGCTCTTACGGTCGCAGGTATAGGCACTGGGCATGCTATTTTTCTAACTATTTCGATGGTTGCAACTGGAGCGATATTAGGCCTAGATCCTTTTTTAGCGAGAGCTGTAGGTTCTAATGATTCTCCTCAACAACTGAAATTCCTATCCCAGGGTATTATTCTTACCCTTTTCTTATCATTGGTTGCTGTTCCTTGTCTGATTTTGATTAGCTATCATTTTGACTCTTTTGGAGTGAAAGCTGATGTTGCTGAAGTGGCTGGTGATTATTTGATTCCGAGTGCTTTGAGTTTGCCTGTTACCTTACTGTTCATTGTAGGTCAGAGGTTTTGGCAGGCTCAACATCATGCGGGACCTATTGCTATCATGATGATTGTTTCCAATTTAATTAATTTCATCGCCGATTGGCTGTTAGTTTCTGGTAGTTTTGGGATACCTATGTTTGGGGCAGAAGGCATTGGTTGGGCTACTGTCATAACTCGTATTATTTCATTGATGATGCTCTTGATATGGTACGACAAGCCTTTCAGGGCATTATTCCACTGCTCATTTTGGCGTTTCTCTTCATGGCTAGTTCAGGATGCCGAAGCCTTTAGGAGTCTTCTTAAAAAAGGGGGGCCGGTTGCGATTCAAAATGGTCTAGAGCTAGGTGCTTTCTCGCTTGTCTCTCTGCTTGCTGGCACTATGGGGGTCAATGAAGTTGCAGCTCATCAGATCGTATTTATGATAGCTTCTCTTACTTTCAATTTGCCTTTGGGTCTATCTTCTGCTGTCAGTGTTAGAATTGGTTATCATTGTGGTCGTGCTCAGTTACAGACCGCCCGTTTGATCGGTGTGCTGGGGGTTGGGCTATCTGCAGGAATGATGATGTTGTCTGCTCTCACTTTTCTCCTTTTTCCGGTATATATTGCAAAATTATTTACTGATAATTTGGGGGTTATTGAGATTATACTGCTTCTATTTCCTGTCTGTGCAGCATTTCAAATCTTTGATGGTATTCAAGTGGTATTGGCTGGCGCCTTTCGTGGCTTTGGGCAGACGGTAATTCCTATGCGGGCTAATCTAATTGGACACTATTTCATTGGCCTGCCATTGGGGCTTTTATTTTCCTACCATTATAATTTGGGATTGCAGGGCTTATGGATCGGGCTTTGCTTTGGCCTGATTAGTACATCGATGTTATTGGCTATCACTTGGAAGACGACTACAAAGTTTTAATTTATAATCACAATAACTAACCCCTCAATATAAAATAACCCTATATAGACTCGACCTTTGCATCCCTTTTGCTTGGATGTTACATTCTAATCTAATAATATCAGATTAGAGTTTAATCATAAGCATTATAGATGGAGTTGGTCTGCTATGATTGAGGCACAAGGACTTACGAAACAATTTGGAACTTTTAGAGCGGTTAAAAATATAAATTTTGACATACCTAAGGGGCAGGTTCTTGGTTTTCTTGGACCTAATGGGGCAGGTAAATCCACAACTATGAAAATGCTTGCTGGCTTTATCAATCCAACCGATGGGACGGCAAAAATTAATGGATTGGATGTAGTTAAACAGTCTCAAGAGATAAAACGGATTATTGGGTATTTACCGGAGAGTGCGCCTTCGTATGGTGAGATGACTGTTTTCGAATTTTTAGACTTCATTGGAGAAATGCGCGGATTGAAAGGTGGGGCATTAAAAGATGCTGTCGAGAAGATGAGGACTACATGTTTTCTGAATCGGGTATGGCATCTTCCGATTGAAACTTTATCGAAGGGATATAAACAAAGGGTTGGTTTCGCTCAGGCATTGATTCATGATCCACCTATTTTGATTCTTGATGAACCGACTGATGGATTAGATCCGAACCAAAAGTATGAAGTTCGACAGCTGATTAAAAAGATGGGTAAGGATAAGACGATTATTGTTTCAACCCATATTTTGGAAGAAGTTCAGGCGATTTGTCAAAGGGCAATTATTATTGCTAATGGTGAAATCGTAGCGGATTCATCACTTGACGAGCTGATGGAGCGATCAGAATTACACAATGCGGTAACGATGAAGTTTGGTAAAGAAGAAGCATCTGCAGAGAAAATTTTGTCTGAAATGGAAAATGTAGAAAAAGTGATCGGTCTAGGGTCAAGTAATGAACTTAGGGTGTTCCCTCGAAAAGGCGCTTCGATTATTACGGATATTGCGGCAATGGTGCGGAAAAATGGTTGGGAAATGGAACAGATATTAGTGGAAAAAGGTCATCTTGATGAAGTCTTCCGTGCTGTCACTACAAATGATGTAGAGAGAGGTGTATGATGCAATTATTTTTACCACTATTTAAAAGGGAGTTCTTTGGATATTTTAGATCGCCCGTCGCATACGTATTTATAGTTATTTTCTTGCTGGCATCTTCGGGCTGTACCTTTTTTCTTTCGCGACTTTATGAATCTAACCAGGCAAGCCTAGATGGTTTTTTTGGTATCTTACCATGGCTTTTTTTAGTTCTTGTTCCTGCCGTTGGTATGCGTTTGTGGGCAGAAGAAAGGCATTCAGGTACTATAGAACTATTATTTACACTTCCAGTTAATATGTTTACGGCTGTTTTTGCTAAGTACATGGCTGCCTTAAGTTTTCTCGTTATAAACTTGATGCTGACGTTTCCTATCGTGATTACAGTTAACTATTTAGGTCACCCTGATAATGGGGTCATATTGATTAGTTACTTTGGTAGTATTCTACTGGCAGGGTCTTGTTTATCTATTTCTTGCTTGACTAGTGCATTGACTAAAAATCAAGTTGTTAGCTTTATTCTAGGGGTAATGATTACCTTTTTACTTGTTCTCTTGGGGTGGGGAGTATTTACTAATGTACTGGCAGCTATTCTGCCCATAGCTATAGTCGATATGATCACTAGTCTGGGTCTTATTCCTCACTATACAGCAATCACCAGAGGTGTAGTTGACTCCCGTGATGTTATTTACTTTGTTTTGCTTTCTGGTGCGTCGTTAGTTCTGACTGCCATTGTTTTAGAATTGAAGAAGGAGGGGTAAAAGATGAAAACAAGAATAAATATAGTTCTAATTTTTATAGCGGTTGTTTCTGTTTCCGTTATCTCTTCGAATCTTTTTTTTAGAGTCGATGTCACTGAAGATAGTATTTATACTTTATCTAAAGGAAGTATGAATATTGTTCGTAAATTGGAAGATGATGTTACTGTTAAGTTCTATTATACTAAGTCAGTAAAAGAACTTCCTCCAGCATTTAAAACTTGGGGTACGCGAGTTGAAGAAGTGCTAAGGGAATATGTTGCTTGGTCAGATGGTTTAATGACTTTGGAAGTTATAGATCCTAAGCCTGATACTGATGATGAGGAATGGGCAAGGAAGTATGGTATACAAGGTGTAGCTACTCAAGTTGGTACTGAAGTTTTTTTAGGTGTGGTCTTTATTTCTGGCGATAAAGAAGTAGCTATTCCTTATCTTGATCCGAGAAAAGAAGAGTTTCTTGAATATGATCTCTCGGAAGCGATCTTGAAATTGCAATCTAATAAGAATTTAAAGTTAGGGGTATTATCTTCCTACAAGATGGTTTCTCCTGATGGTTTTGGGCAGGAGGCAGCTTGGTCTATTATTGATGGATTGAAGAAATCTTTTGCCGTTCAATTTTTGGAAGGTGAGCAGGAGCAAATTCCAGAAGGTTTAGATGTTCTATTAGTTATTCACCCAAAGGCGTTAACTCAAAAGACATTATATTCTATAGATCAGTTCGTAGTTGGGGGAGGCAGACTAATTCTTGCAGTTGATCCTTTCTCTCGTATTGATTTAGCACAGTCGGGTGGTGCTATGCGTGGCGGTCAAATGCAACAAAACTCTAGCGATGTACAAAAACTTTTTAGTAACTGGGGTATTGTTTACAATAAGTCAAAAATGAGTGGTGATGTGCAGGCAGCTACAAGAGTCAATGCTGGTATGGGTGCCGTGGCTTATCCTTTTTTTATGAGTTTGAGTCGTGACAATTTATCTGATGAATCTCCCGTAACATCGAACCTTAAGCAGATTCTTTTTGCTGAAGGAGGTTCTTTTCATCTCAAGGATGGCTCTCCACACACCTTGGAGGCTTTGGTGACTACCGGAGAACAGTCTGGTGAGGTTGAGTCGGTCATGGCTAATTATATGCGACCCTCTCAGTTGGCATCTAGTATGAAGATTGATTATAAGAAAAAAGTTCTGGTGGGGCTTTTAAAAGGTAAGTTTAAAAGTGCCTTTGATTCAGCTCCTAAAGATTCTAAATTGAAGCATAAATCAGAGTCTTCTCAAGAGAATGTCGTTATGCTTATCGGTGATACGGATTTTATTCATGATAATAATTCTGTATCTAAAATGAGGTTCGGGGATCAGATGCTGGTTCGCCCCAGAAATGATAATTTATTCTTGGTAATTAATGGTGCTGAGTTTTTAGGGGGAAGTCAGGATCTTATTTCTATTAGATCTTCTGGTAGGGTCGCTCGGCCATTTACAACTGTTATTGAGTTGGAAAGAAAAGCGCAGTTAAAATGGAAAGAAAAAGAAGAGCAGTTAAGTCGTCAGTTAGCTGAATTACAAGCTACTTTGAAAAAGATACAGTCACAACGAACCGATGCCAATCGAGCTGTTTTGACGCCGGCTCAGCAGGCTGAGATATCAAGGTATCGACAGGAAGAGGTCTCAATTCGTCGACAACGTAGAGAAGTGCGCAAAAATCTTAGAGAAGAAATAGAAGGACTAGGCAATATACTAATAGGCTTGAATCTGGCGGTAATGCCGCTAGGTGTAACTTTATTTGGTGGCTTGGTATATATGCGACGTGAACGACGAGTGAAACAGCAAAGATCATAGTGATGAGGGATAGAATGAAAGATAAAAAAATTCCGATATTGATTGTTTTGTTAGCTTTTGTGGCGATGATTACAATTGGCGTTAAAAAGTTGGGTGATAGTAATCAGACTTCATTAATTGGAACTAGTTTAATTTCCATTGATGATATGGTTAAAGTTGATCAAATTCGGCTGCAAAAGGGAGAAAGTGTAGTCCATCTAGAAAAAAATAAGAGCGACTTATGGGTTGTAAAGGGACAAGAAGAGTTCCCTGCATCCGGAGAGAAAGTTGTCAACTTTCTAGAGCAGTTGAACCTAACCCGCTATCAAGGGAAAGCATCTAGCCGTAAGGAAAAGTGGTCTCAGCTAGGATTAAAAGACGATAAAGTTGAGCTTAAAGTCGGCGATAAGAATAGGACCTTTTTTCTGGGTAAACCTCGTGAAGGTGGAGGGCAATATATAGCGAAAGAGGGATCTGTAGATTCATGGCTGGTAGATAAAGAAATTGATT
>MDTC01141009.1_pt1 | contig 13505 bp, 17 predicted proteins | sample 811181 | NCBI WGS metagenome assembly MDTC01 (sample SAMN05326644, study PRJNA326480) | marine metagenome | isolation source: seawater | place: Pacific Ocean: North | collected 2011
GGCCCATTCGTCTAGTGGTTAGGACGCCAGGTTTTCATCCTGGTAACAGGAGTTCGATTCTCCTATGGGCTACATTATTAACAAAATTAAACTACAGAAAATGGCAAATCATAAATCAGCAATGAAAAGGATTCGTTCCAATGAGAAAAGAAGAGCATTGAACAAATACCAGCACAAAACAACGCGTAATGCAATCAAAGCCTTGAGAGAAATGTCTAAGAAAAAAGAAGCTGAAAAATTAGCGCCAAGTGTTTTTAAAATGATTGATAAGCTCGCTAAAAAGAATATTATCCATGACAACAAGGCGGCAAATCTTAAATCAGGTTTACAAGTATTTGTGAGTGGACTATAATAAAGATTTAGATACAATATTGTAAAGGGGCCAAAAGGCCCCTTTTTTTATTAAGTTTGCCAGGTATGCGGGTTATTTTTATCCTCTTTTTTATCGGAATGTTGCCTTTTATGGCTGCGTCCCAAATTAACGACTTTTGGTCGTTCTACGATACTCTTCGAAGTGATTACCGCATAGACGGGGATATGTTTGAATTAGAGCAAACTTCTGGTTTCTTTGATGATGCTTTTATGACCCCCGGCCATTTATCTCCTTTTCTTTCTGTTGATATTTTTGGTACTTATGGTACGAAGATTCACCAATTTCGACCTAAAAATATTCGACACGTTCTAAGTGCTTTACCCCATATTGGTTTTAGTTACACATTTGGTTTGCAAGGAGCACAGCGCTTAGCCTTTGAGTATCACCAAGTATTTCGAGGAAACTGGGTTTTGAACGTTCAAATTCAAAATGTAAAGTCACTAGGATATTTTCGGAACATGGAATTGGGTAAAACTGATTTCGAAGCAACAGTTTCAAAGAAAAGTGATCGATATGGTATTTCAATATCAGGTCGAACCTCTAAACTTATGAGATCTTGGAGTGGGGGAGTTATTGATTCCTCTTTACTTGAGGTATATACACCCCTAACGGTTCCTGTTTATAAATCAGATTGTAATTCTGAATTAAAATATTTTAATGTGAACGCCTCTGGATACATGGCATTGGTAGATGGTGAAAGATATCAATTAGGTATTGCTCATAAGGTCGATTTAAATGGTGAAAATAGGGTGTTTGATGAACGAGATTCTTTGGCTGGATTATATTCATCCATTTATTTTGACTCCACATTCACAAGAGATCAGTATCAAATTGGAAGATTAAAAAATCTAAGCTCTATATATTTTGGGAACAAATCCCTTACCTATTCGCTAGGGTTATCATCAACATATTGGAATTATAGAAATATGAATATCTTCAGAGATACAATGGAATTAGATATAGTTCATGATTTTCATTATCAAAAAAAACATCTTCAATTCCTGCATGAGGCCTCGTTAAATACTATTGGTGCTTCGCAAACTTGGTCCATGAACAATGAGATTCACTATGATCAAAAGCGATGGTCCCTTTCTTTTGTAAGTCTGGTAGGTCAAAAATTACCAGAGATTTTCCAACGATTTTATAGTGCGAATAACACCAATTATTCAAACACTAATTTAAGCCTCCAAAATTATACAACTCATTCAGCTGAGGCCTCTTACAGAGTCGGATATTTTCACTTGAGTGCAATGTATCTTCTTCAATCAAATAATGGAATATATGTATATGATAAATCAATTTCGAATTGGTCAAACCAAACAGCTTTAAGCTCGAGTATAATACATCAGTTAATTTTAAAATCAAACTTTACACGTCAGAACTTGAGGTGGCAGCAAAAGTATATTTTGTCGCCTTCTAGTCTTGACAAATTCATTGTACCTGTTCACCATCTACAGGGTTCAATAATGAGCAGTTTAGGTCTGTTTAAAGCTAAAAAGTTAAAAGTTACATTTGGCCTATCCTATAGAGTGAATTCTAAAACAAATGTAATACCCATCATTGAAAATGTAGGTATTTATGATATACTAAATGTATCAGAAGAGACCATACAAAATTCTCTATTTAACATGGCTCTACTGCTTGGTATGGAAATCGAAACATTCAGGTTTTACCTAAAATTTAGTAACGTTGGTTATTTTTGGAACAGTAATACTTGGCAATATATACAAGGAATTTATTTACCCGAGCCTACTTTTCGAGTGGGATTGACATGGGATTTTTGGAATTAAGGATTATTTTCCCAGTACTTCAAACATTTTGGCTCCAATTTGTGCAGGTGAATCAACAACGTGGATACCACATTCTCTCATAATCCTTTTCTTTGCCTCTGCGGTATCATCTGAACCACCAACGATCGCTCCTGCATGTCCCATGGTTCTGCCTTTAGGTGCTGTCTCTCCAGCAATGAATCCCACCACAGGTTTGGTACCGTATTCTTTGACCCATTTAGCCGCATTTGCCTCAAGGTTACCCCCAATTTCTCCAATCATAACGATCCCATGTGTTTCCGGATCGTTCATTAAAAGCTCAACAGCCTCTTTCGTTGTTGTGCCTATGATTGGATCTCCACCGATTCCAATAGCAGTTGTAATACCTAGTCCAGTTTTCACAACTTGATCCGCCGCTTCATAAGTAAGTGTCCCAGACTTTGATACTATTCCTATCTTACCTTTTTTGAATACAAAACCTGGCATAATACCAACTTTTGCCTCTTCAGCGGTAATAACACCTGGACAATTTGGGCCTACAAGTCGGCTATCGTATTTATCAATGTATGCCTTTGCTTTAACCATATCATTAACAGGAATACCTTCCGTGATACAAACAATCACTTTAATCCCCGCTTCTGCAGCTTCCATAATGGCATCAGCAGCAAACGCAGGTGGTACAAAAATGATGGAAACATCTGCTCCAGTATTTTTGACAGCTTCAGCAACAGAATTAAATACAGGTTTATCTAAATGAATTTGTCCTCCTTTGTTTGGAGTAACGCCACCAACGACATTCGTACCATAGGCAATCATTTGTTCAGCATGAAAAGTCCCTTCTCCACCTGTAAAACCTTGAACAATAATTTTTGAATCTTTATTAACAAGAACGCTCATATAGTCTTTAATTTGAAGCCAAAAATAAGCATAGGAAGTGATAAATTCGCTAATTCTCTTTTAATTTATATCAACAATTTCAATTTTATAGATGAGTATGGCATTTTGTGGTATTGTTTCGAGTTTATAATTACCATATCCGAGCTGAGGCGGCGTTATAATTTGAACCTTTGCTTTATTTTTGCTCATAAGTAGTATTTCTTTCCATGCTGTTATAACTTCTTTTACGGCAAATGAAATAGGTTTTTTTTCCACTTCGAAGATAGTACCATCAAGGAGATAACCTGTAAAAATCACCGATACGCTATCTGTATATTTTATATTTCTTCCATAACCTGTTTTTTCAAAGGAAAAATATAGACCAGATTCAGTCTTATTAAATGGGGTATCTTGTTGCTTGATCCAATGCTTGATTTTTTGATCGAAAGTAATGAGGTCTTCTTCCGAATATGTCGAACATGCACCTAAAAAGAAGATAAAAAGTAGGGGTAACAGTCTCATTATTTAACTACTTTAAGGTTGAAGCCTTCTTTTTTAAGCAATGATATAAGTCCATTTTCACCACAAAGATGACCAGCCCCGACAGCAAAGAAAACGCAGTCCTCTTTCATCATTTCTTTCATTTTCGGAATCCATTTTTTATTTCTTTCGTCCAAGAATAGTGCCGTATTCTCCTCCAATTTCTCCTTGGTTGCGAAGTCGCATATTACATTAAGTTTTTGTTTTCTGTATGCTTCTTGTATTATTTTGAAGTCTTTAATGTTTTTATCGCTATTATTTAATTCATTAAAAACCATACCCATTTGATCATTAAATGGAATTTTATTAAAAATATCTAGTTGCTCATGAACACTTTCTAGACCTAAAAGTTGAATTTCATTCGTAACAGCAATTTTTTCTAGTTCTTGTTCATGAGACTTTTTATGGGTCGGTAAATTCATCGCTAATATGAATTGAAAAAGCAAGAAAGGTTTGGCATGTTCAAAATTCTTCTCAAATTGATTGGGCCTCATCAAAAGTTTTTCCTTAGCCCATATGGTCAAATTCGACCACTCTGCAGAATCACAGTAGGCTTTTAGATGCAGTGTGGTATCATAAAGCAACTCAGGATTGATGCCCATTTCAGTGATGTTTTTTATTTCTAAACAGAGTGCATCAGATTTTTCAAGAAGCTTCGTTACTCTTTTGGGAAGAAAGAAACGATTTGCCTCCATCACGTGCATTGTGCCAAATAAGTAGGAGTTCTTAATCCCGAGTTTATCATGACTTAATTCATAGCACAGCGACTGCTCTTGTGCATTGCTTGATAAAGGAATTAAAACTGTCAAAATAATAAGCCACTTCATGATTTCAATTTTGCGAGATAATGGTTGCCATCTTCGAATATTTTTTCACAGTGTAATCCAACCATTTTTGCATGCATTTTTAGTGTTTCGAAATCTACATACAACCAATTAAAAAATGGACCACTCTCCCCGTTAAAATGCATTTGGAACTGAAATTCACCGTAATAGGAACTATTTAAATCAATCCAAACGCTGTCTTCTTTGTCTTCATATAAATATTTGATATCCGTGGAGTCAAGAAGTATTTGACCGGTCTTTGTAAGTAGCGATTTACATTTGACTAAAAATGGTTTTAGTGCCTCTAGCTTTTCACTAATACCGATTCCATTCATCATTAGCAATATCGTATCATACCGTTCGGTTGTTTCAAAATTTTGAATGGGACATAGTGCGCAAGGGATTTCATACTTTTTCAAATGTGCAATTGCACCCGGTGAAACATCAAGGGCAAAAATTGAGAACCCTCTCTCTTTTAATATTTTTAGGTGTGCTCCGGCACCGGCTCCTACATCTAATACTTTTCCTTCGCAAAGTTCTAACGCTTTTTTTTCCACATCAGGCATTCCTTCAAATGTTCTAAAGAGGTATTCAATTGGCAGTTCGTCATCATCACATAAATCTGAAGATACCCGAATTATTTTAGGTATTCTATTTTCTTCAAAATCAATAATTGCATTGCCAAAAGGATCGTTTTTTGAGTAATATTGCACCATATCGTTAAACAAAAGAACTGAAGTCTTCTTCAGAGAAGCCATCTTCGAAATCGTCAAAACCAAAGTCATCTTCTTTTTGCACTTCTGAATCTGTTGGCATTTGGAATTCTTCATTGAGCTGCTTGGAGTCTTCATTTGGTTTTTCGCCAACACTCAACAATAATGTTGGTGAATTTGGTTCTTCTTCTTCCAGTCCAACACATTCGATAAGAAAAATCCACATTTTCAGAAAGTCATAAACGAGAATGAATTTTTGGTCAGGTTCTTCTACCAATTCCCGAATACTAGTTGAAGCCATAATTTTCTTTTCCCCTTCTTCGCCAAAGCTTACATCCATAAGACTTATCTCTTCGCCCTTGTCCCAGTTGTCATTTGAGGCGTAAAAGCTAGCCATTTGATCACCTTTGAAGCCAAAGGCTCTCACAATAGCATTGAAAAAAGACTCAAAATTGTCATCCAGGGATAGTAAAATATCACAAAAGACCTCCTCTCTTTGATTTGAATCCAACAATACCCGAAATTTTATTCCAGCCATGACATTTTAATTTAAACTATTTTTTAATTCGTGTTTACCGCAGTAAGTCCCAATTCTTTACCGTACGCTAACATCAATAATTTTGCCTCTTCTTCGGAGTTTTCAATTTTACCCTCTAGTATGGCCTCTTTTATTCGACTTTTAATTACGCCTATTTCAGAACAAGGACCTATATTAAATGTTCTCATGATATCCTCTCCTGATACAGGAGGTTGAAAATTTCGGATCTTATCTTTTTCTTCAACTTCCTCTAGTTTTCTTGAAACAATTTTGAAATTTTCTCTGTACTTCTTGACTTTAAATTCATTTTTTGAGGTAATATCTGCGTTGCAAAGCATCATGAGATCATCAATATCATCTCCAGCTTCGTTTAAAAGTCTTCTGATTGCCGTATCTGTGACATTTCCTTTTACCAATGCTATTGGACGCAGGTGTAGTCTAACCATTTTTTGAACATACTTCATTTTTGAATCAAGTGGTAATCTGTGGTACTTAAAAATTCTTGGAACCATTTTGGAACCAAGTTCTTCGTGTCCATGAAAAGTCCATCCTACCTTTGTATCAAACCTTTTAGTTACTGGTTTTGCAATATCATGCATGATTGCAGACCATCTTAACCACAATGAGTCTGTGTGCTTCGAAATATTATCCAGTACCTGCAGCGTATGCAAGAAATTATCTTTGTGGCTTTTTCCTTTAATTGTATCAATACCAGATAGATCAAGTAGCTCTGGAAATATAAATGTCAACAAATTTGTTGATTTTAATAGCTTAAATCCCCTTGACGGTTCCTTGGTCAGAATGATCTTATTTAGCTCCTCCGTGATTCTTTCTCTCGAAATGATTTTGATACGCTCGGATTGTTCTTTTATTGAGCGAAGACAAGCGATATCAATTTTGAAACAAAGCTTTGTGGCAAAACGAATTGCTCTTAGCATTCTTAAGGGATCATCCTGAAATGTGATGCTTGCATTTAAAGGTGTTCTGATAATACCTTCCTCGAGATCAGCTATTCCGTTAAATGGGTCTAATAATAAACCAAACTTTTCGGGTCTAAGGTCTAAAGCTAATGCATTTATTGTAAAATCTCGTCTAAATTGATCTTCTTGAAGTGTTCCCGGAGCAACCATTGGGTTTCGGGAGTCTTCGGAATAAGATTCCTTTCTTGCCCCAACAAACTCTACATCTATATCCTTATATCTAAAGTGCGCGGTACCATAATTTTTGAATACTGAAACCTTCTTGACACGTAATATTTTGGCAATTTTTTGTGCAAAAAGAGTTCCGTCTCCTTGAACAACAATATCTATGTCTTTGGACATGTTTCCCAAAATGAGGTCACGAACAAATCCACCAATTACAAACGCCTTCTCGTTAGAGCTTTTAAGCTCTTTGGAAATAACCTTGAAAACAGGGTGTGATAAATGTGAAGCGTAGTTTTGTACCATGAGTCCATACAAAAGTAAATAAACTTAGGACAGAATTGAGGCTGAATGATTTTGCGGAATTAATCTTCATCTGAATCAAAGGAGAAAAGACTTCCTTCTATCGGTTCATCGTCTTCAAAATAGTTGAAGCTCTTGCCGCTTTTTTTATGGGCTGTCATTTTCTTGGCTTTTTTTCCACCGACACCTTCATCGGAATCAAAGCTTTTTGTGGACTTACTTTTGAATGTTTTTTTTCTTGGTTCACTTTTAATTCCCTCTGGAGACATCGGCGGTTCAACAGCCTCTGTATTGAAGTTTTTTCCTACTGGAGTTTCTGCATTTGAAGGTCTTGAATCTCGGCTTACATTCCCTCCTGGTCTCAAACGACTATTTCTATTTTCAGCAACTTTAACAGCAATTCGTCTTCTATTAATTTCAAAACCGTCAAGTGCTTCGATAGCCTGACTTGCTTCATTATCATTTGACATTTCAACAAAAGCAAATCCTCTCGGCTTTCCTGTGTCTTTATCCATTGGGATGTGCGCTTTATTTACCGCACCGTATTGAGCAAAAAGCTCAACTAACTGTTCTTTAGAAACACCAAAATCTAACTTGGCAACAAAAATACTGGTCATAAAAATTAATCAATTCTGACTTTTTCATTTTAATTAGGCCCGAAATTAGAATAAATATTTGAAATAGTTCAAAATTATTTTTGACAAATATCCTATATCTATTGCCCTAAGAAATCCGAAAAGGCATTTATTCATGTGAAATATACATGTTTTTCTTGATTTCATCAACTTAAAGAAGTTTGCATTTCCCTTATATTTCTTTTCATTTTTAATTTATTTAATGAAAGGGTCTTAATACGCAAATAGTCCTCGTTGATTGAAATTTCAGATCACCAATAGCTTTATTTTGTCTTAAATCGAGACATCTAGTATCAATTTAGCAATGCCTAAATTTGTTTTCAATTGCCTCATAGCGTTATATTATCCTTACATTTGCAGTGATTATGAGACTTTTAAAAAGAATTCCTCACGATAGGTATTTAATTGAGCTGCACCAATACAACCAAAAGCTAATTTTGAAAATTGCTTTAGACCAATACGAGCAATCTTTTAAACTGCCTGAATCGGATAACGGTGTAACCGACTTGGAACGACTGCTTAGCTCTACAGATTTCTTAAGGACCTGTCTACAACGTTTTATTTCAATGAGAGAAGATTTTACAGCTTCTTTTAAATCTATTCAAAATGAAAATTAGTTTATACATTATTGCTTCGAGTCTGATACTTTTATCATGTTCAAACGAGTCAGAAAACGCGACAGATCCTGTAAGCTCAACACGGGTTAATACACTTGAAAAGGACACTAGCGGTCTAGTGATCGCCTTTTATTTTAACGATAGTTTAAAAGAGGGCTTTACTTACTACAAAAATATTGATGAGGATGTAAGTAGAAAAAATCTTGCATTTCAAAATGAGTTGAAGCGTAAGACCAATAATCTTGAGAATTTTGTATCCAAAAAAGGCGCAGAAGCACAACAAGGGCTTCTTTCAGAAAATGAAATCCTGAAGATTCAGCAAAAAGCACAACGTATGGAGGCGGAACTAATGCAGTATCAGCAGCAGGAGGGAGCCCAATTAGAGGCTGAGGTGATGAGGAAACTAACTGACATTAATAACAAAGTCATCTCTTTTGGAAAAAAATTCAGTGAAGAGAATGGAATTGATCTTTTGATGGGTTATGCGGATGGTGGTCAAATCAATTATGTGAATCCAAGTATGGATGTTACACGTGCTTTTATTGATTTTTTGAACAAAGAGCAGAAACTAATAGAGGAAGACCTGTAACTTATGTTGATTGCGCAAAAAAAACAGCAAGAAAACATAGCTGAGTATGTTCTGTATCTTTTCCAAATTGAAGATATCGTTAGGTCTTTAAATTTTGATATTGAAAGAATCATGGATGCTGTTGTGAAGCCCAATCTTCCAGATAGTTCATTTGAAGCCCGATATAGAAGCTGGTATGTTGATATTATAAAGGAGATGAAACGCTCTGGTCTTGAAAAGAAAGGTCATCTAGACCGAGTTATGGAAGTCATGAAGGAGCTCCTATTTTTACACAACACCTTATTTTCAATTCAGGGAGAGAGTAAATACAAGCAACTATGTTCAAGTTCTAGCGCTTTTATCGCGGAATTTCGTGAAAAAGCTTCAATGAAAAATCAGCATGATGTTGAGATTTTGATTCATGCCATGCATATGAAACTTCAATTTCGTCTGAGAAAGAAAGAAATTACGCAAGAAACGGATCAGGCAATGGATGCAATGCGTATCCAACTTGCCTTTCTTGTTCGAGAGTATCATAAAATGAAGTCGGGAGATTATTCTTCTATGCAAGGCTAGGGTAATCTGGAAATTCATTTATAATCTGTAGGCTCTCTTCTTCTTTTTTATAAATCACATGCTCAATACCATTGCTAAGGACTAAAAATCTTGATTGAAGGCCCTTGAAATAGGTCAAAGACTGTTCAAAAACGGCTTTAGTAATCTGGATGCTTGGCGCTTTACATTCAAGCAGCAAAAAGCATTCTTGATTTGGCATGAATGTAGCCAAATCCCATCTTTTTTCCATTGCACCATATTGAATTGTTTTTTCAATGGTTAACAGTCCTTTTGGATATGCCAAGTCGTTTAAAAAGTATGCAATAAAATGCTGGCGAACCCATTCCTCAGGAGTTAAAACAATATTCTTTTTACGGACTAAACAACGCACAAATAGCTGGTCGCCGCTACGCGAGATGTCTAGTGTTGTTTTTGGAAGGTTAAGGGGTACAATAGGCGACATTAAATACCTGGAAGAATGAGATTAATGTCCTTATAATTCAAGTCAAATACTTTTCCGAGGACTTCATTGGTGAGAATTCCTTTATAGATATAGACGCCATTTCTAAATCCTCGGTTTGAACGAATGAGTTCAACAACTCCGCCGCAATCACCCATTTCTAGAAGTAGGGGTGAAAAAATATTCGAAATGGCAAAAGAAGCTGTTCTTGAGACTCTTGAAGCTATGTTTGGTACACAGTAATGCGTAACGCCATACTTGATGAACGTTGGATCGTCATGGTTGGTGATTCTTGAGGTTTCGAAACATCCTCCTTGATCGATACTCACATCGACTATTACGGATCCAGACTTCATATCTTGAATCATCATTTCTGTTACTACGCAGGGTGTTTTTCCGACATTTGAGCGCAATGCGCCAATAACAATATCTGCGCGTTTGATGGCTTTAGCCAAAACTTTTGGTTGAATAATAGAGGTGTATACCCTTTTACCTACATCATTTTGAAGCCGTCTAAGCTTTGATAATCTATTGTCAAATACTTTTACAGATGCACCTAGGCCAAGTGCTGCTCTCGTTGCAAATTCTCCTACAGTTCCTGCTCCAATGATCACAACTTCTGTGGGCTGAACACCAGCAATTCCTCCGAGCATCATTCCCTTCCCAGAGGCAAAAGATGAGATTAACTCTCCTGCAATCAAAATACTTGTATTTCCCGCAATTTCTCCAACGGTTCGAACTAAGGAGAATACACCATCTTCGTCTCTAATATAATCCCATGCAATTGCTGTGATTTTCTTTCGAATCAATTTTGTGAGCACTTCTTTGGGTTGGATAGAGATCTGAAGTGCAGAAATCAAGGTTTGTTGTCCTGGCATTAAGTCCACCTCTTCATCGGAAGGTGGCGTTACTTTGAATACAATGTTACATTCGTATATTTCCGAAGGTCCTTGACATATTTCAGCTCCAGCCTCGCTGTATTCTTGGTCACTAAAATTTGCACCAACTCCAGCATTTGTCTCTATTTTTACGCGATGACCGTTTGTAACAAGCAACGAAACTGTTTCAGGTACAAGAGCAACACGTCTTTCTTGGAAAGAGGTTTCTTTTGGGATACCTATATTGAGGCTTCCTTTTTTTCGCGCTACTTCTAGCATTTCCTCTTGAGGCAAAAGATTCCCTTTTTGAATAAGTTTTTTTAATAATTCAGGATCAGTATTCATAGGTTATATCAATCGTTCTTGTACCATCTGATTCATGATGGATCGTAATCCAAGCTGTTTCGTTTGGTAGAAACTGCCTCACATTTTCAGGCCACTCTATAAAGATAGTTTTTTTTTCGTTGAATAATTCTTCTAAACCTAGATCAAATGCCTCAAAATCATTTTTGATTCGGTAACAATCCAGATGATAGTATTCTTTGTGTGTTGTTTCATTATAGTATTGATTTACAATTGCATAGGTAGGGGACCCTTGTAGGTCCTTTATTCCAAACGCTTTTAAAAGAAGTTGTATTAAAGTAGTCTTCCCCGATCCCATTTCTCCTTTAAATGCAAAGCAACGAGGAGTATCAAATTGGTCTTTATGCTCAATTACGAATGCCTCGAGTGCTGAAAGATTCTGGATTTTGAAGTGCTTCATTCCTTGATACCTTCAAAAGCTTTTTCACCCTCGTTGCTCCATACCTTCAGTGAGAGTGTTGAACCGTCAAATTCTCCGTAAGTTGAGAAATTTATCCATTCTCCAAGATTAAGATATCTCGATGAAGAAACTGAAATGTCCATTGGCAGATGTCGGTGTCCAAAAATAAAATAATCTACAGGTGCTTTGTCGCATATGGATTTGCAATATTGATAGAGCCATTCATCTTCTTTATTCGTGTACTTAATATCCTTTGTTCCTGTGTGAATTCTGCTTTTGTTTGAAAAGTATTGCGCCATTGAAATCCCAATTCGAGGATGAAGACATGAGAATATAAATTGACAAAACTTATTTCTAAAAATTTTTTTAATGAATTTATATCCATAGTCACCAGGGCCAAGACCATCACCGTGGGCAATAAAAAATTGTTTTCCGTTAATTTTGAGCTCCAATTCATCTGAAATCATATCAACTCCAAGTTCTTGGGTGAAGTATTTTTTCATCCACATGTCGTGATTACCGAGAAAGAAGTAGACTTTAATTCCGCGATCTGCAAGTGCCGCAATTTTTCCTTGTAAGCGGACAAAACCCTTTGGGACGACCTGCTTGTATTCAAACCAGAAATCAAAAAGATCTCCTACCAAGAAAACTACCTGAGCATCTTTTTCGATATGATGAAGCCAATCAATTATTTTTAACTCTCTAATTCTGCTTAATTCCGCTGTAGGTGCTCCAAGGTGAAAGTCTGAAGCAAAGTATACTTTTTGACCAGGATTTAGTTTTAGCTCCTCCAATTAATTAAATATTTCTTCTAATTCTGATTCTAAGGCCGAACCTCTTAGGTTAGTTTTAATAATTTTTCCCTCTGCATCTATGAGAACTGTGAAGGGAACGCTTCCTACTTGATATAAACGCGAGACCTTACTCTGCCATCCTCCGAGATCACTTACATGATTTGGCCAAGTCAATTGATCTGCTTCGATAGCAGCTTTCCATTTCGCGAGGTCTTTATCCAGAGAAACACTCATAATGGTGAAGCCCTTATCCTTGTATTTATTGTATGTTTTGACAACATTTGGATTCTCTCTTCGACATGGTCCGCACCACGAAGCCCAAAAATCTATAAGTACTACCTTACCTCTTAAATCAGAAAGCTTGAGTTTTGTCTGTCTATCGAGCATTAATTCTTCAAAGTCCGGAGCAATCTTTCCAATTCCTAGGGGCTTATTTTTTTCTTTTTCAGCCATGATTTTTTCAAAATTTTCGGCATACTTCTGAACGGTTAGGCTACTTGGAAATGATTTTAGCAATTGCTGTATGATCGATGCGTAGGTCTTTGGGTCTTGATCCAAGTTTATGGCGCTTAATGCAATTACTAGTGCCGCTGAATTTGAATTACTTCCAATGAAGACTTTAAGCTTACTCTGAAAGGAGTAATATTCCTTTTGCATGTATTCATTGATTGATTCAGCTTGACTTGGGTCGTTTTTGACTGCAGCAATGGCTGAATCATTTTTTAATTGAAATCTCTCGATTTCTTGGATAAATGTATTCATTGAAGCAGATTCGTCAGAATTTAAAATATTACAGAATTCATTGAGCCTTTTACCATCGCCATAGATTTTAATATCTGATTGATTACGACATACTATGTGAACATTTGAATTTTCAAGTCGAAGCAAATAATAATCTTCTCGCGGAAGTGTCAATTCGGCATTGAATTTACCTTCTTTATCCATTATAATCGTATCAAAATCTTTGATTCTATTGTTATCATACATTTGAGACACAAACAACGTATCTGTAGGTGCTCCAAAAATGGAACCTGATAGTTTCACACTCGCTGTCTGTCCAAAACTTATTTGAGTAATAGCGAGCATGATAAAAAGGAGTTTACATTTCATGGTTAAAAGTTAAAAATATTTTGCATGCGTTCTTCTAAGCTCGGCCC
>MDTC01266449.1_pt1 | contig 13505 bp, 35 predicted proteins | sample 811181 | NCBI WGS metagenome assembly MDTC01 (sample SAMN05326644, study PRJNA326480) | marine metagenome | isolation source: seawater | place: Pacific Ocean: North | collected 2011
AAAGTTTGGTGGGTATTCTACTAATGTGTATATTTGAATCATATTAATTAACACACAATATAACAGCTATGAAGAATATTACTACTGAATTTATTATTCGCGGACAAGAAAACCTATATGTAACTAAGTATAAGGAATCTGAAAAAGCAATATGTTTTACTTATACCGAGCGAAATAAGAAATATTACGTTTGGACTCCAAAAAAAATACTTAAAAATTGCATTATTGGTGGAAGAACACTATTGAATGATTTTGCTCAAGGTGAACATTGTACTAGATGGATTTTAAAAATTCCACTAAAATATTTTAGTATTAGTTATTCACATTACGTAAAAAAAAATAAATAATCAGCTATGGAAATCGGAACTACAGTATCGTATAGAAACCAAGGGACGTATCAAGTCTTAGGTAAAGCATCAGAAAAAACTAGAACAATGTTTCTTATTAAAGATATAGACAAAGGAAGAGGTTGGTGCGCTCAATCAAATACATATAAAGGAGTCAGTCAAGAAAATGGTTGGTCTTTAGGTCGAAACAATGACTACGGAATTGAAATAGAAGTACACAAAAAATATTTACAAATTAAATAGATATGGAAAGAATAGTAAAAATAGAAAAAGGTTCAATGATTAGATGGAATAAAACAACTTGGTGGTGGTTTTTATCTATCAATAACGAACCGAAAGGATATTTTAAAACAAAAAAAGAAGCGGTACAAAAAAGTAAAAACCTTTAAATTATGCTTAATACACAAAACTTTACGGACAAAGACCTTATTTACCTTTGTAAGAATAATAATAAAATAAGAAGCGCAATGGCTTATAGTGACACTTTTCAAGAAGTGGCTAGTGTAGTCAAATCTTTAATGAATGTTTCTGAAAAGCAGCTACAAGTAATTGAGAAATTTTGGAAACGAAACGATAAAAAATAAATTATGGCTATTGACAAACACACCCAAGCTTTTGCTAAACAAATGGAAGAAGCAAGCGAATACAACATAAAGTTAGATTTTGTTAGACAATTATCTACAAAACAACATAACAACGTATGTTCAGCCCTTCTAATTCAAAAAGGAACAAACAAAATTACAACAAGGGATATATACAATTACTGTATTAATATGAAAATACGTCCCGAAGGAAACAGCGAACACTTGCGAATAAAAGAAGAATTGGAAAAGCAACAAAGAATTGATTTTGATGCAACACCTACTGAGCCTACTGATTATTCAACTTTTGAAGTCAATGATGATATCAAGGTAAAAGGTAAAGATGGTTTTGTTATATTTAATGACAAAGAAAACAAATCAATATTGATAGAGTATTTCGATGGAGAAGAAGAAACGATAAAATATTAAGCTATGGCAAATAAAGAATTACACTTTCCCTTATTAGTGACCGAAGAAAGGTTTGAAGAATTAGTAACTGAAATAGCTACGGGTAAAGTTTATGCAAAACTAGGTTATGGAGTTTTAATTCCTAATCCAAATGGAGACGGTAGTGTAATTATGAATAAAGAAGGTGAAGAACTTTTTAAATGGGAGTTTGAAGAAGCGATTGTAACTATAGCGGATATGTTTGATATTCCTTTACAGTATTTTCTAGATAATGGTATGGTGAATAAAGAACATTGGCAATAAAAAAAGATATGGAACAAAGATATAGGTTAGACTTGATAAAGTATGCTAAAAAAGAGTATATAAAAGTTTCAATACATATTCACTTAGATACGGACGGTGATATAATAAGTGAAGAAGCAATTACAAAACAATCAACGCACATAAATTCCTTAGAGTCTGATTTGAATTTTTATGTTACCGACTTAAAAGATATTTCTAATGAGTTTGATGATTTTTCATTTTTTAAATTAAGCAGCAATGAATAAAAAAAGATTTTACCTTTTTGGTTCTGAAAACAAAACCGCAAAACAATTAAATGATGAAGCGGTAAAAGTAAAAATAGAACTTGAAACGATAATGGCGGCAAGTTTTAAAACTAGCCCTAGATTGAACCGAGAAATTACAACGGTTTATTTTGTAAACAATTTATTAATAACTCACCTAAATAATTAAGTAATGACTAGAGACGAACAAGTAGCTGATTTAACAGCAAAGCTTACAAAAGCTGAAAATAGAATTGAAGACCTTTTAGAAGTTAAAGATAAATTATGTATTAGTTTAGAAAAGGCTTTGAAAAAGAACTTAGCTTTCAACAAAATTAAAGAGGAAGATTTACCCGATGGGTTTGTGGCACTTACTACTGAAAAATATATTATAGATGAAAACGAAATGACTACTGAAAAGGTATTTGTTAATGTAGACTACATAAGCAGAATATCTCCTACATCAGAATTTGGAATGTCAACTAGAATTGACTCAATTGGTAAGCTAGACATTTTGGTAAAAGAATCTTTTGAAGAAGTAATGCAAAAAGTAAAACAAGCACAAACAAATATTTTTAAATGAATCCACTAAATCTGCAAATATCAGAAAGTTTATCGGGGCTTTTAGCTCAAATGAATCCTAAGCAACAATCAATGGTTGCAGAAATGATTGACTTTTATATGAAGCAATACAAATCTTTGCGCGATGGCAACAATGCAGAAAGTGTTAGCTCTGCAATTCACGATGCAATTGAACAAGCGATGATTGAGGCGGTGGAAAATGAAAAGACCGAAAAACCGTCTTGTGGAAAAGGTTGTTCTTTTTGTTGTTATATGAAAACGGATATTTCAGACGATGAAGCTGTTTTACTTACCGAATACTCAAAGGAAATTAATTTCAAAATAGATTACCATTATCTAAAGAAGCAATTGGTTTCAAAAGATGAAGACTATATGAAGCTAAAATTGTCGGAAAGAAAATGCGTGTTCTTGGATAAAGAAGGTGCTTGTTCAGTTTATCAACATAGACCGATGGCTTGCAGAAAATTAATTGTTGTTTCAGATAAAAACAAATGCGATACCGAAAAAAATAATGGAGCGCAAGTAAAAAGGTTGGCTTCAGTCGAAGCGGAAAGTATTTCAGCCGCAGTATTAAATACCCGAAAATCGGGTGGTTTAGCAGAAATGATGTTAAAAGCTAAAGAAAAATGATAATTGTTATAGCAATATTAATGCTACTTAGCCTATTAATAGGAACGTGGTTTGGGTGGAAATTACCTAAATAGCCGAAAAAAGATGAAAAAAAGTTTATTTTTATTTCATTGATTATCAACGAGTTACAAATTATTTTAAAAATAAGTGAAAAAAAAGCACCCAAAAACTTGCACGGTATTATACAAGTCTGTATATTTGAATCATAATTAAAACACACATTAAAATTTCAGCTATGAAAAAGGTACTACCAACAATCGCAATAAACGTACACGGACGTTTAAAAACATTAAAGGTTTTGAATGCAAAATCAAAATTGGTTCACAGTTTAGCAAACGGAGCGTATTCAGAATATGCAGAAGCAATATTTGAATATGCTAAAATTCTGATAAAGAAAAATATCGGAACGGGTATAAGTCAAAGTCAATACGATGAGTTTATAGAAAATGGTAGTTTGCTTTCGTTTTGGTATCAAGGAGTTTGTTACGAATACAAAAACTCTAAAGTAACAGTTTATGATGACTTTTCAGCGTTAAACGATTAAGGTTTTAAAGTGAATAATCCGCTTCAGCTCGCATCACAAAAGGTGCGGGCTTGGGGTGGTAGAAACACACACGTAAATTAAAAATTAAAATTACAGCTATGAAAAGACCTATTTGCACACATCTTAAAATAACGGTACACTCTGAAGACACACACGGAAGAGCTTGGGTTTCAATATGGAATGAAGATACGCAAGAATATGTAGATAATAAATTTTGTAGAAGTAAAAAATCCGTTGAATTATATGTGGAGTTTTTGAAAGAACAATGGAATTTACCAAAACAACAGCTATGAAAACAGTATACCCTAAAAAACCAATTTACAGCTTCAACGAATGGAGCAAGTTTATAAAGAGTCAAGTTACTAAATCTAAAAAGCCTAGAAAAAATGGAAAAGGAAATTAAAATGGATATTAAAACACATCTTATCAAGATATTGAAAGATGAAGAAAGCGGCATCAAAGTAAACAACTTTATTCAACGAGCTACAAATGAAATAAATTCACAAGCGCATTTATATAGCGATTTGAATAAAAGAAAGTATATCGAAAATGAAATTGCACTTGCAATAATTAAATCTCTAGATGTTTTAGCAAAAGAAAATATGAAGAGAATAGATGAAATGGTAGAGGAAATTAAGAAGGAGCTATTTCCTAAAAAGAATTAAGCATAGCTGCTAACCCCTTCGGCTCGCATCAGAAACGGTGCGGGCTTTAGGTGGTATAACACACAAATTAATAATTAAATTTTAAGCTATGGCGAGAAAAAAAAGAAAGGCGGATAAAGACCACCCAAATTACAACAAGGTTTACACCGCGGAAGACAAAACAAAAATGATTGAAATGTTTACCGAAAACCCATCTAATTACACAAACATTGCAAAACAATTAGGTAGGTTTGGAGACAATGCTGAAAAGGCTGTTTTAGACGAGGTGGCAACACAATTAAAAAAGTATCGAGAAATTGAAAATGAACACCAAGCAGAAGGTGGCGAACTATTCGAGTTGGTAGAAAGCTTTACTGAGTCTTATGAAGAACTAGCAAAGAATTACAACACTCTTTTAGAAGACACAAAAAAGCTACAAAGCGTAATGGCTATTTTGAAAATACGAGACGTTAAGACAGCTAGAGCGCATCGAACCTTTTTCGATAATATGTCTAAGGCTTATGAAGAAGGACAAATTTCTAGAGTATTATTTGAGTTATTGGAAAAATACTATATAGCTTTTGAAACTGTAGAAACATCAATATCTAATGAAGAAGTCGAAAAAGGTTTGGCGGAGTCAAAAAAAGACGCAACAAAAGAAGATATCGACAAATTAGATACTTTACATTTTCAGTATTTAGAATGTATAAAATGGCTAGAAGAAAACATCGAAGATTGTGACAACATTCTTCCGAAAGTTAAAGAGCTTTATAAGAAGGCTTCTTAATATTCATAGCTGAATCCCCTTTAGCTCGCTTCGTAAATGGAGCGGGCTTTAGGTGGTAAAAAAACACACAAAATGAATAGAGATACAATTTTAACTGTCAACATATATGACAACGATAGCGGCACTACAATATGTAACAAACATACGGTAGAAGTTTTAAACGGTAATATTTTAAGTGACGAGCCTATATTAAAAGAATATAGCAAATGGATAACGGACGACAATATTATTGCAAACTATTTTAGAGACAAAGGGTTTTTTATGACCTCGTTTCAGAATCTATTTGAAAACACTACGAACATACATTTTGTAAACAAAAACTTTGAAAGTTTTAATTTAAAATCATAATGTATTACAATAGAAGAAGAGAAAAAGTTGGTGTTTATATATATAACCTAAAACAAACGAAAAAGTATTTTGAAATTTGTGATAAAGTATGGGCTAAAATGTCTAACCATAAAAAACTGTTGCTCAGAAAAAGCTTAATGAGTAAAAGTTTAAATTCAATGCTTCCCGTTTTAGGAGCTGTTCTTGCGGGTGTGGCTGTTCACAAAAGATATGTAAAACCCCTTTTAGACCAAAATACGTGAAAAAAAGTTTATTTTTATTTCATTGACTATCAACGAGTTACGAATTATTTTAAAAATAAGTGAAAAAAAAGCACCTAAAAACTTGCACGGTATTATACAAGTCTGTATATTTGAATTGTATTTAAAAACACACATAAAAAAACAGCTATGAAAAAAATTACTATTTACCAAGCAACACAAGAAAAAGAGACCGAAAAGGCTATTTTTGTCGCATTTGATTTCTATAGAGGTGAAGATTTATATAAATATGAATGTTGGCTTCCAAAGAGTCAAATAACTATTACTAGCACGTCTCCGTTGCATATAGAACAGCCGAAAGAATGTACTGATTATTGTATCAGTTTTGAAATTCCTTATTGGTTATTACAAAAGCAAAAGCACAAAGAATATAAAAGCGGTTTTCATACTAGCGCTTGGAGTCAAGTATTTGCAAAAGAAAACGCAACAAGACTTAAAAGGCTTTATGGATAAGGTTTAAAGTGAATAATCCGCTTCAGCTCGCATCACAAAAGGTGCGGGCTTGAGGTGGTAGAAAAACACACGTAAATTAAAAATTAAAATTACAGCTATGAAAAACAAAACATTTAGAATCGGACAAAGAGATTATGAAATTATCGAATTATGGGATAATTCAGTAAGAATTGACCTTATACCCCGTTATGGAGAAACAAAAAAAATGGGTAAAGATTTTGACACCGAAAAAGAAGCACTAAATTCGGTTTGCTTAGAAGCAATAAAAGGCTTTAAAAAGTACACCCTAACAATAAAAGAAGCTTTAGAGGTTGCAAAGAATATCTTTTCATTGTATCACGTTATTGACGGACGTAAATCGGGATATATTGTAATCCTAGCAAAAAAAGACCCTATGAAATTAACAAACGCTGACGAATGCAGATATTACTATTGTAGAGGTAAAAAAGCTGCTGAAGAAATTTCAGTTGACTCGAAACTTTTACCGCACGTTATAGACATTACAAGTTACGATAAGGGTCAAATGTTTCATTTGAATCACGGAATGAGTTACGAAAGATATATGAGTACCTAATATAGCTGTTAGTACACCTAGCGCTCGCATCGAAAGGTGCGGGCTATTGGTGGTAAAACACCTCAGCTATGAAGAAAAAAATAGACAAAAAAAGAGAATTTCAGCTTCAAACAATAATTTGGTGTATCGTTTTGAGCGTAATTACAATTATATTAGGATTAATATTTAGTTAATATGTATTTTTTAAAATAAAAATTATATATTTGCTGTAACACACAATTAAAAGTTATGAAACTTGAATTTAAAGACAATCTTAAGAGAGAAGCAATAGACCTTTATTTCAATATACCAAATGTAGAAGCTGACATTACTGTAAAAGAAGCTGAAGTTACTTGGAACTTGAATATAGAATATAAGTCTTGGGGTATAGATACCTTTCAATACCAATTAAATAAATTACAATTAACCGCTTTAGTTGAGACTTACATTGAAGAGAAAGACCAAACTGAAGAGACCGAATTAATATTTCATATATCGTACAATTCAAAAACATCTAGTCACGAATGTAAAATATTTGAGGAGTTGGTAAAAGACGGTGAATGGATTGAAGAAGTTTATGTTACCCTTCCTTTAAAATTTAAAGTAGAAGAGAAGCCCGCAACGGATACGGATAACCGTAGTCAAATCTATGTGAAGTATATCGAGCTAGATTTAAACAATGAAGAAAAATCTTTAACCTTAACAATTTAATATGCAGAAACTAAGCAAAGCCCTAGAACATAAAGGGTATGGAAGAAATTCCACAAGAACAAAAATGTATGGTATTTACATTAATAAAAAAAACGAAGGTGCAATACCAAAAAAAATGCGCTTTGAAGAGTATTTAAAAACAACAATTAAATAAAACAATTATGGCAAAAAAGATATTTTTTGACTTTGAATTTACGGGGCTTCATAAATTGACGACCCCTATTTCGTTTGCAATGGTAGCTGAAGACGGTAGAAGTTTTTACGCTGAATTTACTGATTTTGATAAATTTCAAATAGACCCGTATGTTCGGCAAAATGTTTTACCAAAAAGAATTTTGCAAGACTACAATATTGCTACTGACTATCAACCCGAATCCGATGAAGTTTTAATGAAGGGGGATATTGATAAAATTTTTACCGCAGTAAATAAATGGTTAGCTATTTATGAACAAGATGGGGTGCAAATGTGGGGCGATTTATTGGCTTACGATTGGGTATTGTTTATTAATATTTTCGGCAACGGTTTAGCATTACCAAAATTTATTGATATTATTCCATTAGATATATGTACCGCCTTGAAGCTTTGTGGCGAAGACCCTCATACTGATAGGCTTCTTTTCGCTTATGGAGAAGATAAGTTAGAGACCGCTAAGGAAAATCAAAACAACGCTTTATTTGATGCTAAAACGTCCCTAGAAGTTTACAAGAAGCTTATGACTAAAATGGAAGCTGCTAAAAACGATAGCTTAGAAGAAGTACAGCAAACCTCTGACGATATTGAGGCAAGCAATGCGTTAGACGAGCAAATTGAAAAGTATATACCCGAAGACACAAGCAAGACTCCCGCAAAAAAGAAAAGAGGAAGACCTAAAAAATCCGAGACTAAAAAGTTTATAGAACCGAGCCAAAGTGATATTGACAATTCAGAAGAATTTAATCCACCTATTTAATGAAATCTTTTTTATCTGAAATACTTTTTGGCGCTTCCGTTTTAGACGGTGGAAGCAAAAGAGCAAGGCGGGCGTTTAAATTAGCCCGCGCTTCTTTTTTAATATCTATTTGTATCTTATTATTCCTTATTATAAATCTTATTAAACACTCTATATGAGAAATAACAAATCAATAATGTCTCAGCTTGCAACCGATGTAGTAACAATGTGTAGAAAAACATTAGGACGTTTTTATTTTGAAAACTCAAATAAAAATGGTTATTCAGCTAATGATGGTATATATATTATTGTTCCTACAATTGTTTTACATTCAACCGAGCGAGAAGTTTGTATATTTTGGGGACGTTGGGGTTTTGTTTTTTGGTATGGCAAATATCACGTTTAGCTAGACTTTGTGACATATTTTATATAAGTTTACTTATGACAAATTGTAGACTTTTAGAAAATTGTGAGTATATAGTTGCTGAAATAAAAAAACTAGAACACGTTTGCAAAACAGCAGAAGAATTTAAAAAAGAAACATTGAAGCTTGTGAATTTAGCAACAATTAAATCAACTAAAGATTCAGAACCCGCTGATTAAAGGCATTTACATCTACCTTATTCATTTTATCTCCCCACTTGCAAAACAAATCCCAATTCATTTTTTCAAAAGGTAAGTCCATTTCAGACTCTATTTTTTGTTTTCCTTTCTGAATTACACCCACGCCCCAATCTGATTCCACTATATACATAGACAAATCATTACGCGAAGCCCTTAATTTAGCCCAAGCCTTCCAACAGTCTCCCGTCCACAAAGCACTTACCCTAGGCACAGCTTGTATAGCTTCAGAGGTGGGTAACATATCGTGACAAAATATCGTCCCGCCTTCTTTCAGACAGTCTAATGCGTTTAAAATGTCCTTATAAACTTGATTAGCTTCGTGTAAGCCATCTATGAAAACAATATCATACATACCTTCGTTTTGGCTAAAAAACGCATCAGAGGTCATTAAATGAGTTGGATTATCGGTTTTATCTGAAGGGTCTACAGTAGTTTTATTTTTAGCGTTTACGCTGTCTCTACATATTCCCGAACACAAACCTATCTCTAAATAGTCTTTGTAGCCTAACTTGTTTATGTAGGCATTCATTATATCCCATCTTTTCATATTGATATTTTATATATTTTTTGCTTCGGGTAAATCAGAATACCCTTTTTCATAAACAACCGCCGAATCATAAAAAGAAATACATTTTACTTTTGAATGAAACTCAATACGTTTTTTATCTTTATAATCCTCGGTCTTTGGTTTAAAGTGATGTACGTGTAATGAATCTATCAAGTCTTTGCTTTTTTCAATGAAAGTACCCGCTCTTTTTAAGCCACCGCCAAAATGATTCCAATAAGATGTGTGTGTATCTTCTACTAAAAAGACACCATTTTCAGTTACGTGGTCAAACATACAATCAAAGGTCGTCTCTTGTTGATTCATACGATGCCCGCCATCGTCAATAATTATATCAAAAGGCTTATGATTGCCTTTAAATTCATTCCAAAAATTAGGATTAGCTTGGTCTCCCATTACAATTTGTACGTTATCCCCAAAGTTTTTTTGCAACTCTAAACAGTCGGGGTTGATATCTATTCCTACAATTTCTGATTTAGGAAAATACTTATCCCACATTTCTAGGCTTCCCCCATTGTAAACACCTACCTCTAATATTCTGACTTTTTTATTTTTTCTGAAGCGTTTAAAGTGCTTTTCGTAGATATCAAAATAATGTACCCACTTATAACATTTCATTCGATGTTTTTCGTTATAAAACCAATTTTCTAACTTATTCATAATAAGAGCCTAACGAATCTATTAATACCCAATCTCCATTATCTAAAAGAATATAAAACGTAGTGTCATCTATCTGAGCCAACCTATCGTCTTCAAACCACTCCTCTCCTTGCCAAGAGTCGTCATAAACCGTATCTTCTTTTTGAAAATCAGCCACATTAAATACCAAAGAGTCTGCTATTTTATTTTGCGCTTTAGAATAAGCCTCACATTGTACTTGTTTGTTTTTACAACCACTCATAATAAATGATACCCACATTAAAGTAGCTATAAACAGTACAAATACTATAAAACCTTTTGGGGTGGGTATGTTATATGAAGTCATACTGAACGGTTTTCGTGCGGAAACGAAACCGAGGGAATAGGCTTACGTAGATAAGCACATATACCTTGCCACGTATGACTACCGTCTAGTGTAAGTGTAAATAGCTTCCAAGCCCTTCCGTTAAAATGAACTCCTACGTCAGTATTGTATTGTTCAAAATACGAAGTAACATAGTGTCCTTTATTTGTATGTACTGATTGTGGGTGCTTACCCTTTAATGAGTCAAAGTATCTTACAAAAGAAGCATACCAAGTTGAACTAGCTCTTTTGTTTAGAATAAATGTAGAATCGGGAAATGCCGCTTCTATTGCTCGTATTTCTTCTAAAGAGTAATCTCTTACCAATCCACAAATATCAAAATTTTTCATCTCAGAAATAAGAGATGTTATATCTAGCTCCTTATTCGTTAGACATTGCGACTTTTTATAGCCCAAAATGTTAAGAGCTTTTAACGTAGTTTGAATACCCGTTCTACGTCTTCCAATTAAAAATATTTTTTTCATAAAAAAGTATTTAGCAAAACGTATAGAATTACCAAGTACCAATATTGCGAAGTTTACCGATGTTAGCCTTCCTTAGTTGGAGCTATCGGAGCTGTTGGCTTCGGGCTAGGTATTAACTTGCCAATAATTGGAACATCTTGTCCTTTTTGCTTTGCTCGGTAAGAGAGAAATAGACCTACCCCTATTACTCCAATACCTATTAATAAATTTTTGTTCATCGCCATTATATATGTTTTTAAGCCCCGCAGCCACAATCGGCTGAAGAGAAATTACTATCACCTTCTTTGGTGTCTGATACAGCTACCGTTTTGTCTTTTTTACTTTTAAGGTATATAACTACCCCAACAAAAATAATTCCCGCTATAACTAAACCTTTATTCTTCATACTACTAAATTATGACAATTGCACTTTTGCATTGTCTAAGTCTCTTTTTATTCTTTTCAATGTAACCTCATCAATTACATTTCTTTTTAGAGCAGAACAAGCAACCGAGGCTTTGTCAGTCTCTTCATTCCACTCACCGCTTAGTTCAAGCGGGTAAATGCCTAATTGCTTTAATTCTGAAGGACAAGTTATGTTAATATAACGCTGTACGTTTTTTACATCTTCACCCTTAGAACCAAACCCAACTGAGCCTTCTTCAATTTCTTCAGCATTTGGAATGCTGTCCATTTCCTTTTGAGAAACTTTTTTATCAGCTACATTTGCTGCATTTTTCTTTTTTCGTTTCCTCAAATAAAGAAATCCAATTGTGACAGCCGCTACTCCTAATGCCGCCCACAACCACTTTTTATTTTTTTCTTCCATTAGTTAAATTGTTGCACTATAAAATATGTCGATATACTGCCTACAACTAACCCGCCAATAGTAAACAAAGTTCGTGATTTTTTTAATAAATTAATACGTTTTTGTTGTTTTTTATTTTCTTCAGTAAATAATCCAATTTGCATTTGCTTCTCTTCCCCTATTTTCATTAAGGTTTTATTGACATTATTTAAAGCATTATTTTTTTCTTCACACAATGAATCAGATATCTTAAAAAGATTTAATTCTTCTCGCAATGAGACATTAAGAGCCTTGGACTTATCTAATTGTAAATAAGTTTTGTTCATTTTATTTACTTGTAAAGGCGTAAATAAAACCAACGTATCGTTATCTATTAAGGTCAGTTTCGGATAACCGTTTTGTGAGATACAAAATTGAGCTATCAATAGGCAAACTAATAACCCTATCAACTTCTTGTTCATATACTGTTTTAATTACAATTCTTTCTTTAGGTTTTTTAGATAATAATAGCATTACACTATCTTTTTGAATTTCTAATTCGTGCGATTCTTTAGAATATCTAGAAACTTGTTCACGTAAAACCTCAATACGCCCTTTAGACTTTTGTATTTCGTTATTTATAGAGGGGTCTACCCTATAGCTAAAATACAGCCAAATGCCTAGCCCGATGTTAAGCAAAAAAGAGACTAAAGAAAAAATTGTCAAATAAATATATTTCTCTAGTCTCATATTTTTTATTTCTTCATTCCGCTTGAAATATGCTCGATACCATTACCGATTGCATACGTTCCGAAAATCCATATAACAAAGTTACTCCATTGTGAAAAATCACACTTATCTAAAAATAAGAACAAGCTCACAATTACCATTAAAATTAGAGCAAAGAACATTTTTCTTCCCCCTAAAAAATCAAAAAAATTTTTCATAATTATTTATTTTTGTTTAACAAATATAACCCATATCCCACTAAACTCAAAGCCGCGACCACCGATGTAGTATAAAACAGCCTTTTGACTAGGAACTTTTTTTGCAATGATTTATCTATTAGAGTGTAAGAAAAACTATCCCCATACAAGCCTTGTTGCTTATATGCCATATCCATAAATTCTTGGAAGCAATAATAGTTTTGAAACACTTGACAACCCGCTGAGTACGCTCCGATTGTAGTTGTATTACCCTTACCATCGTCTGCGCTCCCCGCTTTGGCTCTATGGATATTTATTCCATAATGTCCGCAAGTTTTTGAATCTACATCAAAATTCAAAGTAGAATTTCTATCATAATCTCTATAAACGCAAAGCTTTTTGTTTTCGCCTTCTTTATATTGACCTAATGCTTTATATCCCGTGCTTCCGTGACTTCTAATATGCCATTTATCTAAATATTGTCCTTGCGGTAAAATTGCTGTACCCGTATTGCTTCCCTTCTTAAAGCCACCTTGCTTTAAATATCTAGTAGAAGGGTCAGTAGTTGCGTTGTACTTTTTTCCATTCCACTTACCATTATCGTCTTTCCAAATAACATATATAAAATCGTCAAACTTGTCGGGGTCAGTATCGGCATTCCTTATACCTATAATATTAAGCATATATGGTTTTGTAAATACCTTATACTTCCTAGACTTTAATAGAGTAAGAGTTCTATTAATAGCGATAGGATTTAATTTTTTAGCTTCGCAAGACATTATTTTGTTTTTATTACTGTAAACCACTTTTTACC
>MDTC01135447.1_pt1 | contig 13500 bp, 13 predicted proteins | sample 811181 | NCBI WGS metagenome assembly MDTC01 (sample SAMN05326644, study PRJNA326480) | marine metagenome | isolation source: seawater | place: Pacific Ocean: North | collected 2011
TCTTTGCAAATTTTAAGTGTATCTAGCATAGTTGTTGTTACAGTAGTTAGATTAGTAATATCAATGGTAGTGGAAAAAAATATACATATAAAAGGTAAGAAAAAATTAACTGGCGAACTATCTATATCTGGTGCAAAAAATGCTGTTTTAAAACAGATGATCCTCCCCATTCTTTCGGAAGGTGACTACAAGATAGACAATGTTCCAGCTATTGCAGATGTTTACTACATGCAAGAGGTACTGGAAGTTTTAGGTATAAATTCTAAACTTGAGGAAAAAACTTTGACGTTATCTTCACCAGCTGATATATCTATAGAAGCCCCTTACGAAGTAGTTCAGAAAATGCGAGCCTCTATTATTGTTTTGGGACCCCTTCTTGCTAGAAAAGGTGAGGCAAAAATAGCATTTCCTGGAGGTGACCAGCTTGGTCCTAGACCTGTAAAAATGCATATTGAAGCTTTAGAAAAAATGGGTGCAGTTTTTTCACTAGATCACGGGGTACTTACTGGAAAAACAGACGGGCTAAAGGGCGTTGAAGTAAATCTTTCGTATGCCTCTGTTGGAGCAACAGAGAATACTTTATTAGCTGCTGTTTTAGCTGAAGGAACTACCGTAATTGAAAACGCTGCTAGAGAACCAGAAGTTGTTGATCTTGTTAAAATGCTCAAAAATATGGGGGCAGATATTACAGGTGAAGGGACAAGTGAAATACAAATTAATGGTGTAAGTTCATTAAAGAGTACAGACCACACAGTTATTGGAGATAGGATTGTTGCAGGTACATACTTAGCTGCAATATTGTCGACAGGTGGACATGGAAAGATTAATGGAATTAACCCTGAACACCTTCCAATGGAACTCAAGAAATTTGTAGAAATAGGAGCAAACCTCGATACTGGTAACGATTATATTCAGATAGAGAGCACTGATGATCTATCTTCTATTGATATATCTACACTACCTTTTCCAGGTGTTGCAACAGATTTACAACCTATTTTTGGAGCAGCATTACTTAGAGCAGAAGGCACCTCAATTATTACAGAGAATGTCTATGACCAACGTTTTCAATGGATACCTGAAGTCCAAAGAATGGGAGCTAATATTCAGATTGGATGGCAGCATGCAATGATTAAAGGAGTAAACAATTTGTCGGGAGCACCTGTTCACTCAACTGATATAAGAACAGGAGCTAGTTTGATTATTGCAGCACTACAAGCGGATGGAGAATCAATTATCTCTGGTGTTGAACATATTGAGAGAGGATATGAAAATATTGTTACTCTCCTGAGTTCTATTGGTGGTGAAATAGAATATAATTAGATTATGGCAAATATTAACCTTCCAGAAGTAAAAGATAGAGATCCAAATGCTGAAATTGATATGGATATTCTTAATGACACAATTGAGTACATTAGGCCTGCAGTTCAAGCTGATGGTGGTGATATTAAGCTTTCATCAGTTAGTGAAGGCGTTGTCAATATAGAAATGTTAGGGGCTTGTCAAGGTTGTCCTCTCTCTATTGCAACCTTAAAAAGTGGTATTGAAAGAATTATAAAAGATAAAGTACCTGGCGTAATAGAAGTTATTGCGACTTAATTAACTAATTATTTACTTCCGTAGTATAAAAATTTAGACCAATTAGTAAACCATTATCAACTAAAGGTTCAATTATATACCTCACTCCATTAAGAGTTAAACTTCCTCCGATTTGCTCAGGTAGGGAAACATTATCGTACAAACCTAGTTTGCTTAGCACTGATTCTCTTCCATCTTTGTCTAAAGAGTCATCAGCCATTGCAATCAGCACTAGAAAAAACAACTTTGTTCTTTGCGAGGAAATGTCGTCATTAACAACAGGTGAGAAAAATTCGACACTGTTAACGTTCTCCTCCTGAACTAATAGGTTTATTACAAAAGAGGTACTTGTATTTTCTGCTTTTCCAAATTGATAAAAAAGTGCAGTTCTCTCTGGTGACGTCCACCTTACATTATCTGGATTAATAGAAAAGAATAATAATGTTTCATCATCATTAGAAATTTCTGATATTAACTTATTCCAATTTGCAACATATTCAGAGCTTGACTTTGTTAATCCTTTAGTAAATTGTATTACTTCATTGATTTCTTCATTTTCAATATCTGAAGTATTGTTTTCATTTGTTGAGCAGCATCCTATTAGAAGTGAAAATATAATAAATATATGTAATTTTTTCATTCAATAATTTCTTTTAAATTTTTAAGATTTTTTTTCCAAATATACTTTAATATTACCCCACCAAAGATTTCACCTATTGGTCCTCCTAAATAAAATGGAAACTTTAATGTTTCTACCCACTGAAATTTAGTTTTGTTATCGTCGATTTCAGATAAGTAGAATACTCCCTCTCCAGTTACAATTCCTTCATGTATTACACCAATACTTTCTTTCTCTTTCCATTCAGTAACAGTGATGATGTCTGTAAGGGTAATTGGACCAACTTTTGTTAAAACATTCATTTTTGTATCTAGGCCAGAATTGTTTTCAGAGAGAATGTCTATTTTAACAGCATCTTCCATCCACTTAACATGGTCTTCCATGACTTTTACCTCACTCCATACATCATCAAGAGGCTTATTTATCAATATAGAAACTTCAATTCTTTTACTCATTGCTTGTTAAACAATATTAGTTCATAAGTAAAATAAATATTATGAAAGAACTTGAATATTTATACTTAGATCACGCAGCAACCACACCTATGCGCGAATCTGCATTTGAAGCATTTAAGCATGCTGAGGAAGTTGCATTTGCTAATTCTTCAGGAGGCCATGAATTATCAAGAAGAGCTAAAAACTTACTGGAAGAATCAAGAGATTTCATAGCTGGTACATTTGGTGCTGCACCAAAAGAAATTACTTTTACAAGCGGAGGTACAGAAGCTGATAATTGGATTATAAAATCACCCTTCCTAAATAGTGTGCCAATTGATAGAGGATTAGTTACAACTCAAATTGAACATGAAGCAGTTTTAAGTTCAGCTGAATGGATAAAAGAAAAAGGATTTACAGTTAACTTTGTGGGTGTTGACAAGGATGGAGTAGTAGATGTAGAAGAATTCATAGAATCTTGTAATAAGGAAACACTTGTAGCATCTTTAATGTATGCAAATAATGAAACTGGGGTTATACAACCTATAAATGAAATTTTAAAAAAGATAAAAGATGTAAATCCTGAAATTTTATTTCATTCAGATGTTGTACAAGCAGTTGCTAGTGAAAAATTAGATTTTCATAAATTAGGCATAGACAGTGCAGCTATTTCAGGCCATAAAATTGGTGGACCTAAGGGGATAGGCGTAATGTTTCTTAGTTCAAAATATAAACTTCCTAATTATTTTCATGGGGGAAAGCAAGAGCTTGAAAGACGAGCTGGAACAGTTAATGTTTCTGGAGTAGCAGGATTGGCAGCAGCATTAAAAGAACAACAAGAAAATTTGAGTGAAGAAAAAATATTATTAGAAAGAGAAAGAAAAATATTTGAAGATACACTTAAAGAAAAATTGCAGATAACAATAGTAGGAGAGAATATAAAACGTCTAAGTCATATTTCAAATATACAGTTCAAAGACATCAATTCCGAAACTTTGATGGTTGCATTGGACCTCAAAGGTCTTGGAGTGTCAAGAGGATCAGCTTGTGCAAGCGGTGCTCAAAAACCCTCTCATGTTTTAAAAGCTATGAAGATTGACATTGATGATATAAACAGTCATTTAAGGTTCAGTTTTGGCTGGAGTACTAAAGATGGAGATGGTTTGAACGCTGCAAATATCGTTCTATCTACTATTAAGGGTATTTTATGAGAATATTAGTAGCAATGAGTGGCGGTGTAGATTCATCAGTAGTTGCTGGTCTTTTAAAGTCACAAGGCCATGATGTCATTGGAGTGACGATGAAATTATGGGAGGGACCAAATGGTGAAATGCCTGAAACAGGATGTTGCACTGCTGCTGATTCGGAGGATGCAAGAAAAGTAGCTGCAAAATTAGATATACCTTATTATGTATTGGATTACACTTCCTCATTTTCCGAAAATGTTATTGATAATTTTATAGATATGTACTCTAAAGGTCTTACACCTAATCCTTGTGTCGAATGCAATAGATCAGTAAAGTTTGACCATTTTATTGACCAAGCTAAAAAACTAAATTGTGAGAAAGTTGCTACAGGCCATTATGCAAAAATTATTGATAATAATGGATTTAAAGAGCTGCATAAAGCAGATTATGATGAAAAAGATCAGTCATATGTCCTTCACATGCTTACAGCAGAGAAATTAGAGCAAATAGAATTTCCACTTGGCACAATTTCTAAACCAGAAGTAAGACAAATAGCAGCCTCACTAGAACTTAAAACTGCTTTTAAAAAAGACAGTCAAGACATATGTTTTGTTGGTAAAAATGATTACAGAAATTTTGTAAGTTCTAGAATGAATTTTTCCTCAACTGGTTCAATAGTTGATAAAAATGAAAATGAATTAGGTTCCCATAAAGGAATTCACGAGTTTACCGTTGGTCAAAGAAAGGGCATTCCAGGTGGGCAAGGTGAAGCAAAGTATGTGACTAAAATAGACGTTGAAAATAACAAAGTTTACATTGGTACAAAAGAAGATCTTACAACAAAAAAATTTTTAATCGAAGATGTATCTTTTGTAGATGAAGTTATAACAGAAGAGATCAGTATTCAAACAAGATACAATTCTAGTGATATACCATGCAATATTAAAAAAGTTGATGACAATACATATGAAGTGGAATTAATTCAAGCTACTTTAGGAGTTGCGCCAGGACAGTTTGGGGTTATATATCAAAATACAAAACTAATTGGTGGAGGAAGGATATCAAGTAAAATTTTAGAAGATGTTAATGAATAAAAAAGATGTTGAAGCTTTAATTATAAAATTAAATGATGCTGAGCATGCCTACTATGTCAGGAATTCTCCAATTATGTCTGATGGTGAATATGACAAATTTTTTAATCAGTTAAAAGAAATTGAATCACAAAATCCAGAATTAATATTTCCTTACTCCCCAACTCAAAGAGTAACAGGTACACCCGACACTGCTTTTCAAACAGTAGAACATAAACAACGAATGTATAGTTTAGATAATTCTGAAAATATAAATGATGTACAAAAGTGGATAGAGAAGATTGAAAAGATTACTGATCTAGATATATTTCCAATTACGATTGAACCCAAAATTGATGGACTAGCAATATCGCTTTTTTACAATAATGGGATATTAACACAGGGGCTAACAAGGGGAGACGGATTAGTTGGTGAAGATGTAACTCATAATATTAAAACAATTAAAAATATCCCTTTAAAACTTAAAAATCAAATAAATGGAGAAATTGAAATTCGCGGTGAGATCTATATGCCCAAAAAAAGCTTCCACCAATTGAATTCTCAAAAACTACATGATAAAAAAGCTCTAGATAAATTATTAAAAAAAGACAAAAATTTACTTTCATCAGATGAGAAATCTTTGATAAAAAAACTACGTTCTGAAGGGACTACAGAGTTTATTAATGCACGAAATGCTGCAGCTGGATCACTTCGTCAAAAAGATTCTCAAATAACAGCTACAAGAGATTTGAGATTATTAGCATATCAATTAATAGAGCATGATGGAAGTACAGTAGATAAATACTCAGAACAAATATCCTTACTTCAAGAATATGGGTTTAATAATAGTAATCTCAAAGTAGCAAAGAACATCAAAGAAATTAATACAATCCTTAATGAGATTGATCAAAAACGAAATAGTTATGAGTATCAGATTGATGGAGCTGTTCTAAAAGTAAATTCTAACTTAGTACAAGATAAAATAGGGTTTACCTCTAAAGCACCACGTTGGGCATTAGCTTATAAATTTCCAGCAGAAGAACAAACCACAACATTGCTAGATATTAAGTTACAAGTTGGAAGAACAGGAGCAGTAACACCTGTTGCTGTACTAAATCCAATAAATGTTGGCGGGGCACAAGTATCATTTGCAACTTTACATAATCCTGATGAAATTCAAAGAAAAGACCTGAGAATAAATGACGTAGTGATTGTAAGACGTGCGGGTGATGTAATTCCAGAAGTTGTTTCTTCAATAAAAGAGAGAAGAGATGGAAGACAACATGAATGGAAAATGCAGAAATCTTGTCCATGTGGTGACTATGAAATTGAGTTTATTAATGATGAAAAAGTTCCAAGATGTTCAGGTAATTATGACTGTGTCATAGCTAAAAAAGAAATGCTTATTTATTTTGGATCTAAATCTGGACTTGATATTGAAGGATTAGGAAAAGAGACTGTTGAAACTTTAATTGAAAATAATTTAGTTAATTCATATGAAGATTTTTATTCACTCAATTACAAAGAGCTAATTTCTTTACCACAGTGGAAGGATAAGAAAACAAAAAATTTACTAGATGCTATTGAGCACTCAGTTAATGCGGAGCCTATTAAAATCCTTTCAGCTCTTGGTATTAGATATGTTGGAAAGCAAACAGCTAAATTGTTAATAAATAAATTTGGATCAATTAATAAAATCTTTACATCTACCAGAGAAGAGATTGAGCAGATTCATGGAATTTCAGGTAGCGTCGCTGGTTCTCTAGTCGACTGGTACAAAATAGAAAGTAACAAGGCACTACTAAATAAATTGAATAAAATTGGCTTAAGATTAAATGAAGTTGTTAAAACTTCTAGTGGTAAATTGAATGGTAAAACTTTTGTTATGACTGGAACACTTAATAGTCTCACAAGACAAGAAGCAACAAACTTAATAGAGAAATCAGGAGGTATTGTTACCACCTCTGTTTCAAAAAATACTGACTACATACTTTTTGGAGAAAGTCCGGGTTCTAAATTAGAAAAAGGCAAAAAAATTGGTGTTGAGTTACTAAGCGAAGAAGATTTCCAAATATTAACTAGTAAGTAGTAAATTCCCAAGTATATTCGCCATAATCTGGAAGCCCAGTTATTGTATCCCAAGTAATTCTTATTATATGTTTTCCTGGTTTCCATGTTTCAAATGTTTTATTCATGCCAGGCTTCCATATGTATAATCCGGTTGCATCGACATACTGAATTTCACTTTCAGGAATAATATAATTGTCAACTATTAGAACTAAACGATATGCAACAGGTAAATCAATTTCTAATGAGGCTTGCTGAGGAACTTGATCATTTGGAAGTGGATAGATATTTTCAAGAGCATCAGGCAGGACCAATTCTGAATTGTTATCTTGGTAAAATGTTACTCCCCAAATAATTACTAAAACCAACAAAGCAGTTAATAAAAGAATACAAATTCTGTAAGTCTGTTTACTCATACATTAGAATGATATCTAAGAAATAAAAAGAGACCAATATGAATTTAAAAAATTTACAAGAAAAAATTCTTAATATAGACAGCACAAATATAAATGAATCAGATATTAAGGACATAGAGGAGACTGTTGCTGCATTAGATAGAGGCGAAATAAGAGTTGCCGAAGAATCAAATGGTGAGTGGGTAATTAATGAATGGGTTAGAGATGCAGTTCTCCTATTTTTCTCTATAAGAAATTTAAAAGAAATTGAAAGTGGTGACTTGCTTTTTTATGACAAGCTTGAACCAAAAAAGAATTATGAAGAACTCAAGATTAGAGTAGTTCCTCCAGGAGTTGTCAGGTATGGTGCATTTTGTGAACCTGGTGTAGTAGTAATGCCTGGATTTGTAAATATTGGAGCTTATGTTGGATCAGGTACGATGGTTGATACTTGGGCAACTGTAGGATCTTGTGCACAGATTGGAAAAAATGTACATTTATCTGGAGGAGTTGGAATTGGTGGAGTTTTAGAACCTCCTGGAGCCATGCCAGTAGTGATTGAAGATGGTGCTTTTATTGGTTCACGTTCAATAATTGTAGAAGGAGTAAGGATTAGAAAAGGGGCAGTTCTCGGTGCTAATGTAACAATCACTGCGTCTACCCCAATAATTGATGTAACTAATGAAAAGCCTATAGAAATCAGAGGAGAGGTGCCAGAAAATTCTGTAGTTATTCCAGGTACCAGACCAAAAGAATTTCCAAGTGGAGTTTTTAACACCCCCTGTGCTCTTATTATTGGAAAGCGCAAAGACTCAACTGATCAGAAAACTTCTCTTAATGAAGCTCTTAGAACTTTTGGGGTTGACGTTTGAACTTAGTTGGTACTTTAGAAGATTTAATTTCAATTAATTCAGTAACTGGTGATGAGCAATCAATTCTTAATTTTATTGAAGATTTTTTAATCAAAAATAAATTTAATGGTGAGGTTGTTAGAAATGAGGGAGGAATTATCGCAATTCCTAACAATTCATCAAAAAGGGTAGCTTTAGTTGGACATGTTGATACAGTTCCAGTTTCAGAAACTCAAATCAATTCATCAGATAATGATGATCTTGTTGTCGGAAGAGGCACTGTTGATATGAAAGGTGGGGTCGCTGTAATACTTCATGCATTAATTAATGAAGGAAAAAATATAGTAGGAGTATTTTATACAGCAGAAGAAGGCCCATATGAGGAAAATGGGTTAGGAATATTGATGCCAATTTTGCTTTCATACTCTGAGCTTGAATTTGCAATAATTATGGAACCCACGAATAATCAAATTGAACTTGGCTGCTTAGGTGCACTAAACGCAACCTTACAAATGAATGGAACTGCTGCTCATTCAGCTAGACCATGGGTTGGAAAGAATCCAATCTATGATATTTCAAAAGTCACTGAGGTAGTTTTAGAGAATGAAATTCTTGACCTTAATATTGAAGGGCTGAATTACAAACAAGTACTTTCAATAACTAAACTATCTGCAGGAATTGCTAATAATGTAATTCCTGGAAGTTTAACTATGAATATTAATTTTCGATATTCACCTGAAATGGATGGTCATCAAGCTAAGGAAGCTATAAAAAGTTTGTTTTCTGAATATGGAGATATCACATTTTTATCAGCTTCTAATGGTGCAATGCCGAATACTAAAGATACCCATATTTCCGATTTTATTACAAAAACTAAATTAGAAGCAAAACCAAAACAAGCTTGGACTGATATTGCTCGATTCTATGATGCTCAATTGGCATCTTTAAATTTTGGCCCAGGTGACCCATTATTAGCTCATACTTCCGATGAAAGAATTAGTAAAAAACAACTAGTAGAATCATATGAATTGCTGATACGTTATTTAAAGGATATATAATGAGCGATTTTGATATTAAAAACATTGCTAAATTAGCCTCTATTAAATTGAGTGAGGATGAGCAAGAAAAATTAACTAATGATTTAAGTATTATCCTCGAGCACGTACAGGCTTTAAGTAGTCTCGAATTAGATACCAACATTGAAGATGTATTTATACACCCATTAGAGAAAGAACTTAAACTAGTTGAAGATATTGAAAATGAATCTTTAACCCATGATGAAGCGTTAAGCAATGCACCAGAATCTAAAGATGGAAGATTTGTTGTACCGCCTTCAATGGAATAATTATGGAACTCAAAAATTTAAGTATCAGACAATTGAATAATTTATTTATAGAGAAGAAAGCTAAACCTAGTGAGCTTTATTCAGATATTTTTGACACTTCAGCTAATTCAGAATCACTTTTGCACGCACACCTAACTTTATTTGAAGAAAAAAATATAGAAAATGCAAAAAATTCTGATATTAGATTTGAAAATGGTAAAAGTACAGGATTACTAGATGGAATACCAATCGCTATTAAAGACAATATTAATATTAAAGGCGAACTTACAACCTGTTCATCAAAAATGCTATCAAACTACCGCTCACCTTATAACGCAACAGTAATTGAAAAATTAAATAAAGAAAATGTCTTATATACTGGAAAAACTAATCTAGATGAATTTGCAATGGGTTCCTCAACCGAAAACTCAGCCTTTGGGCTTACTAAGAACCCATGGAATACAGATTATGTACCAGGTGGTTCATCTGGTGGATCAGCAGCATCAGTTTCTGCGCGATCTGCAATTGGAGCATTAGGTAGTGATACAGGTGGATCTATTAGACAACCTGCGGCATTCTGTGGTCTTGTTGGTTTCAAACCGACTTATGGAACTGTTTCTCGATATGGATTAATAGCCTTTGCATCATCTCTTGATCAAATTGGACCTATCACAAAAAATGTTGATGATGCCAGAATTATATATAATTCTATTTCTGGCCACGACTCACTAGATGCTACTTCAATTGACAACAAGCAAATAAAAATTCCATTTGATAAATCTGCAAAGATCGGAGTTATAAAAGAGTTAATGGAGGATGGGATTTCAGATGAATCCCGTAATGAAGTAAATAAAGTTTTACAAGGCCTAAAAGAGCAAGGATATCAGATAAAAGAAGTATCGCTTCCGTTAATAAAATTATCAATCAGTATTTATTATTTAATAGCACCTGCAGAATGCTCAGCAAATTTAGCAAGATTTGATGGTGTTAGATATGGGTTAAGAGTTGAAGGAAAAACTAGTTATGAAATGATGCAAAATACTCGAGCAGAAGGTTTTGGCGATGAGGTTAAAAGAAGAATCCTTCTTGGTACATATGCATTGTCTGCTGGATACTATGACGAATACTACGGAAAAGCTCTTCGTGCTCGCAAAAAAATGATTGATGAATTTTCAAATATTTTTAATGATGTAGATTTTCTCATTTCTCCTACCACACCTACAGCAGCATTTAAAGCAGGTGAAAAGACCAGTAATCCACTTGAAATGTACATGTCCGATTTATGCACAATACCTGCAAACTTGGCTGGCTTACCAGCAATAAGCATTCCTACAGGATTAACTAACGAAAATCTTCCCTTGGGCGTTCAAGTAATGAGTAAACCGTTAACCGATTTGTCATTGTTAAGTTTTTCTGAAATTATTGAAAAGGAAGTAGATTTCAATTCTACCCCTGAAGGCTTTGGTAAATAATGAACTTAAAGCCAACAATAGGAATTGAAACCCATATTGAACTCAACACCAATACCAAGATGTTTTGTAGATGCAAAGTAGTTGATACCGAAGAACCAAATATCAGCTTATGTCCTACATGTATAGGACTCCCTGGTGCGCTACCAGTGCCAAATGGAAAAGCTATAGAGTACATAACACTTTTGTCATTGGCTACTGGATGCAAAATAACTAGAAAAGGAATGTTCCATAGAAAAAATTATTTCTATCCTGATCTTCCTAAAAATTATCAAATATCGCAATTTGATCTACCTGTAGGAGAAAGTGGTGAGTTAGAAATTATTCTTGATGGAAAGATAGATTCTGTTGAAATTGAAAGAGTTCATATGGAAGAGGACACTGGTAAGTCGACCCATAGTGGAACTGGAAGAATTGACTCAGCTACAAGTACAGCATTAGATTTTAACCGCTCAGGTGTTCCACTTGTAGAAATAGTCACAAAACCTGTAATTAAATCTGCAAAAGAAGCAGTAGCTTATATTGAAGAACTAAGACAGTTGTCCATTGATTTAAATATAAGTGAAGGAAAATTAGAAAAAGGAAATTTAAGATTTGATGCAAATATTTCAGTTGCACCTCAGGACTCAAATGAGCTTGGCACAAAAGTTGAAATTAAGAATATGAATTCACTTAGGTCATTAGAAAGAGCAATAGATTATGAAATATCACGACAAACTAAGGCATTTTTAGATGGAGAAGAAATTATTCAAGAAACAAGGCATTGGGATGAAGCAAAAGAATTAACTTCATCAATGAGATCAAAAGAGGGAAGTGCTGACTATCGTTATTTCTCTGATCCAGATCTTCCAAATATGATTTTAAGTGAAAAGTTTATTGAAGATATAGAAAAAAATCTTCCTAAATTACCAAGTGAGAAAAGAAGTGACCTTATGGACACAGGCTTAGCTTTAGAACAGGCCAATATATTAGGGAAAAGTGATAGTTGGATCATAGAACTTTATTCCGAAGTTTTTGATAAAACAAAAGAGCACTCAAGTACTTACAATTGGATTACAGGAGAACTTCAAGGACAAATGAGAAAATTAGATATTAATTTTCCTCCTGAATGGTTTTCTGCTGAACTTCTTTCAGAAATTATAGGGTTAATAAAAGAAAATAAAATTTCCTTTACATCGGGAAAAACAATTTTATCTGAAATATTACAGAAAAATATTACAGTAGATGAAATTGCAACTGAGAATGATTTGTACCAAGAAAATAATGAAGAGAAAATAGTTGAACTTGTTAAAAAGGTTATAAATGATAGTGAAGATATAGTTCAAAGAATAAAAGACGGTGAAGACAAGTTAGTTGGATTCTTAGTTGGGCAAGTAATAAAAAACTCTGGTGGTTCTGTTAACCCCGGCATTGCGAAAGAACTGCTTTCTAAAGAGTTAGATTTATAAACTGATTAACAATTGTTGCAGATAGTAAACCCATCAATCCTGCACCTAGGTCATCATAGAGTACACCAAGTTTACCTGGATAGTCTTCAAGGTCTTTGACAAACTTAGGTTGTTTAAGGATATCACTAAGACGAAAGACAATAAAACCTGCAATCAATGGCAGTAATTTTGATGAAGAGGCTATGGAAACTAAACTCATTCCCACTATTTCATCTAATGTTATCCAACTCGGATCTTCATCTGCATCTTGATCATCAACAGCAAAAATATATATTAAAATTAAAACTATAAATAAGATTGATAACTCAAGCACATTGAACTGAAGAAAATAAATTATTAGAGTAAATAAAAGCGGTGCTAATGTTCCACCACCTTTTTTATTGCCAAACACTGAATTCCATACGATTCCGACACCAAAACCTGAAGCAATAAATCTTTTCACAGTTGAATAATAGTATTTTTTATAGCTTCATTTATAAAAAGGTGTAGTATTTGTTATTAATAATGGAAAAATCAGATTATATATGGCTTAATGGTGAATTTGTTAATTGGGATGATGCGAATGTCAGTGTTATGTCACATACGTTGCATTATGGAACAGGTGTATTTGAGGGTATTAGGGCTCGAGACTCTGAAATAGGAACATCGATATTTCGTTTAACTGACCACGTTAATAGACTTTTTGAATCAGCAGATGCTTATAGTCTTCCTATTCCTTATGAAAAAGAAGAAATCACGCAAGCAATTAAAGATTCGGTAAATCTTAATAAACTGTCATCAGCATATATCAGACCACTTGTATTTTTTGGCGAAGGAGAAATGGGGCTTTTACCTCAAAACGTTCCAGTTTATGTATCTGTCGCAGCCTGGAGTTGGGGTGCATACCTTGGTGATGATGCTGGAAATAAAGGTGTTAGAGTTTGCATATCTAATTGGAAAAGGATTAGCCCCCAGAGTTTTAAGCCATATGCAAAAGGAGTAGGTGGTTATATGAATTCAACTTTAGCAAAAATAGATGCTGTAAATAGTGGTTATGATGATGCAATTATGCTTGGAGATAA
>MDTC01165486.1_pt1 | contig 13500 bp, 12 predicted proteins | sample 811181 | NCBI WGS metagenome assembly MDTC01 (sample SAMN05326644, study PRJNA326480) | marine metagenome | isolation source: seawater | place: Pacific Ocean: North | collected 2011
GAGATATGAAAGATAAACTTATAGCAGAAGAAAGAATGAAACAATTTGGAAGAGATGTTTTGCATTGGATAAATTATGATTACGTAGTGATAAATGATGATTTAGATAAATGTTTTTTAAAAATACAAAATTTAATTGAAGCAGAAATTAATAATGGTTCAAAAGACTACGATTTGGAATTTATTAGGAATCATGTAAATAAATTAACGTCTTAGATTTTCGTATTCATTTGTTAATTGATAATATGTCTCAAAATCTAAATTCTGAGGTCGTAAATTTAAATCAATTTTAAGTTTATTGACAATATCTTCATTACCATTAAATAATTGGTTAAATGGTTTTCGTAACATTTTTCTACGATGATTAAAGAATATTCTTGTGATTTTTTCTAAATTTTTAGGATTTTTAATTTTATAAAAATTTTTTTTTGGAGAAAAAAACAATAATGAACTATCTATTTTTGGTTTTGGTGTAAAAGATTCAGGTTTAATGTCAAAAATTTTTTTAACATTTAATTTCCAATTACTTAAAATTGATAATCTTCCATAATTAGAACTGTTGAATTTTGCGATTATTCTATCTGCCACTTCCTTCTGAAACATCAAAATAAGACAATCAAACCAAAAATTATCATTTAAGTTCATTATCCATCTGCTTAATATTTCAGTTGAAATGTTGTAAGGAAGATTGCCAAATACCACCACATTCTCATTCGAAATACTTGTTTCATCAATTTTTAAGATGTCAGCATTTATAATAGTTAATTGATTATTAAAAGTATCTTTTAAGTTATTAGCTAGGATAGTATCTTTTTCAACCACAAAAAATTTTTTTGGATTTTTTTTAAGAATAAATGATGTTAAATTTCCTGTTCCAGGTCCAATTTCTAAAATGATTTTATTTTCAATATTAACGATATTAATAATTTTTTCTAAAATTTTTTTATCAATAAGAAAATTTTGACCTAGACTTTTTTTGGCTTTTATCAATTTTTATCCAGAAAAGTTAAGGCATTAATCAAACTTAATGGATTAGACAAATTTTTACCTACCATTTCTTTATTGGGACCATGGTCTGGCGATATTCTAAAAAAAGGAAGTCCTAAAGTAATGTTTATCGCATCATATTCATATAATGTTTTTAGAGGTGTTAAAACTTGATCGTGATACATCCCTACAATTACATTAAATTTTTTTCTGTTATTTTTTAAAAATATAGTATCAGCAGAATAGGGGCCAGTGACATTAAAACCCAATTTTTTTGCTGAATAAACCGCAGGTTTTAAAATCATCTCATCTTCATTGTATTTATCGACAGTTTCACAATGTGGATTTAGGCCTAGAACTGCAATTTTAGGATGCATACCTAATTTTTTATTATAGAAACTATTTATCAATTTTATTTTTTCAATTATTATTTTTTTATTAATTAATCCAGTTACAGATTTTAAGGGAAGATGAGTTGTTATAGGACAAACTGATAATTTTTTATTATAAATTAACATTGCATTTTTTTTGATACTAAACTTTGCCGAAATATATTCTGTTACACCAAGATATTTCTTTTTTAAAAATTTTTTTTTTGAAATTGGCCCATTTATAAATTTATCAGTTAAGCCACTTTTTATCATTTTAAAGGCTATCCTAAAACTTTCTTCAATGTAAAAATTTGATTTATTATTAATTTTTATGAATGAATTATTTAAATCTAATTTAATATCAATCAAATTAATATTTTTATTATCTAATTTATAATTATGTATTTTAATAGGATCAATTAAATTTATTTTTTTTTTAAACTTAAATTTTTTCATTTGACTTAATAATAGTTTTTTTGAACAAACTAAAATTAATGGTGATTTATATTTTTTAATTTTTAAAGATTTAAAAAAAATTTCTAAAAAAATGCTATTAGGTTCTCCGGCAACTATTATTATAGGTTTATAACTCATCAATTTTTATCTCTTTCTTAACCTTTTCGTAATATATATTTGATAATTGGTTGAGTTGCTCATTAGTTGAGATACGAATTAATTCATCAAGTTTTTTATTAACATCGTAAAGCTCTTTTTCCTTTTTCATGTCATCTAATTTTAAAATTATAAATCCTCCTGGAATAATTATTGGTTTTGTATACTCGCCAATTTTTAGATTTTTAATTTCATTCTTAATCTTAGGATTTAAAGATTTTTCTGTAAACCAACCAATATTTCCACCACTTGTAGATGAGCTAGAAATACTATGAAGTAAAGCTGCATTTGAAAATCCTTTTTCATTGATGTCTTTTTTAATTATCTCATATTTATTGTTTACACCTTGATTTTCTGACACTTTGAAAAGTATTTCCGAAATTAAAAAAGATTTAACTTCATTATTATTCTCATTAATCGCTATCTCTTTTAATTTTTTTTTATCAATTTTTACTTTTTTTGAAAACTTCTTATAAATTATTTCATTCCAAAGAGATTCAGTAGTAATCCTATCTTTAATTTGTGATATCTCAATTTCATATCTTTTTAAATGTATTTTAAAACTTTCTAAGCTACTGAAACCTAATCTTTTAAAGGTGTTTACAATCAATTCATCAAGATATTGTTTATCAATATTATATTGTTTTGTTGAGGTGTTTTTTTGAATTTCTATATTTTTAATTGTTCTTTTTATTAAAGATTTAATTGATATTTTGTATAAATCATCTTGTCTCATTTCTTTAGCTTTTTTATTCATCGCAGACAAGTAATTGGTTTCATTAAAAACATCTATAGTAGTGATTATTTTGTTATCAATTTTAAGTAAAATTTTATTTTCGATTGAATTTGAATTGAATGTTGTACTTAGGTTAATAATCAATAAAAAAAATAAAATTTTAAATTTCATAAGTATCTAATTTTTGTAAAGATCTTGATTTACTTTTGACTCATATTTGGTCAAAGGAAATAATGTAATTGAAAATAATAGATCTTCGGTTGGTATTAAATCTCTATCTTGATAATAAGTTTTCTTATATCTCACGCCAGCTACTAAACAATCATTTTTATATTCATAAACCAAATCATAATATTCTGTTAAGTTTATTCTTCTGTTTCTTCTAGTATTAAAAGATAAATAATTATCTTCATTAAATTTGAATTGAGTAGAATTTTTTATAAAATTGGTATCGCCCATTTTTCCTTCAGTTTCAACAAAATCAAAACTAGTAATTAATTTATCAAAATCAAATGTTGTTCCAATCGAATTGTACTCAAAAGTCTGTAGATCATTATCTAAAGCAAAATCATAATTCAAACTTAATGTTTTAGACAAATTATAAGATGATGATCCAAATAAATTTGATTGTTTTTCTCCTAAAGTACTTTGACTAGGAATGTTATCTTGTTTTTCATCTCTCAGAACAGTAGCTAAATTTAATTCAAAGAATTTACTTATATTTTCAATCGATTCTTTTTTATAATCTACTCCAATCGTCAAAGATCTTCCAGGTTCGTACGAGTCACTTACGGATAATCTATTTACTGAAAAAATATTGTTGGTATCAATAAATCTATCAGAATCTGAGTAATTTTTCATATCAGTCGGACTGTACCTTAATGATATTTTTGGAGTTATTAAATTTGAAAATCTTTCATTTTGTTTAATTAATGGTAAAGAGGTTTCTATATTTATAAGATTCATTAATTCTACTTGTGGACTTGATTTGTATATGTCGTCATTTTTCGCAACTGTATTTACATTTTTAAAATAAACACCAAGATTGTTTTTAAAACCATTATCAGAAATAAAATCAGTTGATTTGAAGTCAAAATTGTTATTAACAACAGTTTTTAAATTATTTGTGTTTTGATAATTATTATTACCATCAGAGTTAAAATTTAAACTTAGAAGATTATTTGAGATTAAGTTTTTTGAAAATGTGTAATACGGTAAAATATATTGATATCTATCACTATCTGTTCCACTTAAAGTTTCATAAGCAGTCATACCAGTATCAAATGAATAATTTTCATGATCTAAATTTATTGATAAATTTGATTTTAATTGACTTTTATCCTCTGGCATTAATTTATAACTAGTATTTGTTAAATTAGACTCAAATACCTTGAGATAAGTATCGTTTGTTACCTGTTCTAATGATAATTTTAGATCACTTTTAATATATTTGTCTAAATTTAGATCTAAATTAAATTTAGCAAAAAAATGTCCAATTTTTTTTTTTTTATTATCTGTAATAATTGACTTATATCCTTCCGCAAGACCGATATCACTTATTAACGATGAATTTATATTTTCTTGCCTATATTCATTTTGGACCATGTAAATATCATTTTTAAATACAGTAGGCGTGAATGTTAAATCTTTATTATCAGCTAATACGTGAAAATAAGGTAAACGAAATGATGAACCTAGTATATTTGAATTATTTAATTGAGGTTGCAGGAAACCACTCTGTCTTTTTACAGATGGATCGGGATGAAAAAATTTAGGAAAGTAAAGAATTGGTACATCATAAATTTTAAGCAATGCGTCATTATATATTATTTGTTTCTTTTCTGCGTCATGCAAAATTTTACTTGAACTAATGCTCCATGGAGGACACTTATCATTTTTAGCACAACTAGTGAAAGATCCCTTATTTATTGTAGTAATTCCTCCTTTTTTATTTGAGGAGACACCATATATCCTTGGATCATTATTAGAATTATCGAAACTATTTTTTTTTATTTTAATTTTAGTTTTACTTGCAATGAAGTCTTTTGTTTTTATATTGAAAATACCATCATCAAAAAAATAAAATTCTTTTTCATTTATTGATTTATTATAATTTGAAATTATCTCAATATTCTTAGCTTTTAAAACTCCATCATTAATTGAATAATTAAATTTATCAAATTTATATAAATTAATTTCTCTATCTTTTAGTGATGATTTTTCAGAAGATTTTAAAATCATTTCATTTCTAAATAATATCATATTTTTTGATATGAAATTATATTTAGTTTCTAGTATTGCTTCAGTTTTTCCATTCGTAAAAATTTTTTCTTGATCTTTAATGTAAGTAATTTTTTCTGATAAAATTATATATTCATTAACCTCATCAGTAATTTTAACATTGCCATCAGCATTTAAAATATTGAGTATTTTATTATACTTAAAGTTATCAGCTTGTATTTTTATGCCGTTATTTGTTGTAGCTGTACCACCATTACGTCCTTTAACAATATTTCCATTATCAATTATTTCTAATTCAGTTACATTAAAATTAAAAGATTCATCACTGTTAGCATTTTCAAAAGTTAATAAATTTATTACCAATACAATCAACAAGTAGAAAATGTTATTTTTCATTAATTTTATTCATTAACAAAGCATTAGTTATTATAAGTAAAAAAATTGGTAAAAAAATTGAAATTGATAATGGAAATCTTTCTGTGCTACCCAATACATGAAAAAAATTATTTATATAATATATAATCACTGAGAAAAATAATCCTATAGAAATTTTTATTGTAGAACTGTCTAAATATTTAATTTTTAGCATTATACAAGCAGAAAATAAAACCATCATCAATAAGTAAATAGGAAACGAAATTAATTTTAAAATTTGTAAATCTATATCATTAATTGAATAGTTTAATTTAATATAATTTTTACGAAGTTCATATAGCTGAATAAGATTTAGAGAAGATAAATTTGAATACAGGCTTTGAATTCTTTTATAATCAAAGTTTGTTTTAAGTTTTATGTTTTTTGCAACTTTATAATCATTCTTCTTATAAACTTTGGCATTGAATATGATCCATTCCTTATTACTTATATCAATTTTTTCACTTTTTATATTTCTAATTGGTGTGAAATCAGAATCAAATTCGGTTATAAAATTTCCAATTAAATAATTTTGATCAATTTTTGAGGAATTAATCATATAAATCTTATCGTCAAATTTGTCTTTAATCCATAATCCATTATTGGTGACAACAGCAAGGTAAGAGCCATCCGAGGTATATTTAGACTTTAATTCTAAGTGAAAACTTTTTAAACTTGATGAAATATTATAAAAAAAAACATTAATAAATATTCCAATCAATAATGATAATATGCCCAAAATCAAAAAAATTTTCGTATTTTTTAAACCATTGTATTTAAATACTTCAATTTCTTTATAATCAAAAAGTCTTATAAAAAATAGTTGAGTAGCTATTAAAAAAATAAATGGAAACATTTCAAAAATAACATTTGGCGTGTTTAGTGCTGCAAGGAATAAAGGAAAACTACTATTTACATTTATATCTTTAAAAAAATCTAATTCACTCAACAGATTAAGAATAAATGCTAAACTAAACATAATTAATGTAACATAAAGCAAACTTCTTAAGAACAAATATGTTAGAAATTTTATATAAACTTTCATAATTTACTTTTTTTATAGAAATTAAAATTAAATATGAAAACACTATATAGAATAATAAATAAGCAAAATGGAATAATGGTTATTTGTAAATTAGGAATAATTGTTTCTGATACAAACCTTATTGTTGTCTCTGAAAATATAATTACCAATAACCCAACTAGAAATGTAAATATTTTAAGTTTAGTATAATTTGAGTTTTCTTTAGAAATGATAATTATCATAAAAGGAATTAAGGTTAGTAAAGGAATATAAAAAGGAATTATGAGTCTCTTATAAAATTCTTTTAAAATATTTTTAATATTTTGAATATTGCAATTAGGAATTTTTTCACTGATATCATTTTTATCTTTTAAATTTAAACCATAAATTTTATCAACGCATTTTACTAAACTTACAGTAGATAATTCCTGTGTTTTAATATATGTAGTGGTATTAGTTTCAAGGTTTTTTAAAATAAAGTCTGATTTTGAAAAACTAAAATTTGTTATTTCATCATTTTTTTGGCTAATAGTCTCACCATTGAATAAAACTAAAATAGGTGTGTTGTTAATATCTTTGAATTTCCCTTTTTTTGCAAAAGTAATTTGAAAATTAGATGGACCATTTTCTTTTTTAATATACAGGTTATATAAATTTCCTTCTGAGTCTTTATTCTCACTAAAAATTGTTACCCCTTTAATTGTATCATTAAATTTTTGCTTTTTAATAAAATTACCATAGAAATTTATCTTAGACTCTTTAATTAAAGATCTTGATATTTTTTGTGTGTTTGGAACAATAAATGCAGTCAAAGAAATTTGTATAAATAATAAGATTATTGAAATTTTGAAAAAAAAATTAATAATATGTATTTTATTTACACCGTAGTTCCAAAATATCATTAACTCATTATTTTTTTCATATTTTCCTGCTACATAAAACAGGCTAAAAAAAAGTACAAATGGAAATAGTTTTGTAAATATTTTTGGAAATGTTAATAGTGAATATTTTATATATACTAAAAAATCACGTCCATCTTCTATCATTATATCTAAAAAATTTACTGCTTGAAAAACCCAGATAACTACGCTTGAACTAAGCAGAGCAATAATGAAGAATCTCATACAATCTAGGAGTAATTTTCTAAATATTATTTTTTTCATTGAAATCTGATTATTTTGCCAATATATAGCACTCTACTCGCATAGAGTGTATTTAAAATTTATGACAGTGCAAATTAATTATAAAAGCTCAAGTTCTAAAATAAAAGCTACTAATCTAGTCTTATTTGTTGATGAAAAGTTCAATATTCAAGGTCTAAAAAAACATATTTCAAAAAATGAATTTTCATACATTTCAGATTTATTAAAAACTAATGATTTAAAAAAAGACTTACTTTTTTTTGAAATTAATTCAAAAAAATCATTATTTTTAATATCAATAAAGAAAGATTTAAAAATTTCAGACGTAGAAAACTTAGGTGCTAATTTTCATAAGCACATAAATTACAGTAAAAAGGATAATTATATTATTAATACAGATACTCTAAATATTAATCTTGAAAATTTTATTGGCCATTTTTTACATGGTATTAAACTTAAGTCATATGAATTTAATAGATATATCACAAAGAAAAAAAAAAATATTATTAATATTTATGTGATAGGAAATAAGAATAAATCTTCATCCTTGAGTCAACTTAAATTTAAAGCTTTAGAAGAGGGAACTTTTTATACAAGAGATTTAGTTTCAGAACCTGGAAATGTTTTGCATCCTGATGAATATGCAAAGAGATTAATATCTCTGAGAAAACATGGTTTAAAAGTAAATGTTTATGATAATAAAAAATTAAAAAATATGGGCATGAATGCTTTACTGGGAGTTGGTCAAGGAAGCGTGAGAGGATCTTATCTTGTTACTATTGAATGGAATGGAAAAAAAAATAAAAGTCGACCTTTAGCTTTTGTTGGTAAAGGAGTTTGTTTTGATACAGGTGGATATTCACTTAAACCTGCAAAATTTATGGAAGATATGACATACGATATGGCAGGATCAGCAACGGTGGTTGGTTTAATGAAAAATCTAGCTTTAAGAAAAGCAAAAATAAATGCAGTTGGTGTTGTTGGGCTTGTTGAAAACATGGTAAGTGGAAATGCACAAAGACCTGGAGATATTGTAAAATCTTATAGTGGTAAAACAATAGAAATATTAAATACTGACGCTGAGGGTAGATTAGTTTTAGCCGATGCTTTAACCTTTACCGAAAAAAAATTCAAACCTCAATTTATAATTGATTTAGCAACATTAACTGGTGCAATAATAGTTTCTCTTGGTTCAGAGTATGCAGGACTTTTTTCAAATAATGATAAACTATCTAAACAATTAATTAGTGCTGGTGAAAAAGTTAATGAAAAATTATGGAGAATGCCGCTTCACAAAAATTTTGATAAGTTAATAGATTCTAAGAATGCAGATATGCAAAATATAAATTATGTAGGAGGGGCTGGCTCAACAACAGCTGCTCAATTCTTGCAAAGATTCATATTAAACAAAACACCATGGGCTCATCTTGATATTGCTGGAATGGCATTTTCAAAATATGGAGGTGCGTTAAATTCAGGTGGAGCAACTGGTTATGGTGTGAAATTATTAAATCAATTATTAGAGGATAATTATGAGTAACTTAGAAAAAACTTTATCAATAATAAAACCTGATGCTGTAGAAAGAAATATTGATAATGAAATTAAAGAAATATTTAAACTCAATGGTTTTACAATTTTAAAAGAAAAAAAAATTCAAATTGAAAAATCTGAGGCTGAAAATTTTTATAAAGTTCACGAAACAAAGCCATTTTATAACGATCTCTGTGCATATCTTTCATCAGGACCAATAGTTGTTATGGTTCTCGAGAAAGAAAATGCCGTAGTTGCAAATAGAAATTTAATGGGAGCAACAAATCCTAAGGATGCTGAAGAAGGCACAATCAGAAAAAAATACGGGCTTTCCATAGATAAAAATTCAGTTCATGGATCAGATAGTGTAGAAAACGCAAAAATCGAAATTGATTTTTTCTTTAAAGACTAATAATTTTCATTATTGCTCTTGGATAAATTTTATGCTCTTGAACTAAAATTTTTTTAGCTAATTTATTTGGTGTATCTTTCTTACTTATTTTTACTTTCTTTTGTAAAATAATTTTACCAGAGTCTAACTTTGCATTAACAAAATGAACAGTACATCCAGAAAATTTTTCATTATTTTTAATCACTCTTTCATGTGTTCTTAAACCTTTGTATTTAGGCAAGAGTGAAGGGTGAATATTTATTATTTTACCTTTAAATTTTTTTATAAAATTTTTGGAAATTATTTTCATAAAGCCTGCGAGACAAATAAGTTTAATATTACATTTTTTAAGTTCTAAGAAGATCTTTTTTTCAGCTAAATATTTGTTTTTATAATTTATTGATTTACTTTTTATTTTAAATATTTTTCCAAATTTTAATCCTTTAGCTTTAGGATTATTAGTAATTATTATTTCGATTGATATAGGTGATCTTTTTTTGTAAGAAAATCTTATAAGAGATTTTAAATTACTTCCATTGCCAGAAAAGAAAACAGCAGTCTTAATTTTATTAGTCCCAGTTGATTGAGCCATTTAATTTTACTTTATTTTTTCCAGTAGAAATTTTACCAACTATATATGGTTTAAACTTTTTAGGAAAAAATTTTCCTAAATTTTTATATTTCTTAGCATCAACTATTAAGCAAAAACCAACACCACAATTAAATGTTTTAAGCATTTCTTTATCAGAAATAGAATTTTTTCTTAACCATTTAAATATTTCAAAAGTTTTAATTTTATCTAGATTAATCTCTGCAACTAAATTATCAGGAATAATCCTTTTAATATTTTCTGCTAAACCACCACCTGTTATATTTGCACAACCGTTTATTAAATTTTTATTAATTAATCTTAATACTTCATTAACATAGATCTTAGTTGGTTTGAGTAGTTCCTTTTTTAAAAATTTATTTTTTTTTATATCAATCCTTTTTTTTTCAAGAATATATCTTACTAGAGAATATCCATTAGAGTGAAGTCCACTAGATGGAACAGCTATTACTAAATCATCTATTTTAATTTTATTTTTACTTAAAATTTTATTTTCACTAACAACACCAACCGCAAAACCAGCAATATCAAATTTGCCTTTTTCATAAGTTCCAGGCATTTCAGCAGTTTCTCCACCAACTAATTCACAATCTGATATTTTGCATCCATGAATTATTCCTTTAATTATTGATTTAAGTTTAGTTAAATCAATTTTATTTATTGAAATATAATCAAGGAATAAAATAGGTTTTGCACCTTGAACAATTAAATCATTTACGCTCATTGCCACAAGGTCAATTCCAATTGTATCAAATTTATTTAGAATATTAGCAATTTCAATTTTAGTCCCGACCCCATCTGTACATGCAACGATTTTAGGCCTTCTTATATTTCTAGGAATGTCTGATATAGAGCCAAAACCACCAATATTAGAAAACTTTTTTTTGCCCCTTTTTTTTGCTGAAATTGTAGAAATGAAATTAATAAAACTATCAGCAGCATTAATATTAACTCCACTTTTTTTATAGGTAAATTTTTTTTTATTCATTAATATATTTTATGAAATTTTATTCTAAGAAACTATATATTCATTTTTGTTTTCTTGCTTTGTTAAATATTTTTTTTTCCACAGGTAATATAAAAGCTCAGACTTTTTCTATTAATGATATTGAGATATCTAGCCCATTTGAGATAAATTTTGATAAAAATCAAATAATAGACAAAGGATTTTCTAAAGCATTTAATCAACTGATATTGTCAATTATTCAAACTAAAGATTATAATAAAATGAAAAGTACTCCTTTAGGTTTAATTAAGGGGATGGTTGAAACTTTTTCAATTACAGAGGAAAAATTTGTTGATGACATTTATTATCTGTCTCTCAATGTGACATTTAATAAAAAAAGATTATTTAGTTTATTAGAAAGTAGAGATATATTTCCATCACTACCAATTAAAAAAAAAGTATTTTTTATTCCAATTATTCTTGATGAAAACAAAGATGAAATCCTTATGTTTTCAGAAAATTATATTTTTAAAGATTGGAATTTAAATATCAAAAAGTCTCATTTATTAGAGTATATTTTACCAACCGAAGATCTTGAAGACTTTAATTTAATTAAAAATAATTCTAAGAGTTTAGAAAATCATGATTTTAATGAAATAATCAAAAAATACAATTTAGATGATTATATTATTTCAATTGTATTTAAAAATGAAGATGAAATTAGAATATTAAATAAAATAAAATTTAATGACAAGATGGATTTAAAAAACTTAAGATTTCAAAATTTAAAATTATCAAATAAAAAGGAAATTCAAAAATTTACAGAAAATTTAAAAGATTTATTTGAAAATCACTGGAAATCAGAAAATCAAATTAATACTTCAGTAAAGTCATCATTTACAGTTTTAATAAATAACGACGATAATGAAAAAGTTTCAAATTTTGAGAATACAATAAATAATATAGAATTGATTTATAGTTTTAAAATTTATAAGTTTAATAATAGAAATAATATTTATAAAATTATATTTAATGGTACACCAGATTATTTTCTAAAAATTATGAACGATAAAGAATATTATTTTGATACTCAAAACCCGATTTGGTCTTTAAAATGAAAGAATTAAATCAATTAATTCTTGAATTTGATTATGAGCAAAATTTTAAAGATCAGGATTTTTATGTGTCAAAATGCAATGAGCATTCATTTAAACTTTTGAATTGTTGGCCAAAATGGGAGAGAAATTTTGTAAATTTAATAGGAGATAATTTTTCAGGCAAAACACATCTCATAAGTATTTTTTTAAAAAAATTTAAAGGAATTAAAATTGAAGCTAATGAAATAAATAATGATTTTTTACAAGAAATAAAAATCTATGAAAATATTATTCTTGAAAATCTCGATGAAAATGTAAATGAAAAGTTGTTTTTTACTTTATTAAATATCATTGATCAAAGTAATAAATATTTAATTGTTACTACAAAAAAACCTATTGTCAGTTTGATATTTACATTAGACGATTTAAATTCAAGATCTAAAAATTTTCTTTTATCTTCTATAGATCAACCTGAAGATGATCTTATGTTTGCATTAATATTGAAAAATTTATCTGATCGACAAATATCTATAGATAAAAAACTTATAGAATTTATCATTAAAAGAATTGACAGATCTTATGGCAAAATTTTTGATTTTATATATAAAATCGACAAAATTAGTTTAAAAAGAAAAAAATCAATCGATTTTAGAATTATAAAGGAAGCTTTAGGAGATTAATTGAATAAATACAGAACTCATAATTGTAATGAATTACAAAAACAAGATGTTGACAAAACAATATCAATTTCAGGATGGATAAATAAAAAAAGAGATCACGGAAATCTTTTATTTATAGATTTAAGAGATAATTATGGAATTACCCAATGTATAATTGATAAAGAGAATAAAAATTTTTCAATATTAGAAAAAACACAATTAGAAACAGTGGTAAAAATTATTGGCAAAGTTGTGTGTCGATCTAATGAAACAATTAATAAAGATATTCAAACTGGTGAAATAGAGATCATAATAGAAAATTTTGAAATTCTTGGTGAATGCAAGGAATTACCAATGCCAGTTTTTAGTGATCAAGAGTACTCTGAAGAAATAAGATTAAAATATAGATTTTTAGATTTAAGAAGAAAAAAAATCCATGAAAATATAATCCTAAGATCAAAAGTAATTTCATACATTAGAAATGAAATGATAAGACTTGGTTTTCTTGAATTTCAAACTCCAATACTTACTTCATCTAGCCCTGAAGGAGCAAGAGATTTTCTTGTTCCAAGCAGGCTAAATCCTGGAAAGTTTTATGCTTTACCTCAAGCACCACAGCAATTTAAACAATTAATTATGGTTTCGGGATTTGATAAGTATTTTCAAATAGCTCCATGCTTTAGGGATGAGGATGCAAGGGCCGACAGAAGTCCTGGAGAATTTTATCAATTAGATATAGA
>MDTC01186713.1_pt1 | contig 13500 bp, 6 predicted proteins | sample 811181 | NCBI WGS metagenome assembly MDTC01 (sample SAMN05326644, study PRJNA326480) | marine metagenome | isolation source: seawater | place: Pacific Ocean: North | collected 2011
CAAGTATGGAAATACTTACTAAAAGACTCAGACGCAATAATCGACTTACATAGTGCAGCTAGAGGCCGCGCTAACATGCCGCAACTAAGGGTTGACCTAGCACACGCCGGCTCAAACATTCTTGCGAAAGCATTTGGCATCGAAATCTTACTCGATTCAAAAGCCCCATCTGGGTCACTGCGCAAGGCGGCAAATGAGCACGACATACCAGCTATAACATACGAAGGCGGCGGAGCAAACCTAATCGATAATACAACTGTAAAGGTGGCCATTCACGGGGTATTAAATGTTTTAAAATCGTTAAGAATGATTCCTGGAATACCCAACAGACCTCGCTTTAGAATGTTAGCTAGTGGTTCAAGATGGTTGAGAGCAGGCGAAGGTGGTCTGCTGGATATGTTTGTGTCTGCCGGCTCTGTGATGCGAGAAGGCGAGGTTATTGCCACTATTTCAGATCCCGCAACTCCCGGATTAACTGTTGATATTGTTGCTCCTGAGGATGGTTTACTAATTGGAGCTGCGACCAATCCATTTACTGCCTCTGGTATGCCGGTAGGACATTTTCTCCCGGTCTCAAAACACATTTATCTTTTAGATGAGCAAATTGATTCAATGGGTAAATTTGTTGTCTGTGGCTCTGACGAAAAGCCATCATGGCGAGATGAAACAGACGTCAGCGAAGTCGCTCTGGACGGTGAATGGAGTGGCGGTAGCGTTGACAGTGAGTGGGTCAATGCGGTATCAAATCAAAAGAATCTCGATACCTACCAAGAATTCGAATGATTACTGGTTAAGAAATTGATGAACTGCGGTTTCTACCTCACTGTCCAACATATTTCTCCTTTGAGATTTAGCGACTTCGAATAAATGAGATACTAACTCATCGGTGACTTCATAGCCATTTTGCTCCAACCACCAGATTATATTTGAGCGGCCTGCCATGTGACCTATTCTTATCACTTGTTTTAGACCGAAGTCTCCAGCAGGCACGCCGGAGTAAACTCTGTCTGCAAGCCAATCGTCACCTTTTCGCATCGCCTTAATTACTGCCGAAGCATGAACTCCAGTTCCAGTTTCAAATGCATCCTCACCAAAGACAGGATAATTTCTTGGTAAAGGTACCTCGATGTATTTGTTAGCAATTCTCATGTACTCATCCAACAAAGTCAAGTCGTTGTCAATAACTCCCATTAGTTTGAGATTTACTAGAGTTTGATCTAAGGGGGCATTACCAGCTCGCTCGCCGACACCGAGAGCTGTACCATGAATTACATCAGCACCGGCTTCTACCGCTGCGATATTATTGGCTACACCGAGGCCACGGTCTTGATGACCATGCCAATTTACCTCGATTTCACTGCGCTGGTAACCACCATCTTTTATGACTTCTTCGTCAATAAAGTGCAGCAGTTTTTTGACGCCGTTTGGAGTTACATGCCCACAAGTATCGCAAACACATAGCCTTCTGACCCCAAGTTCCATGGCTCGTTGATAAATCGCTCTCACGTCTTCTGGATTTGACCTAGTGGTATCCTCGGTTACAAACATCACTGGTACGTCATTGTCAACTGCATAAGATACGGCCTTTTCCATTGTTGAAATCAACTTCTCCATCGTCCATCCCTCGGTGTACTGACGTATTGGACTAGTGCCCAGGAATGCAGATGCTTGGATTTGAATTCCATGTTGTTGTTGCATTTCAACCAATGGTTCGATGTCGTGCATCAAAGTTCTAACTGCAGCGCCAGGTCTAATCTGATAGTCATTATCAATTATGTGACTCAACATTGCGTTGATATGTTCTCGGTGATGCGGCCCGGCTCCTGGTAGGCCAAGATCGACTTTTTGGATTCCTAGTCTTTCCATGTAGGACAACAATTCAGTTTTCTCGGCAATGGTTGGATTTCTTGCACTTGGACTTTGCAAACCATCTCTCAAAGTCTCATCATCAAACCAAACACCGTGCGGGTGGTTAGCAGGATTGCGCTTGATTTCGTAATCAATTGCGTTCCAATCATAAATCAATTTACTGGCATCCATGAGTATCACCTAGAGCGCTTCGGTTGTTTCAACCACATCCGTTATTCAATTTGAATCCGTCGATGTATCCATCACTCTTCTTCAGCAGCTTCAGATTGTTGGGCTGCCGCAAATTCTTCCCGACTGATTACCCCGTCTCCGTCTGCATCCATCGCGTCAAATTGGTCCTCTTCGAGCAATTCCGCCGGCAATCTCGCGGTAAAAATAATCTCATCGTTATAGCCATCACGACTTTTGTTTCTAAGTTCCATAATTCTGGTTCCTTTAGATTTCTTGGTTTTGGTATCTTTTGTTTGGCCTGTGACAATTCTTATCATCATACCTTTCTTGGTTAGAATAAACAGGTTATCTCCCAAATCTGGGATATGTTTAGCAGATATAATTTCATCATCTTCATCAATTTTCATCGTGAACGCGCCCTTAGCACCTGGTCTAGTTTTTCTGTATCCGTCGGTTTTGAACATTGGTTCACCGGTTTCTTTGTGAAGTTTGTGAGATCCGTCATCATTCAATATTGGTAGCCGTTCTGCTGTACCCAATCGGCTCCGTTTAGCCATACCATTCTTGGTGACTGTTAGGATATTGGTTTCAGGATTATTTGTCGCAATCATGGCAACTACATGACCGCCATCGGCGCCTTTTCTGTTACCTGTTTTTATGCCATATACGCCACCAGACACCCTTCCCGATGACCGGATACCTAAGCAAGCAAATCTACTCGCAAAACCGGTGCTTGAAATCATCACAATATCGGACTCATCAGTACCTGAACGAACATTTACTAGGGAATCGCCTTCGAGTTTAAATCTTAAAGCGTACTTGCCATTTCGATTAATCCTGACATACTCCTCTAGCTTTGTTTTCTTGATTAGCCCCAACTTTGTTGCAAACAAGAGATAATGACCTGAAGGATTTTCTAACAGATCTCTTGTTATTGGTAAAATTGAGACGATGTTTTCATCATCTCTCAGGCTCTCTAATAGATTACGTATGTGACTTCCTCTCGATAATCGGCTACCAAGCGGTGTCTCCCAGGCTTTCAGGCCATATACTCGGCCTTGATCTGTGAAAATTAGTAGCCTATCTTTACTAAAGCAGGTAATTATCAGTTGTGGAGTATCTTCTTCCTTCGTAGTAACTCCTTTCAGTCCTTTGCCACCCCTATTTTGGATCCTAAATGCTTCAACTGGAAGATGTCTAATGTAATTATCCTCACTTAGGGTAATCGCAATTGCTCGCTCTTCGATGAGATCTTCTCGATCCATTGACAATGGCATTGGATCAATGTAAGAGCGTCGCTCATCACCGTGTTTTTCAACCATATCGCTCAATTCTGTTAACAGGATTTTCAGTCTCCTCAGCCTTGATTCAATTATCTCATTGAGGTCTGCGATTTTTGTCTGTAATTCCGAATACTCGTTCTGGACCTTTTCCACGTCCAGTCTACTTAGTTGATACAGTCTCCGCTCAGCAATGGCTTTTGCTTGGGCCTCTGTGAATTCAAACAAGTCAATTCCAGGGAACGTTTCATCACCTTTTAGCACGCTCTCAAATTGTTCTCTTGATGCGCTACCTTTGCCCACCTCAATCACGTCATCAATTCGGTCTTGGGCTTTAACAAGACCCTCAAGAATATGCGCTCTTGCTTCAGCTTTCTCAAGCTCAAATCCCGCTCGCCTTTCAATTACTGATTCACGATGCTGTACATAGGTGTGAAGCATCACAGGCAAGGTTAACAGTACTGGTCTGCCATCTAGAATACCCATCATGTTTGCTGAATATGATTCTTGCAGCCTACTAGATTTGTACAACTGGTTCAAGACTGCATTGGGGTCTGCATTATTTTTTACTTCAATGACCACTCTAATGCCTTCTTTTGATGATTCGTCGCGGATATCCCTGATTCCAACAACGGTCCCTTTGGTCACCAAATCTGCAATCTGAACCAGCATATCCGCTTTCTTTACCTGATATGGTATTTCGTGTATGATTATCCGTTTACCATCTGAATCATCTAACACATCGCACTTTGACCTTACGTGAAACCTCCCCTTGCCAGAGGAATACATGTCGTAGATTCCGTCGACTCCATGAATACCAGCACCGGTCGGGAAATCCGGACCTTTTACATGCTCCATATATTGTTCTATAGAAATTGACGGCATGGAATTTGATGCAACGCCTTCTTCGATTATGGTGTTTACGTGCAAGTTGACAGCACCAGCGACTTCGCTCAAGTTATGTGGGGGAATTCTAGTAGCCATACCAACAGCAATTCCGTCACTACCGTTAAGAATTAGATTCGGAAGTCTAGAGGGTAATACTGTTGGTTCTTGCTCAGAATCGTCAAAATTGGCTTGGAAATCTACAGTATTCTTGTCGATATCCTCCAGCATGTGCTTAGATATCCTGTCCAGCCGACTCTCGGTGTAACGCATTGCGGCAGGAGGATCGCCATCGATGGACCCAAAATTACCTTGGCCGTCAACAAGCGGGTAGCGCAATGAAAAATCTTGGGCCATCCGAACCATGGTGTCATAAATCGATTGATCACCGTGAGGATGGTATTTACCCATCACCTCACCTACGGAACGAGCCGATTTGCTGAACTTTTTGTCCGCTGTGTGTCCACCCTCGTGCATACCGTACAAAACTCTTCGATGGACCGGTTTCAAACCGTCTCTGGCGTCGGGTAGCGCACGCCCGATGATAACGGACATAGCGTAGTTAATGTACGAGGTTTTGAGTTCGTCATTCAATGGCTGATTGAGCAGATTTCCTTGGACTGTTGCCTGTCCGTCGTCTTCGATACCGGTTTCATCTTCAGATGTCAAGATTAGTCACCTCCTTAGCATGCTTTTCAATGAAATGGCGGCGGTCAGGGACATCCTCACCCATCAATATCTCGAACATTCTATCTGAATCCTCAGCGTCTGCAACAGTAACTTTCAACATTGTTCTTGTCTCAGGATTCATCGTAGTATTCCATAGCTGGTCCGGGTTCATTTCACCCAGACCTTTGTATCGCTGAATACCAATCTTAGCGTTGGGGTTATCAATTTTCATTTCATCAATTATGCGGTCTCTTTCTTCATCAGTAAATGCGTACTTACTGTTTCTGCCTTTTGTTATTTGATACAGCGGTGGTTGAGCAATGTAGACATACCCTTCAACAATTGCCCGTTTCATAAAGCGCCATAGGAAGGTAAGCATTAGTGTCCTTATGTGAGCACCGTCAACATCTGCGTCAGTCATAATGATAATCTTTCGATATCGTAATTTTTCGGGGTTAAAAGAACTCTCATCTTCTATATCGTTACCAACTCCAGCGCCAAAGGCCCTTATGATTGTTTGAATCTCATTATTCTGGAACACTTTTGCAACATTCCTCCTTTGTCGTTCAACATTGAGAATCTTACCTCTGAGCGGCAATATAGCCTGGATTCTGCGGTCGCGACCCGTTTTTGCCGAACCCCCTGCCGAATCCCCTTCCACAAGATAGATTTCACATTCATTAGGATCTCTCGATTGGCAATCAGCCAATTTACCAGGCAGTCCTCCGCCCTCAAGTACTCCTTTCCGGCGCGTTAAATCCTTGGCTTTTCTAGCTGCTTCTCTTGCCTTTGATGCAAGAACAGCCTTGTCAACAATAAGTTTAGCCATTGAGGGGTTTTCCTCAAAATACTCGCCCAGTTTTTCGTAAACCACTGTTTCAACAATACTCGATACCTCACTACTTACCAATTTGTCTTTGGTTTGCGATGAGAACGATGGATCTGGGTGTTTGACGCTAACTACAGATGCTAAACCCTCTCTAACGTCTTCGCCTGAAAGGGAATCCCCTTTGAGAAGATTTTTCTTCTTGGCGTAAGCATTAACACTTTTCGTCAACGCACCACGAAGGCCTGATAAGTGAGTGCCGCCGTCTTTATTTCTTATGATGTTGGTGTAACATAGAATAGATTCACTAAAAGCGTCTGACCACTGTAACGCTAGGTCTACAGTGACTGTTCCAACTTCAATCTCCCGTTCTCCGGTAATCAAGATTACATCCTTGTGAAGAACTTGTCGATGGTTGTTAATTTGCGTAACAAACTCGCCGATTCCGCCCTCGTACAGGTGGTTACTGACATGTGGCTCAGATCCTCTGTTATCAGTTATGACAATTTCTAGACCGGCATTTAGAAACGCCGTCTCTTTCAATCTGGTATCCACTAGGTCAAATTCAAAATCAGTTATGCTGGTGAAGATTGTTAAATCTGGTTTGAAAGTAATTTGAGTTCCGGTGTCCTCACAATCACCTACTATGCTTAAGGCTGACACTGGTACGCCTTTTTCATAGGTTTGCTCGTGGATTTTGCCATCGCGATGAATAGTTACTTTCATCCATTCAGACACTGCATTGACTGCCGAAACTCCAACACCGTGAAGTCCGCCTGACACTTTGTAAGAACTATTATCGAATTTTCCACCTGCATGAAGCTTAGTCATAATGACTTCTGCTGCTGAGATGTTGAATTCCTCGTGCATCCCGACGGGTATGCCGCGGCCAAAGTCACGTACAGACAGGCTACCACCTGGGTTTATCTCTACCTCAATTTTGTTATTATATCCTGCAAGGTGCTCATCTACCGAATTATCAACAACCTCCCAAATACAGTGGTGAAGCGCGGATCCATCATGTGGGTCACCAATATACATTCCCGGTCGTTTTCTCACTGCTTCGAGTCCTTCCAGAACTTGAATACTGGATGCGCTATAATCGTCACTCATTACATTTCACCTCGGGGCTTAATTTTCAACAAAAGTTTGGTGGGTTTTTCTATCATAATTTATTGGCTAATTTGTCGGCAAATTTGGCCGCTATGTCACGAATCGTGGAATCCAAAACCCCTACCTTTGTCTACCGGAGAAGGGGGTATTTTAAGATAGTGGAAAATGCGGTATTTTTACGCCGATTTAGGCACAAAATAAACCACCGCATTATCGGTTTTTGCGACAGGTGGAAGAGGTAAGTTAGCCGTGAGCATTAATAAGATATCCAAGTTGGCCAAAGCATGGCAGAACCAAAAGTGTGCGTTTCTCTTGAGGCTATCACCGTCGAAGAGATGATCGACGAAGCGACAAGGGCGAACATTGCTGGGGCTGACTATGTCGAAGTAAGATTTGACAAATTATACCTCAGCAAGCCTGATCCAGTCATCATGGTCAATGATGATGGGGAAGAATATTCTAAGATGCCTCCCATCGAAGAATGGGGCGTTAAGGACTTTTCAGAAATAGATGTCGAGCAATCAATCTCCACGCTCAAGGAAGGTATTCCTGTGCCGGTCGTTTTTACCGTGCGGGCGGTGCGAGAGGGTGGGTTCTTTGCCGGAACTGAGGAACAACGGCTTGAGATATTAGAACAGGGTATACACTCTAAGGTAAGTTTTGTTGATTTAGAATTATCCATTGAAGGTAAATCTCGAGAGAAACTACAGAAACTAGCCAGTGAATCAAACTGTAAAATCATCGCATCGATTCATGAAACGAAAATTACCCCCAAGGCTGATGACATCGTGTCTAACATCAAAGATAATGCATCGAAAGGCGACATCATAAAATTCTGCTCAACTGTAAATAATCATCAAGATGCCCTGCAGGTCTTCCAAGCAGCAAATTCCCTTGTTGGACAAAACTCAACGCACTCTATAATGGGTCTCGGCAACGGTGGCGATTGGGTCAGGCTACATGCTCCAGTGCTTGAACAAGCAATAGTCTACGCTACAATGATGAATCACTTCAGACTATCAGATAAGGGGCTAATTAATATCAGAGATTTAAGAAACGCTTGGGCATTAATGGAATACTAGTCTGCCTCTGTGCTGTCTATATCCGGGTAGTCCTTCTGACTAACAGGCTGCGGTTGGTCATGATGGCTAGTTAGCTCTGCGGACACTTCTAATGAAGGCACTAAACCAGGCTGGTCGCCGTCAGCAGGAACATCAAGTCCGGCCTTCATATATCTTGCATTGAGAATAAACGGGAAAATAATCATCCCCAGCATAATAACAAGAAATATGATTGCTACAGTAAAGTTTGGCAAAATAAATGATCGCTCAGTGGTAATTATCGTCACATCCGCGGCCGTTACAACACCTGGAGCGGTTGCGTCACCGTCGTGATTATTATCCCAAGTATCGATTACTATGTAGAAATCCTGCCACCTCTCGTCCCCGAATATCGGTGTATATGACTCGGGGCCATCAAGATTGAGGGCAAAATTAATCTCGGTTATATCTTCATATTGGTGAGCATCCCTGTATGACCGCCACCCAGTGAAATCAATACCGCGCCATTCAGGGGAAATATCGCTTAATGCATCAGAAATTTCACTATAAAAGCTATTTGAGGAATGCGATGAATAATACAATTCTGTATAACGCTGGTATTCTGATGTTGTCAGTAAATAGACGTCAACAGAGTAGTCATCACTAGTGGCGTTCAGCGCCTGTACAGTCACGCATACTGTAGTGCGGTAATCTGCCGATAGATTGACCCTGAGGGCGCCTATGCTATCATTTCCAACCAGCATAGTGGAGTGATAACTTTCGGTTAATGGCGTCAGCCTTGAGGTCCTGTCCCAGTCTTGATACATCCAAGACTCCTCTGGGTTAAGTTCCGTTTTCTCCCTTGGAGGCTCATAAATCCAATCACTTTCATGGTCGCGACCTCTACTGTCATCGTCATAATAATCATCAAATCCAAAATACCCGTTATAGTAGTTGTAATGTGGCACAAGAGCGGATCTACCGACCGATTGATTCCAAATTATTGGTTCAATATCGCCACTGCAAGCATCAGCGGCTGAGGCATTACTGACTATTGGATTGCTGCTCAGTCCCAACGCCGGCAAGGTGAATATCAGAATTAGTGCTACCACTGTTTTCTTGCTCATACCAACCACCGTAATTTGTTTGTATAATCAAACCTAACCTTACTGACTCTAGATTCTTCGTCTAAGAGGGCGTACATATCCACTATCTTCACTTCGCCGCTCATCTTTGGAAAGTATTGCAGGCGCTGGAGGTGGCGTGTGTTGATCCATTCCTAAAAGACCACCTTGAACCTCCACATGTTCGACATCTGTGTAGGATTCTGCGGCTTGTTTTGCTTCATCCTCTACCTCGGAGGACTCTCGCAAAACCAACCATCCTAGAATAAGTGCTACGGCGATTAACGCGATGTATGTTGCTAGATCAGATCCGGCTTCTTTGACCCAAGTTGACCAATCTTCCAACTCAAAGTCTGATAATGACGGTGCTGGGTCAGGTTGTGGTGTTACTTGCACATCCTCTGTCATCGTGGTGCATACTCCAATTCCATCACATGCCTCGATAATTATTTTGTAAAATCCAGATTCATTCCACACTGCTTCAATACGATAATTTATCGCGTTATCATTTGGTTCAAGCCAATCGTCTTCTAAGATTCCATTCTTATTAGCGTCTCGTTCGAGGTTAATGTCCCAGCGTACCGTGAGCCCTGAGTCTAAATTCTCATCTTTATCATACAATGACCCGTCCTCAACATTTTTGTCTCGGAAAATAAGTACGTTGTTGTTCATCTCATAGTCCGACACGTTAGCGCTAAGGTAAGTTGATTGCCCTGCGATAATCTCTTGTGGTAAATCTATATTTTGGATGTTCGGTGGTTCATTTACAACTATTGTAAATGATTGCTTACTTACATCACCAGTTCCATATGAATCTCTTACAGTCAGTGTTACAGTGTAAGTTCCTGGATTTTCGTAGAAATGCCAAGGGAACGGTTCTTTGGATAACGGAGTCGCATCACCAAAGTCCCATGTATATTCCACGATACCATTCCAGTTGGAATTATTTTCATCCATCATTGGAGAGTATTTGCCTTCATATCGTCTATCGCCATCCCTGGTCCCTTGAGAGTCGAAATACAGCATATAGCCAGGAGCAGTGAAGGTATTGTCATCATTATCGAAGGTATGAGTCCAATAGTCTGGAATAAAACCATCTGGTCTTGGCGAGTTACGGTCCATTTGCTCACCTTCAACCCACCCATCTAGTATTCTAACAGATATTATTGGTAGTGGGTTTTGCACTCTAACTGTGACGGTTTTTGTCAAACTTTGGGCACCATAATCGTCTGTTACATACAGCGAAACTACGTGAATACCAGGCTCGGTAAAGGTGTAAGTTGATACAGCACTATCACGGAATTCATCATTACCAAATGACCAGTTATATTCTAAGTTACTTAAGTCACCTATTGGTGAATCAATATCAAATGATGAGAGGCCATCAAAGGTGTATGGCACGTCGACATAACCGTCCTGTGCCCTGAAGTCTACCGCAACGGTTTCACCATTTTCGATGGCTCTAACGGTAAAGTCTGCTACTGGAATCTGATTGAGGACGTTGACAAACAACTGTGCTGTCGATTCACTACCATCGTCATCTGTGACTTTGAGCATAACCATTTTGATTCCCGGTTCGTTCCATGAGGGAGCAGGATAAGCGGAATTTGACTGAGTCTGTACAAAGTCATCTTCCTGGTTGGTTATGCCGCCATCTAGGTTAACGCCACCAGGGAAATCCCACTCATAGCTTACAATAGTCCCATCATCATCGGTGAACACGTCTGGCATAGTTACCGATGTGTATGTGTAAGTGGTTAAGTTTTCAGCATATATTTGATATGGTACTCGATTATTTACATAAACTGTGATGTTTTTTGTCCCGGTATTGAAACCGTCAAAAACGGATAATTTCAGTTCATATGCCTCAACTTCGCTATCAATCGGCCCCCATTGATGCTGGGCCAAATACAGTCCAAGTCCGTCATCAAAGTCACCGTCGCCCCATTCCCATTGGAAGTCTAAATTTTGGATGGGTGCATTGTCAACTGTCCTAGATGCGGAAAACTGAATCATTTGATTGGTTAAGATGCTTATATTATCGTCTATTACTACGTTGTTGACGGTAATCACCGGTACTGGAACAGTATCATCGCTTACATTTATCACCGTAACGTCAGTCTCTGACCAAGTACTTCCTTGGTCCATTATTCTGAGTGTAGCATTGTAAGAACCAATGTCTTGGTATGACCTAGTTGGTGACTTTAGGTTAGAAGTTACGCCATCACCAAAATCCCAAGCATATGCCACTGGTTGATCCAAATAAGGTAGGGTGTTATTGTCTAAGGACAGGCCCCAAGCGTCAAATCCTCCACCAACAAATTGTATATTTTCCCAGGTTTGACTAGCGTTTGTAGATACCGAGCCATTCGCTACAGGCCTCATGTTTGCCAAGTCCCAGGGTTGTGTAGATACACTGTCTACCAGCGTACCAATCATGTCAAACATGTCAAATTCCACTGTGTATTGGTCATCGAAGGGTGCAGTGAACCAGATGTTGCTGTTCGAATTGACACCGCCACCGGCAGAGATTCTAGAAGTTATCTCGTCAACTACAACCCCTTGCGAGTTTACAATCCTAGTTTCTACGTCCAAGTCCTCGAAAAATGCATTTGAAAAGACATCAAAGTTAACTTGAACCGTATCGTCACTACCGTCGCCATCTCGATCTGTCAGTTCAGTATTGTTGATAGTAAGAGAAGCTGGAGCAGTTATTCTAGCGGCTTCAATATCTACCGTTCCCTGTGGATAGGAGGAGCCGCATGAGGTGTAGTCACAATCTGCCACTGTGCTGCCGTACCAGGTTATGGCCCAGACTTCATCGGTTAAATTGCCAAACCCTGGAATAAGTGCTGTTGCGACATTGCTCTGAAAATCAAGGTCCGTGACGGTCAATAACCCATCAACCATTGACTTGGTAACAATAACGCCGTCAAATTGACTAACATCTGCGGTAAGTCTGATTGTTAATGGGGCTGGTGACGATGCACCCGGCGTGAACTTGAACGCTCTTAGCCCCCAGCCTTCAACGCTGTGACCGGTCGATGAGTAAGGCGTACTCCAGTCACTGTTGATGTCGGTCGGTTGCGCTCGGCAGAATGAGCCTGAGGAGCATGTCGGAGTGAGGTCGAGGTTCGAGAAACCGTAAATGCCCTGCTCAGAATCCAAAAACGCTGCGACAGAAAAATTAGCGAAAATTTCACTCATTGTTCGGCCCAGCATTCCGGGCTGTCCTGATGGAGGGGATAACGCAAGATTTTGCACTGAAACACCACCTGTTGCTGAATCTTGGACAAGCTGGCGAACTGCTGGCCCACCGCCAAGGTGGTCAGCAAGGTACATGGTAAAAATAAACCCGGCACCATAGTCTGCAAACCTTTGGTTCCACCACCTTATCGACAATTCTGGGGCCTCTGTCCACTGATTTAGATGACTGACTAGGGTTGAGTCCGAACCAAAGCAGAGGTATATCGCAACATCAGCATTACCCTCGTCAATCCACAAATTCTCATAAGGATCCTGAGCGTTGTGGAGCAAATGTTGCAATTCATGGGCAATAATCGATTTGCCCCACGACAGGGTAATATCAGCATAATCTATGAACACAGCCTCTCTAGTTCTGGCAAATGATGGCGCAAAATATCCACCAGTATTGAAGGCTCCATCAATATCGTAAATCACAATCTGGACTTGGCAGTTGTTATCGATGTCAGGAGCAGCAAGACCTCTACCGTCTTGGTAATCTTTACCATAGTAAGTTGTCATTGTTGGGTAGATAGTTGAATCCCATGAAGATGCCAAATTGTTTAGTACCGTCGAAGAAAGAGTTCGGCCATTTTGCACAATAAACGCCACAGTGCTGGTAGTTTTTGCCACATAAGCGTCTAACGACCCGCCCGAAATTGGCACCGTCAAGGAGTCGCCAACAAGGTGTGGATTGCAAGCACGCCCGCTAGTTCTACCAGCGTTAGTTGGTTGGTATTTCATCTCGTCAACGCCAGGTCGTCCTGCGTCAATCCAAGCTTGTTTCATAAAGCCATATGCAGAAACCACTGGCAAGGATTCTTCAATTAACAAATATTCTCTACCATTGGCAACATCAAAATCAGCTAAGTCACCAATTATTACACCGTCTGCGGGTTGTTCTGGCTCATCCGCTGTGCTTGTTTCAGCACCGGCTGTTGATGACAATATTGGCGCCCACAATGCAAGCATCATTACACCGATTAGAAACACAGATTTTGTAGAGCGTTTTTCCGACATAGTATAATTCCCACTAAACGCGGTATTGCATTCAAATTAAGCAGCAAAAAAGAACTATTTAAGTGTCAGTCTATTAGGATTCTATAATGCTCACTAAACTTCCGTTGGCCAATCGTCGTTCAACTGGTGTTTTATTTATTTTATTCGTGGTGTTATTTAGCCTGACAACCAGTGCTTCTTCTGCGGCAACTGAGCCCGAGTATCAAGGCTCAGACCCATGTCAGTACGTTGATCAATTTTCATTTAATGCCGCTGCGGCG
>MDTC01257789.1_pt1 | contig 13500 bp, 14 predicted proteins | sample 811181 | NCBI WGS metagenome assembly MDTC01 (sample SAMN05326644, study PRJNA326480) | marine metagenome | isolation source: seawater | place: Pacific Ocean: North | collected 2011
CAGGTCGCGCGCGTCCACCACCGTCATGCTGCCTCCGCCGTCGGGTCGCTGGTCCTAACGGGCTGGGACTCCACCGTGTGACGCGACCGCACGCCTGGCACGCGATCCCGGCCACGGCGGGTCCATCGCGCCGGATCTGGCACGAGCCCGTAGGACTCGGTAATCTCACGGGACGCGTGGAGGCGCCATGTCCCGACTCATCCTGGCCCTGCCCCTCTTGATCGTCGCCTGCGGCGGCGAGATCGGCATCGGCGACCTCGACACCGACACCGATGCCGACACCGAGCCCGACTGGTCCATGTACGAGGGCGCGTCCCTGCGCATCGTGCAGCCCGCGTCGGCCAGCTTTCTGCCTCTCGGTGAGACCCACCGCTTCCAGGCGGAGGTCTACGCCGCCGATGGCACCGTCCTGGACGAAGACTTCGACGTGACCTGGGACTCCAGCGTCGACCCCCAGTGGACCCCCGACGGCCTCTCCTTCGACGACGCCACCATCGACGTCGGCATCCACGACCTCACCGCCGAGGTGGAGCTCCCCAACGGCAACCGCCTCGCCCACACCGTCGGCGGCGTGCTCGTCCAGGCCGAAGCCGCAGGCACCTACGTCGGCACCCTGTCCGGCGGCACCACCATCCAGCAGGTCCCGGTCTCCTGCGCGGGCGGCGCGGTGCTGATCGTCGATCCCTACGGGGAGGTCGTGGACGGCACCGCCGAGTGCCTCATCCGCCTCAACAACTTCGAGCTGCCGCTGGACTTCACCGTCGAGAGCACACTCGATCAGGGCGCAGTCGACGGCGACGTCACCGCCGAGGTCTTCAGCTTCCCGATCGCCTTCCCCACCGAGGGTACGCTCGCCGGCGAGGACCTGGATCTGGCCTTCAAGGGCACGATCATCGCCAACGAGTTCACCGGCGACATCCACACCACGCGGATCAGCCGCGACGCCGGGCTCTGATGGCGGTTGCCCGGGTCTCGCGCACAGGGCTCCTGACGCTCCTCGCCGCAGCCGCGCTGGTCCTCGGCGCCACCGGCTGTGCGAGCAAGCGCCTGCTGCGCCTCGAGAACCAGGTGCTGCAGGCCGAGAACGAGCGGCTCCGCACCCAGGTCGACAAGCTCGAGGCCCAGGTGCCGGACAGCGCCGACTTCGTGCAGGACGTCGACCTGGACGTGGTGGCCGGCTGGCTCGACCGCGCGGGCTTCATCCACTCCCGCCGCGGCGACGGCCCCAGCTCGGTGCTGGAGCTCGAATATGACGGCAGGAACGCCGACTTTACGGTGACGGTCCAGCACTTCCCCAAGTCGAAGGTGCTCTTCCTCGCCACCCACGACTACCTCCGCCTCGACGATGCCCCGGACAGCCGCGGGGTGGTGCTGCTCCTCGTCAAGCTCGCAGCCCTCAACTACGACCTGCTGATCGGCAAGTTCCAGCTGGATCCGGACTCGGGGGACATCCTGCTGTCCGCGGAGCTGCACCTCGGGGATGGGCTCGGCTACGGCACGTTCGTCCGCCTGCTGGAGCACCTGCTGGGTACCGCGGACGACACCTGGCCCCAGCTGCACCGGGCCGCGAAGGGCCAGGGCCTGTAGGCAGGCGTTGCACCCGCATGCATGAGAGCCGTGCGAGGGGTAGGCTCCCCGCTCTGGAGGAATCCGATGGGCGACAAGTCGATGAAGTGGCACGACAACGTGCCCGGCAAGTTCTACGTCGATGAGGAGTGCATCCTCTGCTCGGTGTGTTCTGACGCCGCACCCGAGAACTTCAGGATCTCGAAGGACGAGGATCACGACATCTGCTTCAAGCAGCCCGAGAACGAGGAAGAGATGGCCCAGTGCTACGAGGCCATGGAGAACTGCCCGGTCGAGGCGATCGGCGACGACGGCGACGAGTAGCCGGTGCTTCTCGGGGGGCTGGTCAGCTGGGTGGCGCTCGCGGGATCGCCCGTGGAGATCCCCGAGATCGTACGGACCGACGCGGCCTTTGGCGGGCACTGCACCAGCCTCGAGGCGCTGAAGGCCGTCTCTGCGCACCCCGACGGCGACCTCTGGCGCAGCTACGTGGACCTGTACCGCCAGGGTCGCATGGACCCCGCGCGCCCGTTCTGGACCCTGTCGGCCCCGGACCAGGGTGGACCTCGCTTCGCCCAGCTGGTCTTCTACTCCGATGTCGATGACGACGCGCTCGACGAGGCCGTCGGCACGTTCCGCTTCCAGGTCGACTGGACCCGCCACGGCGAGCTCGTCTCTGCGGACGCCGACGTGCCGCCCGGGCCCCCCACCCATGCGTGGGACCTGCTGGTGCGCACCGTCGACGGCTGGGAGGGCGGCTGCGCCATCGCGTTCGCGGACGGCCACGGTCCGGTCGGTGGCGGTGCCCGCGTGCAGGCCATCGGGGTCGACGGGCAGCGCCTGCTGCTGGTGCGGATGGACGCCGCCGGGACCGGCCTGCCGGACGAGCTGGTCGAGCAGTTCGCCGCCGTGGCCTCGCCCGGTACCCCCGCGAGCACCGATCCCATCGGCGCGAGCACCGATCCGCCCGCGATGGCCGTCCGGATCAACGTGGACCTGCGCACGATCGAGCTGTTCCCGATGGATCCCGGCGATGCCGATCTCCCCTTCCACATGGCGCCCGGCATCGAGTTCGCGGTCTGGGACACCCCGCTCGGCCCCGAGCTGGGCGTCATCATCCCGGTGGCTTCGGAGGTCCGGCTGAAGCGTGTGCTCCGCGCGATCCGGCGAGGGGCGAAGGACGAGGGCCTCGCGATCCGGAAGCAGGGTGGCGCCATCGGCATCGAGGATCCCCGCATCGGCTGGGTGTGGGCCGCGGCGACCGACCAGCACATCTGGCTGTCCACCTCCCGGGAGCGCCTCGACCGGCTGTCTGAGCCCGGGGGGACCTCCTGGTTCGCCGGCATGGGGGCGGATGCCAATGCGCCTGGAATCCGCATTCGACGAAGAGCTCCGCTCGATCTGATGGGGACGATCACCCTCCTGGACGACGCCATCCTCACCGACCTCCGCCCGGTCCCTCCCGCCGAGAGTCCCTGATGCTGCCCCTCCTGCTCGCCCTCACCGCCACCGCCGTCGAGCTGCCCGACGAGATCCGCGACGACGCGACCCTGGTGTTCGGCTGCTCCAGCATGGACGCGCTGTCCGCCATGCAGGAGGAGGGCGGCCTGGCGAGCATGGCGGGGGCCATGGCTGCGCCGCTGCAGCAGGTGGGCATGGACGCGAGCCGGCCCTTCTGGTTCGTCATGATCAACCAGAACGGTCAGTCCCTGCCGGGCCAGTTCGTCTTCGACCTGCCGCCGGGCCAGGAGCCGTCGCCCTTCCTGCAGATGATGCCGGGGGCCCCGCGGCTGCAGCGCGATGGCCAGCACCTGGTGGTCACCCTGGGCGGCCCGCCCCAGGCGTCTGACGGCCGCTCGCTGTCGAGCCTGACCCAGGCGGCCAGCTTCGAGGGATCGGAGTGCGTGCTCGCCATGGACGAGCCCTCCGACGAGGGTGGGTCCGCCCGCCTGGCCCTGTCCATGGGTCAGGGCCGCGCCGCTCGGGTCGTGCTCGATACCTCGAACATGCCCGCCTCACCGATGCAGGGCGGCATGCTGGGCGGGATCGGCAAGATGCCCCAGGCCGGCCTCGGCGGAGACGTGGACGCCGATGCCCGCGACCAGGCGTCGAAGCTCCTCCTCCAGCAGCTCCGCGATGGTCGGCGGCCGCGCCGGAAGGCCATCGGCGCGACCGTCGAGCAGCCGATGGCCGCCCTGCGTCTCAACATGCCCATGGACCTGGCGGAGATCGCCGCGGCGGCCATGCCCAAGCAGACGGAGGGGCTGGAGGGGCTCGACAAGGTGGAGTTCGAGGCCGGCTCCGAGGTCGCCCTGTGGCGGCGGCCCGGCGGCAAGCCCCAGGTGGCGGTCATCGCGCTGGTGAAGAAGCCGCGCACGGTGCGCTGGTGGCCCGGCAAGCTCGCCAAGGGCGCAGCGAAGCAGGGCCTGCAGACGGAGCGCCGCGGACGGGTGTTCGGGATCAAGCCCGAGGATCGTCCGTGGGTGTGGGTCGCGGCGAAGGGCCGCCGCTTGATCCTCGCGGGCGACCCCACCCTGGTCGAGCAGATCCGAAAGAAGAAGGTCGGCGATCCGTGGTTCGAAGGCACGGATCCGTCCGCCCCGGGCCTGGTGTTCACGCTCACCAGCCCGGGCGGCAAGGCCCCCACCGCCGGCCGCCTCTACATGGACGGCGATCTGCTGATCGGCGACATGCCCGGGGTCGTGGCGTCGGAGTGAGGGCTCAGCCGGCGCCCTCCCGCGTCGCGTCGACTGCCAGCCAGCGACCGAGGGTCTGACGCAGGGCCGCACGGTCGATCGGCTTGGCCAGCACCGCGTCCATGCCCGCCTCCCGGCACCTCCGGCGGTCTTCCTCGAGCACGCTCGCCGTGAGCGCGACGATGGGCAGGCGCCGATCCGACGCCTCCCGGGCACGCCACGCAGAAGCGGAGTCGAAACCGTCCATCTCGGGCATGTAGCAGTCGAGCAGCACCAGATCGGGCACGCCCGCCTCGAGCGCTGCGAGCAGCTGCACCCCGTCGGCGACCACGTCCACCTCCAGTCCGAGCTGGCGGAGCGCGGCCTCGATGACCCGCTGATTGACGAGGTTGTCCTCCGCGACCAGCACCCGACCGCGCAGCGCCCCGACGGCCGGCTCCGTCTCGATCGCCACCGACACCGGCGCCGCCTCGACCACCGGCAGCTCGAACCAGAAGCGGCTGCCCTCGCCGAGCACGCTGTCCACGCCGATGTTCCCGTGCATCTGCTCCACCAGCCGGGCGCAGATGGTGAGCCCGAGACCGGTGCCCCCGTGGCGGCGGGTGGTGGAGTCGTCCGCCTGCTCGAAGGCGTCGAACACCCGCGCCACGTCCTGCTCCGGCATGCCGGGCCCGGTGTCGCGGACCTCGAAGCGCACCCGTCCGCCGGCCTGGTCGACCCGGACGGCGACGGTGCCCCCCTGGGTGAACTTCACCGCGTTGCCTACCAGGTTCGCGAGGATCTGGCGGACACGCTGCGGATCGCCGCGGATCCCGCTGGACACCGCATCATCCACGATTCCCGTCAACCGGGTGTCCCGCTGCAGGGCCGACTGGGCGAAGAGCTGCACCACCTCGTCCACCACCTGGCGCACCTCGACCACGCCGTCGTCCAGGACCAGGCGATCGGCGTCGATCTTGGACAGATCGAGCACGTCGTCGAGGATGGCCAGCAGCGATGCCCCGGACCGGCGCACGGTCTGCAGGGTGTCGGCGATGTCGTCGGGGAGCGGGCGGTCCAGCAGGGCGTCGGTGAGGCCGAGCACCCCGTTGAGCGGGGTGCGGATCTCGTGGCTCATCGTGGCGAGGAAGCGCGAGCGGGTCCGGGCAGCGTCGCGCGCCTGGGTGAACGCCGTGCGCCAGGCCTGCTGGAAGACCGCGCCGAACGCGAAGACGCCCAGGTAGGTCGCCGAGATGGAAGAGGCGTACAGCCAGGCGGGCCCGAGCGCCTCGTCCCAGTCCTCCGCCGGGGTCGTGACCGCCACCACGAAGCGCAGGCCGATCCAGACGAGGGTCCACACCAGCGCCTGGGACGTGACCAGCAGCATCACGGCGAGCAGGACCATCGGTGGGTACCAGTGGGTCACCGACGAGGCCAGGCCGCCCTTGAGCGCCGAGCTGAGCTCGATCGCGACGGTGCAGGCGAGCAGGACGCTCCAGCCCGCGAGCAGGGGTCGCCCCAGGCGGTACAGCACCAGGGTGGACGCCAGAGCCACCAGCTGACCCGCGAGCACCGCCCCGACCGATGGCTCGCCCGCGAGCAGGTTGAACAGCGTCATCGGCGTGACGAGACACAGCCCCGAGAAGACGAACAGCACGCCCAGGGCAGCGCGGCGACGGGGGGAGCCGAGGGGACCGTCCTCGGGGCCCGCGGGCAAGAACGGTCGTACGAAGGGCATCTTCTCCGGTCGACCCATCCAGATCAGCACCCGGTCCGCGAGGGCAGGGGCGGCAGGATCGTCGTCGCGCCGGCCGGGCTGCACCACCCTAGGCCTGATCGATGCCGGCGAGCTCCTGCTTGCGCCGCCGGCCCATCAGGTCCATGAGCGCCTGCTGCGCTGGCTTGCCCTCGTACAGCAGGGCGTGGACCTGCTCCGTGATGGGCATCTCGACCCCCAGCGTGTGCGCCAGCTCCCGCGTCGAGCGCGCCGTCACCACGCCCTCCGCCACCTCGCCCAGCTCCTCCAGGATGTCGTCGAGGGTGCGGCCCTGACCCAGCGCGAGCCCGACCCGCCGGTTCCGCGACAGGTTGCCGGTGCAGGTCAGCACGAGGTCGCCCATGCCAGCGAGCCCGGCCATGGTCAGGGGGTTGGCGCCCATCGCGACCGCGAGCCGGGTGATCTCGGCCAGCCCGCGGGTGATCAGCGCGGCCCGCGCGTTGGCGCCCAGACCGACCCCGTCGGACACGCCGCAGGCGATGGCCATGACGTTCTTGACCGAGCCTCCCACGCACACGCCGATCACGTCATCGCTGGCGTACACCCTCAAGGATCCGCCGTGAAACGCGTCGATCGCCTTCTCCCGCGCCGAGCCCTCGCCCGCGCAGACGATGGCGGTCGGCAGGCCCTTGCCCAGCTCCAGGGCGAAGGAGGGTCCGTAGAGCATGGACAGCCGGTCCTGGAACGGGGCGCCCAGGGTCTCGCCGAGGACCTCGGCCATGGTCTGACCGGTGCCCTCCTCGATGCCCTTGGTGGCGCAGCACACGACAGCATCATCGGCGAGGGACGGCGCAGCCCGGCGGCTCACCTCGCGCAGGGCGTGGGACGGCACCACCGGCACGAGGACCTCGGCGTGGGCAGTGGCTGCGGCCAGATCGGGCTCGGCGCGCAGGGTCTTGGGGAGGGGGACCTCCTTGATGTACCGCGGGTTGCGCCGCTCCCGGTTCATGGAGGCGCAGCGGTCGGCATTGCGGTCCCACAGCACCACATCGTGGCCCTGCCGGCCCAGCTGCACCGCCAGGGCCGTTCCCCAGGATCCCGCGCCCAGCACCGTGCACCGCATCGCCATGTCCGCCTCCGCGATCTCGACGATAGGGGTGGGTCCATGCGCGGTCAACCGGGAGCCCGACCTGTTGCCGGGGGGACGGACGCAGGGTAGGCCGTTGGCCTGCATCAGGCAGGAGACGACGTGCGCATCGGCTTCGTCATCACGCGGGCAGCGTCCCTGGACGTCACCTGGACCACGCCGGCCCTGGTGCTCGCGGCGTTGGATCGGGGCCACGAGGTCCGCCTGATCGAGCGCACCGACTTCGAGGTGGACGCCTCGGGACGCCTGGTCGCGCGCGCCTGGGCCCTCGACCCGCCCGCCCCGTCGGTCGACAGCCTCGTGCAGATGCTCAACCGCCGGGTCGCCCGCCGGACCTACGTGGACATCGGTCGCCTGGACCTGATGCTCCTGCGCAGCGCCCCGCTGACCCCGGACCTGCTCACGTTCGCCGCCCTGGCCCGAGACCTCGGCGTGCGGGTCATCAACGACCCCGACGGCATCATGCGGGTCAACTCCAAGGCCTGGCTCGCCCACCTCCCCGACGTGCCGACCCCCGACTCGCTGGTCACGCGCTCCGCCGCCGCGGCCGGGGTCTTCTACGATGCCCAGCGCGGCGGAGTCGTCGTCAAGCCCGCGCGGGGCTCGGGCGGCCGGGCGGTCAGCTTTGTCCCGCCTCGCCAGAATCGCCAGTTCGAACGTGCCTTCGAGACCGCCCGCCGTCCTGGTGGCCACGTGGTGGTCCAGGCCTACCTCCCGGCCGCCGAGGTCGGCGAGAAGCGCCTGCTCTGGCTGGACGGACACATCCTCGGCGGCTACCTCCGCCGCCGCGCACCGGGAGAGTTCAGGCACAACCTCAAACAGGGCGCCACCGCCGAGCCCACCCAGGTGACCGACGGCGAGCGCGCCCTGCTGGCCCCCCTGGCCCCCCACCTGCTCAAGGCGGGCATCCGCTTCGCAGGACTCGACCTCATCGGCGACCACCTCGTCGAGGTCAACGCGCTGAACCCGGGGGGCACCTTCCACACCGACCGCCTCTCCGGCTCCCGCCACGCAGCCACCGTCATCCAGCACTTCGAGCAGCGCACCGCACAGAGTGCGGCCTTGGAGAACAGCCCATGGGCTCCCCCCGTCCCCTGACCAAGAAGCAGATCCTCGACACCCTCGCCCGCGGCAAGGATCTGTCCGACTGCGACATGCGCGGCATCGACCTCGTCGGCGTCTGCTTCGACGGCGCCAACCTCCAGCGCGCCAAGCTCGCCGAGTGCAACCTCGGCCGGGCCACGTTCCGCAACGCCGACCTCTCGAACGCCTCGCTGTGGCATGCTGACTGCAAGGACGCCGTGTTCGACGGCGCAATCCTGGAGGAGGCGGACCTCGACTTTGCGTACCTCGATGGCTGCTCGTTCAAGGACGCCCGCGTCAAGAAGGCGATCTTCCCGTTCACGCGCCTGCCCCTGGAGCAGATCCAGGCCAGCGTGCGCACCGGGCGCAAGGTCCGCATGGACGCTCCCCGCGGCGACGAGTAGCGCACGTTGGTGACCGGACCGCCGGACAACGAGCTGGTCGAGCGCTTCAAGAGCGGGGACCGGCGTGCGTTCGACGAGATCGTCCGTCGATACCAGCACCGTGTCTTCACCCTGGCCATGCGCTGGATGGGTGACGAGCAGATCGCGTCCGAGGTCGCCCAGGACGTCTTCATCGCGTTGTTCCGCTCCCTGGCGAACTTCCGCGGAGACGCCCAGCTGTCGACCTGGATCTACCGGGTCGTGGTCAACCACTGCAAGAACCGCCGACAGTACCGTCGCCGACGCAAGATGAGCCGCCACGAGCCCCTCGAGGGCGACCGCCCGGACGACGAGGCGCCCCGGCGTCAGATCGCCGGCGAGGGCCCCATGCCCGACGCGTCGGTGCACCAGTCCGACGCCGAGCGGCTGATCCAGGAGGCGCTCGAGCAGATGGACGAGGATCAGCGCGCGATCATCGTGCTTCGAGATATCGAGGATCTATCGTACGAGGAGATCTCCGAGCTGCTGGAGTTGCCGCGGGGCACGGTGAAGAGCCGTCTGCACCGCGCTCGTGCCCAGCTGGCGCGGATCCTTGGACGCAAAGTGCAAGCACCCGATGTGATGTAAGGAACCGCGAGCCGACACTGGGGTCAGTGTCCACAGGAGATTCGAGAGCGCATGCAGGACGATGGCACCATCGAGCAGCTGTCCGCCTACCTGGACGGCGAGCTCACCGACAACGAGGTGGCGGAGCTGGAGCACCGTCTCGCTCGGGATCCGGGCCTGCAGTCCGAGCTGGATGGGCTTCGCGCCGCCATGGACCTGATGCGGACCCACGGTCCGGTCCAGGCGCCCGCCGCCCTGTACGGCGACATCCTGCGCGCGGTCGAAGACGAGCCCATGCCCGGCGGGTTCTGGGCCTGGCTGCGCCGTCCCTTCGGCATGCCGCTCCCGGCCGTCGCCCTGGCCGCGGTGGGCCTGCTGGTGGTCGGCGTCGCCGTCACCGGTGCGGTCGCCGTGAACGCCACCGGCGCGCTCCGTCCCGCGGTCAGCGACCTCGAGTATGCGGGCATCTCCAAGGGTGACGACAAGAAGGCCGGCAAGGACGACCCGGTCGCGCAGGCGTCCCCCAAGGACCGCGCCCAGGCGGAGGGATCGGCCGCCCGGCCCGCCTCCCGGGACAAGGTCAAGGACGCGGTCAACACCGACGGCGTCGCCGCCCTCTCCGCCGGCGATGCGGAAGGCGAAGAGGCCCAGGGCATGGCCTACGAGACGAAGAAGGAGCTCGGCGGCCTGGAACCCAGCGAGAGTCAGGTCGAGCCCGCGGCGACGCTGGACGTCGGCGGCAGCGGCGGCACCGCCGGCGACGGCGTGGAGCGCGGCGTCGACAACGCCAGCGTGCCCGGCAAAATGTACAGCGGGCACTCGCTGACCAGCATCGCCCTGCGCCCGGAAGACCTCGAGCGGGTGGCCGCGCTCTACCAGAAGCACGCGGGGGTCTCGAAGAGCAGCGCGTCGGTGGCCGAGCGCATCGCCGGCATGGAGTCCGGGACTCGCGACTTCGAGCTGACCCTGCCCGACGAGAAGGCCCGCCAGGCGTTCGAGCTGGACCTGAACCGCCTGTTCTCCGGCCGCGTCAGCAACGGCGTCTCCCGCGACGACGCGTTCACGATGGACCACGCCCGCATGACCCTGCGCCTCACGGTCAGCAGCTACGCCCCCGCCACGGGCGGCGAGGCCGAGCCGATCCAGATGCAGACCCTGCGCAAGGCCAAGGACGAGTGGGACGAGAGCGCCCCAACCGAGACGATGGACGTCGACGCCAAGGAGTAGCGGCGGGATCCAGCGAGCGGAACCTGCAGGCCACGGACCTGTCACGTTCCCTTGACAAGCGGCCGCTGACCCGACATAAGGCGAGGCCGCCACAGGGGAACGACCCATGCGATCCAACCGCTTGCTCCTCGCCACCCTCGCGCTGACCAGCCTCGCGGGCTGCTCAGACCAGGGCTTCACCTCGTTCGACATCGTCGACGTGTTCCGGCAGAACCCGCCGGACAAGGTGGACGTCCTCATGGTCGTCGACAACAGCTGCTCGATGGACCCCTACCAGACGGCGCTGGGCAGCAACTTCGACCAGTTCATCAGCTGGTTCGCCGAGGCCGACGTCGACTACCAGATCGGCGTCGTCACCACGGACATGGACCTGGGCAACCCCAACCGCGGTCGCATCACGACGCCCTACATCACCCCGGACACGGCCAACGCCGACGCGGTGTTCTCCCAGCAGGTCGCCGTCGGCATCGGTGGCTCGGGCTACGAGATGGGTCTCGAGGCCGCCAGCGTGGCGCTGACGGACCTGGCCGGCACCACCAACGCGGGCTTTCTCCGCGACGACGCCAGCCTCTCCATCATCGTGGTCAGCGATGAGCAGGACAGCAGCCCGCTTGGCGTCAACAGCTACATCAACGAGTTCTACGACATCAAGGGCGCCCGCAACCGGGACATCTTCAACGCCTCCGCCCTGGTCGCGGTGAACCTCGATGTCTGCCCCGGCGCCCAGACCGGCTCCAGCACCGGCACCCGCTACGTGGACGTGGCCCGCCAGACCGGCGGCGTCGCCGCTGACATGTGCGAGGCGATGCAGTCCGCGGACGGCTTCGAGAACATCGTCTTCGACCTGTCGCTGACTACGTCCCGCCTGCGCAACGTCTACTTCCTCTCGGAAGAGCCCGCGCTGCGCACCCTGCAGGTCTCCGTCGAGGACGACATCATCCCCTGCGACACCGGCCGCTGGCACTTCGAGTGGGTCTTTGACGAAACCATCGGCGAGGATCGCCCCGCCGTCGTGTTCGACCTGCGCAACATGCCGCCGGTCGGCGCCCAGATCGCCGCGCGCTTCTTCCGCGGCACCGCTGTCGACGATGAGTTCTGCCAGGCCGACGACGCCCCCGCGGAGTGATGATGACCCTGCGTACCCTCCTCAGCACCGTTGCCCTGGTTGCCACCCTGGGCGTCTCCGCCGGTCTCGGCCTCTCCGCCTGCGACGGGGGCGCCGCCGCGCTCGAGTGCGTCGACAACGGCGACTGCAGCGATGGTGAGGCCTGCCTCCTCAACGCCTGCGAGCCCGTGCAGTGCCTCGCCTCCGCCGGATGCGGCATCGGCGAGTACTGCGACACCGAGACCTACGTCTGCCGCATCGGCTGCGTCGAGGACGGTGACTGCCGTGCGGGCGAGACCTGCAACACCGGCAGCAACACCTGCGAGTCCTACGGCTGCCGCGACACCCAGCTGGACTGCGCCATCGGCGAGTCCTGCAACCTGGTCACCGGCGAGTGCGTGCGCGACGGCCGCGGCCACTGCGACATGTGCGACCCCGACCCCTGGGGCTTCGACCTGCGCGGCACCTGCATCGACCGCGACGCCATGTGCCTCACGTTCGACGGCCTCGACTTCTTCTGCTTCCAGTCGTGCTCCGACAACAACCCCTGTCCCCGCGGCTACATCTGCGACGACAGCCAGGACTTCGACGGCGACGGCCGCAACGACCCCAACTGCGCCGCCTACTGCCCGACCCTGTGGGACAACGGCTGGAAGTAGGCACTGCAGGCTGATCTCCCGTCAGCCTGACCCCAGCTCCAGCCCCGCTGCGAGGGTGCCCGCGTAGACCCGCGGCACCCTCGTGTTGATCGCGGTGAGGATCTCGTACGGGATGGTGCCGACCCAGCGCGCCAGCTCCTCGACCGTGATCCGCGCGTCGCCCTGCTGCCCCAGGAGCACGACCTCGTCGCCGTTGTAGGCGCTGTTCCAGCCGATGTCGACCATCACCTGGTCCATGCAGATCCGCCCGACGACCGGGTAGCGCGCGCCGTGCACGAGGACCTCGGCCTGGCCGGACATGCGCCGCTGGTAGCCATCGCCGTAGCCGACCGGCACGGTGATCACGCGGGTCAGTCGGTCCGGCGCCCAGGTGGAGCCGTAGCTGACGGGATTGCCGGGCTGCACGACCTTGAAGTAGACGACCCGGCTGACCCAGCGGAGCGCCCCCTGGACCGGCACCGCGTGGGGCACGTCCTCGGACGGGAGCACGCCGTAGAGCAGGATGCCGGGCCGCACGAGGTCGTACCAGGCCTCGGGGAGCTGGAGGATGGCGCCCGAGTTGGCCAGGTGGCGCAGGGGCGGCTCGGCGCCATGGGTGCGGTAGCTGTCCAGCACCTCCTCGAAGCGCTCGACCTGCAGGCGGGCGTGGGTGAGGTCGGCCGCGTCCGCGTTGGCGAGGTGGCTGTAGATCCCCTCGACCTCGACGTGGAGGCAGCGCAGGGAGGCCTCGATGAGGGGAGCCGCGCTGTACCAGTGGACCCCGATCCGCTCCATGCCGGTGTCGATCTTGAGGTGCACCCGGGCGCGCCGGCCGATCGCGGCAGCGACCTCCTCGATGGCGAGGAGCTTGTCGACGCTGGAGGCGGTCAACGTGAGATCATGCTGGAGGAACGCCGGGATCTGGTCACCGATGATCCCGCCGAGCACCAGGATCGGGGTCGTGATCCCCGCCCTGCGCAGCCGGATCCCCTCCTCGAGGTAGGCCACGCCGAGCATGTCGGCACCGAGGTGCTCGTAGAGCCGCGCCATCGGAACGAGCCCGTGGCCATACGCGTTGGCCTTGAGCACCGCCATCACCTTCCGACCGCGGACGTGGGTCTGGATGGCGGCGTAGTTGGCCGCGAGCTGATCGAGGTCGACCTGCAGGTGGGTCGGACGCAGCACGTCGAGGTCGACGGTGGGCTCGAGGAAGGGAGACGGCATGGGTGGGGGCGTATCCTCGTCGTGCCATGCGGCACGGGAGCGCAGCTTCGCAGACCACCGGACACCGGACACCGGACACCGGACACCGGACACCGGACACCGGACACCGGACACCGGACACCGGACACC
>MDTC01246714.1_pt1 | contig 13498 bp, 10 predicted proteins | sample 811181 | NCBI WGS metagenome assembly MDTC01 (sample SAMN05326644, study PRJNA326480) | marine metagenome | isolation source: seawater | place: Pacific Ocean: North | collected 2011
CCTTGATTCAAATAAAGTGCTCTCACTTCTAAAGCGCAAACGCAGATTCGTCTGGATAAAACGCCATCTTAGCCCTCGACAGCAACAAGCAGTACATCAACTCGGAATTCCCGGACTCGATTTCCGGCGCGAATATAGGCGCGTTTATCCGCACGGCTCTCTCATGGCGCATGCGCTAGGTTACGTCGACATTGATAATCAAGGCATTGCAGGCATTGAAAAAAGTTTCGATGCACGCCTTCAGAGAGACAGCAATCCTGTACGCCTCTCATTAGATGTACGAGTACAGCATAAGCTGCGCACTGAACTCCTAGCTAGCATGGCACACTATCAGGCAACGGGGGCCGCGGGATTGGTGCTCGATGTAACTAACGGCGAGATCATATCAATGGTCTCACTCCCAGACTTCGATCCGAATACACCCGGCAAATTTGTAGATGGGCAACACTTTAATAAAGCGAGTCTTGGCGTTTACGAGTTAGGCTCCGCTTTCAAAATTCTGACCTCTGCTATTGCGCTTAATGAGGGTATTATTACTTTTCGTGACGGTTACGACACCAGTAAACCCATACGAATCTCTGGTTTCACTATCAAAGATCACTATGGCAAAAATCGCTGGCTATCTGTACCGGAAATTTTTATTTACTCGTCAAATATTGGGGCTGGTCGTATGGCCCTCGATATAGGGGCTAAAACCCAAAAACTATATTTTGGGAAACTTGGCTTGCTCGAGCCAGCCGACACTGAGCTTCCTGAGATTGGATTGCCCATTATTCCAACTAATTGGAGCCGCACTCAGGCTGTAACGATTGGTTTTGGTCACGGAATATCTGTTAGCCCACTGCAATTATCTGCGGCTGTAGCAGCATCCGTCAACGGTGGTGTTTTCTTCCAGCCCACCCTTATGAAACGTAGCGAAAAAAATACCTTCGATAGGGGATCACGCGTCTTTACCGAGGCGACATCGAGTAAAATACGACGTTTGCTAAGGCTATCGGTGCTTGACGGGACCGGAAAAAATGCTGCTGCGAAAGGTTATCTTGTTGGTGGCAAAACAGGAACTGCCGAAAAGAAAACGGGGAATGGCTACGATGAAGATATGTTGATTTCATCATTTGTAGGCGTCTTTCCCATGACAAAGCCGCGTTACGCCATCTTCGCAATGCTCGATGAGCCTATTGGCACGAAAGAAACATTTGGACGTGCCACTGGTGGTTGGGTTGCGGCGCCTATAATCAAACGAGTGATTGAACAAATTGCGCCAATTCTGGGCATAGCTCCAGTTAACGAAAACAGCCAACAAATTCGGCGTACCCTAGCTATAGACGAGTACCAATCGAAAGTGGAGGCACGTACGCTTGCATCTTTCAAAGCTCATTGAAAAAGGAACAATTAAACTGAGACAAGGCTGGACCGACGTAGAGATAAGCGGCCTTAGCGCGGACAGCAGAAATATCCGGCCGGGGGATCTGTTTGCTGCAATTCCTGGCGCTGCAACTGACGGGCGCCGTTTTATCGACGAGGCAATTGCGAGAGGTGCGAGTGCAATATTGGCACCCCCGGACACTCATCTCGATGCCTCACACAAAAAGATACCGCTTGTGATCGAAGCAAATCCGCGCCGCGCGCTTGCTAAAATTTCCGCCCGTTTCTTTAACACCCAACCCAAAACAACGGTCGCCATCACCGGAACTAACGGGAAAACCTCGGTAGCTCACATTACACAACAACTATGGAATAGCCTTGGGAAAAAGGCCGCAAGCCTAGGTACTTTGGGCGTGTGTGGGCCTTGCAACCATAACCTTAGCAAGCTTACCACGCCGGATCCTGTCGAGCTCCATCGTTTGCTGCTCAATCTCAGCTCCAAGGGAGTTAGTCACCTAGCGCTTGAGGCCTCGAGCCATGGCCTCGATCAATACCGTCTTGATGGCGTCGATGTTCAAGCGGCTGTCTTTACTAATTTTAGCCGTGATCATTTGGATTATCACAAAACTATGGCCGCTTATCTAAACGCTAAGCTAAGGCTTTTCCGCGAATTGGTACGCGATGGCGGAACCGCTATTACTTACTCCGGCGCCCCCGAGGCCACTATCATTGAAGCTATTGCGAAGCGAAGGCGCCAAAATTATGTCAGCTATGGATCGGTTTCTGCGGACATTTCAATCGTGGAAAAACGTCAGACAGATGAGGGTTGGTCCGCAACCATTCAAGCGTTCGGGAAAAGCTATCCGGTAATGCTAGGTTTTACTGGAAAATTCCAGATACACAATTTGCTCGCCGCTATAGCTTTGGTGCACTCAACTGGTACGCCACTGGAAAATATCATCCCTAAAATTGAAACTCTCACGGGAGTGCCAGGTAGGATGCAATGCGCTGGCAAGTCAATCGGCGGCGGCACGGTTTATGTTGACTATGCCCATACGCCCGATGCACTCAAAAATGCTCTCCTAGCATTACGGCCTAATATTACGAATAAACTTATATTAATCTTTGGCTGTGGCGGTGATCGTGACATCGGGAAACGCGCTGAGATGGGTGCGGTAGCACACCAGTTTGCTGACCGAGTGATTATTACTGATGATAATCCTAGAACTGAAGATGCTGGCCTCATTCGTCGCAGCATATTGAAAGGATGTGCGAATGCCTGCGAGATAGGCGACCGGCGCGAAGCCATTGAAAATACTATTGCTCAATTAGAATGTGGTGATGGGCTCTTGATCGCTGGGAAAGGCCATGAAACAGGCCAGATAATTGGCAACGATGTCGTGCCATTTAATGATTTTGAAATAGCCAGAGCTGCGTTAGGAGGTGCTGCGTGAGTACCCTTTGGACGCATCAGGAGGCATCAAAAGCAACGGGAGGGAAAGCATATGGCGCTTGGCAAGCAAAAGGTGTGTCAATCGACAGCAGGACTGCCAAAGCGGGCGACCTCTTCGTCGCAATTACAGGACCAAATTCGGATGGTCATGACTATGTGACCTCAGCGCTCGCGCGAGGTGCGGCAGCAGCAATGGTCACTCAAAGGCGTCCAAATTGGGGCAAAAATGTGCCGTTATTAAAGGTGCCAGATGCTAATTCGGGACTTTCTGCTTTAGGTCAATTTGCACGACAACGGCTCAGCAAAAAGGGGCGTATTATCGGTGTTACAGGGAGCGTTGGTAAAACCGGAATAAAAGAAGCGCTTCGGCATTGTTTGAGCCAACAGGCGCCTACTTCTGCGACTGAAGGAAATCTTAACAATAAATGGGGATTGCCACTTAGTCTTGCGCGCATGCCGGCTTCAACGGTGTATGGCGTTTTCGAGATTGGCATGAATTGCTCTGGAGAGATCTCTTCTCTTTCCAAGGTCCTGCAACCCGAAATAGCAATCATCTCAAACATAGAGGCAGTTCACACTGAATTTTTTGACAGTGTTGATGATATAGCCAGTGCGAAAGCTGAGATCTTTCATGGAATGGGGAAAAACGGGATTGCAATTTTGAACCGCGACAATAATTATTTTGCGAAGCTCAAACATGATGCCGAATTTGCTCATCTTTCTGAAATCATCAGTTTTGGCAGCAGCAAAAATGCAGATGCTCGGCTACTTAATTATAGTCTTGAAAGAAGCTTCAGTACAGTCGAAGCAGATATTTGCGGTGAGATTTTAAAATATCAGATCGGAGCACCAGGAGACCATTGGGCTCTCAATAGCCTAGCCGTTCTAGCTGCTGTGAAAGCCAGCGGCGGCAATATTTTACATGCCGCAGACTCACTGCGTGAAATACCCCAACTCAAGGGGCGTGGCGAATGCACTAAAATTTTAATACCCGGCGGCGATTTCATTCTTATCGATGAAAGTTATAATGCTAGCCCCGTTTCAGTTCGAGCTGCACTCAAGGTGCTTTCAAATATGCGGCCCAATCCGCCTGGCAGAAGAATAGCTGTTCTTGGCGATATGCTTGAGCTGGGCGTTTGCTCCAACGAGCTTCACGCAGCACTCGCCGACGACATCGAAGAAGCCGGCGTGGACGTTGTTTTCACCGTTGGAAATAGAATGGCAGCGTTAGCAAAAAGACTGCCTACCCAAATTATCTCATGGCATGAAATTACGAGCGATAAAATCATACCTAAGGTTATAAGCGCTGTGCGAGCCGGAGACGTTATCACGATCAAAGGCTCATTTGGAAGCCGCATGGGGCTGGTTGCAGATGCGCTGAAAACTCTCTGCGACAATAAAAGAGAGGATTTTATATAGATGCTTTATAACCTCCTCGCCCCACTCGCTGATGATTTTGGGCCTCTAAATCTTTTCCGTTACCTGACCTTCCGCACTGGTGGCGCGATAATGACTGCACTGATAGTCAGCTTCATACTTGGGCCAATAATAATAGTGTGGCTCAAAGGGCAACAAGGAGGAGCAACTAATATCCGCGAAGATGTGCCTGAAGGGCACTTAAAGAAAGCAGGCACGCCAACAATGGGGGGCTTTCTTATCCTAATTGCTATCTTAACAAGTACGCTTCTTTGGGCTGACTTAAGCAACCATTATGTTTGGTCGGTTTTATTAGTGACGTTAGGCTTCGGCGCAATCGGATTTGCTGACGATTATTTGAAATTAACAGAAAAAACCTCAAAAGGTTTAAAGGGGCGCTCCAAATTAGCATTAGAGATTTTTATAGCAACAGTGGCCGCATATTGGATAACGTCAATCACTCCCGCACCTCTTGATGAAGGGCTTACTATCCCATTTTTCAAAAATGTCCTGATTGATTTAGGCTGGTTCTTTATTCCTTTCGCTGTTTTTGTTGTAGTTGGAGCATCAAATGCAGTGAATTTGACTGATGGGCTGGACGGACTTGCTATTGTGCCAGTGATGATAGCTGCTGGCTGTTTCGGCATCATCTCCTATTTGGTTGGGCACTTTGCCTATTCTGGTTACCTACAAATATACCATCTGCCCGGAACAGGCGAATTGTCCGTCTTCTGCGGGGCCCTTGTTGGGGCCAGCCTCGGATTTCTTTGGTATAATGCGCCGCCAGCTATGGTTTTTATGGGAGATACGGGCTCACTCGCTGTAGGTGGTGCTCTTGGTGCACTCTCTGTTGTGACGAAACACGAATTAGTTCTTGCTATTATAGGCGGCCTATTTGTGCTCGAAACGATTTCGGTCATCGTACAAGTCACCTCATTCAAGCTAACTGGAAAACGAGTATTTGCTATGGCACCTCTGCACCATCATTACGAGAAAAAGGGTTGGGCAGAGTCAACAATTGTCATCCGATTTTGGATAATCGCGATGGTTTTAGCATTAATTGGCCTCTCCACTTTAAAGCTACGTTAAGGAAACTTTTTAAAAAATAATGATTGACCTTTCATCACATAGCGGCAGGACTATTGCACTGATGGGACTCGGAAAGTCTGGCCTCGCGACTGCTCGAAAACTTCATGATGCAGGTGCGAAGGTATTGGCGTGGGACGATTCTGAAATTGCAAGAAAACACGCTACGGATGCCGGCATCCCCATTTCCAACCTCATGTGTGATGATTGGACAGAAATAGATTACTTAATTCTTAGCCCGGGCATACCCCATACTCATCCGAAGCCACACGCTGCCGCCACTGCAGCGAAAAAGGCAGGTAAAAAAATAATTGGGGATATAGAACTCTTAATACGTGCCAACAAAGAAGCACGTGTAGTAGCAATTACTGGCACTAATGGGAAATCAACGACGACGGCATTAATTGGACATATCCTAAAATCTGCGGGTATTGATACTGGAATCGGTGGGAACCTCGGAACACCGGCCCTTGATCTGCCCGCATTAAATAAAGGGGGTGTGTATGTGCTAGAGCTATCCTCTTATCAGTTGGAGCTCACTCCATCACTATGCCCCCAAGTCGCTGTTTTACTAAATATTTCCCCCGATCACCTGGACCGTCACGGTGGTTTAGAGGGCTACATAGATGCCAAGAGCCTTATATTTAGAAACCAATCAGTTGATGACACAACATTAATCGGTATAGACGAGGCAATCGGTAAAGATCTTTATGACGATGTCATAGCGAATAATGAACAGCGGGTCATTCCTTTCTCTGGATACAAACAAGCTCAAAGTGGCATTTTTGCCGTCGATCGAGTGCTTTACGATGATCGCAACCATCGTAAACAGCCGATCGTCTCACTCCACGGTAGTAACAACTTACCAGGCAATCATAATGTCCAAAATGCAGCAGCAGCAGCAGGAACAGCATTAACGCTTGGGCTCTCGACAAATACCATTGCCGATGGCATTCGAAGCTTTCCAGGCCTTGCCCACCGCCAGCAATTAGCAGCAATTATTGATGGTGTACGATACGTTAACGACAGTAAGGCAACAAATGTAGACGCTGCCTCTCGCGCATTACAGTCATATAAACAGATCTATTGGATAGCAGGGGGACGTGCCAAAGAAGGTGGTCTCGATGGCTTATTGGATAAGATTGGTGCAGTCCGGCATGCATTTCTGATAGGTGAAGCAGAACGAGAATTTGAGAGAGCTCTCAGCGATAAAATTCCTTTCACATGCTGCGGTAAGATGGAAACCGCCATTTATGCAGCGCACGAGCTGTCCCATCACGAAAGGCTTTTAAATGCCGTCGTGCTATTGTCGCCCGCATGCGCCTCCTGGGACCAATATGGGAGCTTCGAAGAACGGGGCTCCGAATTCTGCCGATTAACAACCCAATTGCCAGGAACTGAAAGAGAAATTTATTGGAGTGGCTATATGGAAGGCTCAGCTTGATGCCTGCTTTCGCTCGCTCAGACACCTCTGTACTCGGCAGCTGGTGGTGGACTGTAGACCGCTGGTCATTATTAGTTGTTATCGCATTAGCCGCTTTTGGTCTCTTACTGGCCGCCTCAGCTAGTCCATCGGTGGCCGAACGCCTGGGCCTCAATTCCACCTATTTTCTAAGACGCCAAGCACTCTACTTGTTTCCTGCTTTGGTTTTAATGTTCTCCGTCTCGCTTTTGAATATAATTCAGGTTCGGCGGTTTGGCCTGTTAATTTTCGCTGGCTCCTTCGGGTTACTTTGTGCAACCCCGTTAATTGGCACAGAGATAAATGGGTCTATGCGTTGGATAAGCGTTGCAGGCTTTTCCTTGCAGCCGTCTGAGTTTATCAAGCCTGGTTTTGCTATATTTTCGGCCTGGATTTTTTCAATTAGCAGGCTAGAGGAAAATATGCCTGGCGCCAGAATTGTCTTTTGTAGTTATGCGCTGATTGTTGCTTTACTGATGGTTCAGCCAGACTTGGGCCAATCAGTTATTGTAACTACTATTTGGTTTTCACAGTGGTTCCTTGCAGGACTGCCAATTACCATGATATGCGGGTTAATTTTGTTGACCGTTATCTTCCTACTTGGCGCTTATATTTCTTTTCCTCACGTAACCAGTCGCATTGATCGGTTTATCGATCCCAAGACAGGTGACACCTACCAAATTGATAAGGCATTGGAAGCATTCACGAATGGTGGAATTCTCGGAACTGGCCCTGGACAAGGAATTGTTAAAACACGCCTTCCCGATGCACACACAGATTTTATATTCGCCGTGGTTGGCGAAGAATTTGGTCTACTTGCTTGTCTCGTCTTGGTGATAGCGTTTGCCTTTGTTGTTCTTCGCGGATTCTTCCGCCTGATGCGTGAAACGGATCTGTTTGTTGTGTTGGCTGCAGCCGGATTGCTTGTGCAATTTGGAATTCAAGCACTTATAAATATGGGTTCTACCGTCAACCTCCTGCCAACCAAGGGTATGACACTACCCTTCATTTCGTATGGCGGTTCTTCACTCTTTGCATTAGCTGCTGGAATGGGAATGGCGCTAGCGTTAACCCGTGCTCGTCCTAGAGGTGTAGAATGAGCAGAACCGAAAAAATAGCTGTCCTTGCTGCTGGCGGCACTGGAGGGCACCTATTTCCAGCTCAAGCTTTAGCTGAACAATTAGGGCGCCAAGGGGTTCGTTTGAGCTTAATTACAGACAAGCGTGCGACAGAAATCAGTGGTGCACTTGCTGACGCAGATATCTATCGTATCAGTGCATCCGGCGTTAGCGGACGTAATATAATTCGCCGCTTGTTCGCCATTTTTGGCCTGTGTTTTGGGTTCATCCAGGCGATACTATTCCTGCGCACTATTAAACCAGATGTTGTGGTAGGGTTCGGATCATATGCATCTTTCCCTACAGTGGCAGCCGCAACATTACTGGGTTATCGCACAGTCATCCACGAACAAAATGCAATACTTGGCCGTGCAAATCGACTTTTAGCCCCAAGAGTAACGCGAATAGCCACCGCCTTTGAATTTGTTTCAAACCTTAAAGCAAAAGACCGAAGGAAAATGGTGTGGACAGGAAATCCGGTTCGCCCCAACATAGTTGCAATATCGGATAAGCCGTACCCAAAATTCGGTCAGAACTCGAATATCAATATATTGATTTTTGGCGGGAGTCAGGGCGCGACAATTTTTTCAAATATTGTCCCTAAAGCTTTGATGCTTCTACCACAAGAAATCATGATACGAATTCGTGTCGTCCAGCAATGCCGCGACGAAGATGTGACCAGAGTTCAGAAAATTTATAGACAGGCGAATATAGAGGCAATCGTTGAACCATTCTTCAATGATATCGCAACCCACATTAGTTGGTCTCATCTTGTCATCTGCCGAGCCGGTGCGTCCACACTTGCGGAATTAGCTGCGGCTGGAAGGCCTGCGATTTTAGTGCCTTTTCCCCATGCAATAGACGACCATCAGACACGTAACGCACAAGGTCTCTGTGATGCAGGAGGTGGATGGATGATCGCGCAAGATGCTCTCACTGCAGGGGCCCTAGCAAGCCGCCTTGAAGCACTCTGTTCAATTGAACACACACTCGCGATGGCAGCTGAATGCGCGACCAAGATAGGCGTGTCAAGCGCCGCAGAGCGCCTGTCGAGTTTAGTTATGGAAACGTTAGATCCTGATCAAATAAGCAGGACTGGGAAGAGGTCTGCTATATGAATGCACTACCTCTTAATATTGGGCTGGTTCATTTCGTTGGGATAGGTGGTATTGGCATGTCCGGCATCGCCGAAATACTCCATAATCTTGGGCATCAGGTGCAAGGCAGCGATATCTCAGAAAACCAAAATGTGAAGCGGCTCAGGAGTTTAGGAATTAAAATACATGTGGGCCACGATGAGGATAATATTAATCAAGCCAACGTAGTCGTGATTTCTTCGGCTATAAAAATGGAAAATCCAGAAATCGCCGCAGCTCGCACGCGCCGCATTCCAGTGGTCCGTCGTGCCGAAATGTTAGCTGAATTAATGCGCCTTAAATCGTCAATCGCAGTTGGCGGTACTCACGGGAAAACTACTACTACATCAATAATCGCAGCAGTTCTTGATGGTGCAGGACTTGATCCTACCGTCATAAATGGCGGTATAATAAATTCCTATGGAACGAATGCACGACTTGGAGACGGAAAGTGGATGGTGGTTGAGGCAGATGAGTCCGATGGAACGTTTATCCGTCTGCCTGCTACCATCTCTGTAGTCACCAATCTTGACCCGGAACACCTCGATTTCTACGGTGATTTCGAGACTGAAAAAGATGCTTTCCACCGCTTCATAGCGAATATTCCCTTCTATGGGTTTGGAGTTCTTTGCATAGATCATCCAGAAGTCCAAAATCTAATAGGCAGGGTCTCAGATAGGCGTTTGGTTACTTATGGGCTCAGCCCACAAGCAGAAGTGCGCGCAATCAATCTTGCGCCGGAGGCTGTTGGTATGACATTTGAAGTCATGATTACGCGACCGGAAGGGTCAAGGCATTTAGCCAACCGAATACTCTTGCCAATGTTTGGTGAACACAATGTCCTTAATGCACTAGCTGCCATCGCAATCGCTACGGAGCTAGAGATTGATGAAAAAATAATTTTAAAAACACTAGCCGGTTTTGAAGGGGTTAAACGTCGCTTCACAAAAATAGGCCAAACAGGTGGCGTCACGATTATCGATGATTACGGGCACCATCCAGTTGAGGTTAATGCGGCACTAAAAGCTGCTCGATCAGCAAGCCAAGGAAGTATTATCGCATTGATCCAACCACACCGCTTTAGCCGGATTAAAGAACTATTTGAAGAGTTTTGCACATGCTTTAATGATGCGGATACAGTTATCATTGCTGATATTTATTCTGCGGGTGAAGAACCGATCCCAGGGATAGACAAATTGGCTCTTATTAACGGCATCAAGTCACGCGGCCACAGAAATGTTTTGGCTCTAGAGAAGCCCAGTGAATTACCGGCGCTGATACATTCAATTACTAATGCGGGCGATTTAGTTATCTGCTTAGGGGCAGGTAACATCACTACATGGGCGGCGGACCTGCCTAGTTCCCTCGCTGAACACCAAGCAGCCGCGGGCAAGGTGGATCAATGATAATGTCCCAAAAATATAGTGAGGGTAATACACCCAAACACTTCCCTCCTGTGCGTGGAGAATTGCTTTTTGGCGAAGACTTGGCTCGTTATGCCTGGTTTCGGGTAGGTGGTCCTGCCGAAGTTCTCTACCGCCCAGCCGACACCGCAGATCTCCAAAAGTTTCTTCAAAATGTTCCGGCAAAGCTCTCAATCACTGTTATCGGGGTCGCGTCAAACCTGCTTATCCGGGACGGAGGTGTTCCTGGCGTAGTGATACAGCTGCGCAAGCCATTTAATACAATCTCGCTCGCCGAAAATACCATCACGGCGGGAGCCGGAGCCCTTGATATAAGTGTTGCACGATTTGCGCTCTCCAATGGATGCAGGAATTTGGAATTCCTGTCAGGGATCCCCGGCACCATCGGTGGAGCTCTGCGCATGAACGCAGGTGCTTATGGATCTGAAATTAAGGACATTCTTATTAATGCAGAGGCTATTGATAGAGAGGGCAATATACATACGGTAAGCAATGATGAACTTCAGCTTACTTACCGCCACTGTCACGCACCTAAAGACTGGATATTCCTTAAAGCGACCTTGGCTGTAGTCCCCGGTAAAAAGGAAAAAATAGCTGCTAAAATGGCTGAGATTGCTGAAGCTCGTGTGCATAGCCAACCAATAAGACAACGCACGGGAGGTTCGACATTTAAAAATACTCTTGAGAAACCAGCTTGGCAGCTTATTGATGAAGCTGGATGCCGTGGGCTACGCGTGGGCGAGGCTCAGGTTTCTGAGCACCACTGTAACTTCCTTATCAATTGCGGCCGCGCGAAAGCGTATGACCTGGAACAACTTGCCATCGAAGTACGCCGCAGAGTCCACGAGCAATCGGGATTACTGCTGGAATGGGAACTTGATCGAATTGGCCGTGAAGAAGAGGAGGCCGGTTCGTGAGGCAAAATAAAGATAAACACATAGTAGTATTGAAAGGGGGTTGGTCTGCCGAACGAAAAGTCTCTTTGGACAGTGGCAAAGCATGTGCCAACGCACTTAAAAAAATAGGCTACAGGGTAACCGAGGTCGACATCAAGCGCGACTTAGCTCAACTTCTAGACGCTCTCAACCCCAAGCCGGATATTGTTTTCAATGCACTTCATGGAAGATATGGTGAGGATGGCTCAATACCCGCTATTCTTAATATCCTAGAGATACCTTATACACATTCTGGGCTGCTACCTTCAGCACTAGCTATGGATAAATTCCAAGCAAAACAGCTACTGCTATCAGCTGGAATACCGTTCCCAACCGGCACTATTGCAGACCGCGAAACCCTTGCCTGTCGTCTTCCTATTGATCCGCCGATTGTTGTGAAGCCAATAAACGAGGGCTCGAGCGTAGGAGTCCAAATTATTCGCGAAAATGCATCTTTTGTCGATTTTGAGCAATGGCAGGAAGGCCAAAAATTACTAGTTGAAGAATTCATCCCCGGGCGCGAACTAACTGTAGCAGTGATGGGTAATAAAGCTCTAGGGGTCACTGAATTACAGCCCAAATCAGATTTTTATGACTTTGAAGCGAAGTATACCGATGGGAAGACAGTACATAAATGCCCTGCTCTTATCGACGGTAATGTTTCAGCTGCAGCTATGAAGTATGCAGAATTAGCGCATAAAGTTCTGGGCTGTAGAGGAATAAGTCGATCCGACTTTCGCTACAACGATACTGCTGGAGAACCCGGAAAACTCTTTATGTTAGAGGTCAATACTCAGCCTGGCATGACGTCACTTTCACTTGTGCCAGAGCAAGCTGCTATGGCTGGCATAAGTTTTGCTGGGTTAGTTGATTGGATGGTTAAGCAAGCGAGGTTTGATTAGTGAGACGCACTAGAGATGAAAATACCAGTAAGAACGTTGAGAAAGCTACATCTGTTCAACTTAAAAGGGTTTTGATGGTTCCTTTACGCGCCAAAACAATGCTTCTCTCAATCACAGCTCTAGTCATTCTGATTAGTTGTGGTGCTGGTATCGCGGTAATTAGGTATACAGAGTCGGGCAATGCCCTGTTTAACACGGTTAATCGAATCAAGAGGGATACCGCAACCGCACTTGGACTCACCATCAATGAGGTTTTAGTCACTGGAAGAAATGAAATATCTCGGAGTGAACTACTAACAGCCCTGAAAATCCGGCGAGGAGACCCGATCCTTGGGTTTGACCCGCATGCGGCACGTGAACGCCTGCTATCTATTGGCTGGGTTGCAGATGCTGATGTTCAGAGACGGTTACCGAATATTATATATGTGCGCATTATTGAACAAAAACCTGCGGCCATATGGCAGCACAATGGCAAATTTCGATTAATTACTCGGAATGGCCAGGTAATTAGCAAGAAGATTTCAACGCGGCATAGAGCTTTGAAAGTGCTAGTCGGAGAAGACGCACCTACATACGCTGCAGAATTAATAAAAATGCTTGAGACAGAGCATGATTTAATGAGGCAAGTCACTCACGCAACTCGAGTAGGCTCCCGACGTTGGAATCTACTTCTAAAACAAGGGATTGATATCCGACTACCAGCGGAACATGCCGAAACAGCATGGCGCTATCTCGCAACTTTGCAGCGAAATCATCGGATCTTACAACAAAAAATCCGGGCGGTGGACTTACGTATACCCAATCGATTGACAGTTCAGGTTTTACAGAAACAAAGGACTGAACGAGCCGGGAATGAAACATGAGGCCGAACAAAATTATCGGTAAACATAGGAGTTAATTGGTCTTGGCACAAGATGAAGTGATAAGTGCATTGGATATTGGCAGTAGCAAACTTACCTGTTTTATCGCCGAGAATGACTCCATTGCTGGCCTAAGAGTGCTTGGAATAGGTCACCATGCAAGCAGCGGAGTGAAGGCAGGTAATATTGTAGATATGGACTCGGCTGAAAGGGCTGTACGAGCAGCAGTGACAGGCGCTGAAGAGATGGCTGAGAAAACAGTTCGCAAAATTACTGTGAACATGAGTGCAGGCCTAATGCAAAGTTCAGTAAGTGAGCACCGTGTACCTGTAAGCGGTGCG
>MDTC01175049.1_pt1 | contig 13497 bp, 11 predicted proteins | sample 811181 | NCBI WGS metagenome assembly MDTC01 (sample SAMN05326644, study PRJNA326480) | marine metagenome | isolation source: seawater | place: Pacific Ocean: North | collected 2011
CTGTTTCGTGGTCTCGGGTGTCTGATATGGTGAGAACTGCGATGCATAATGGATATATTTTTGTATCAGAGGAGGTCGCCATTTTTTTGATTTTCCTCGTTTATGTTATTCACAGGTGCTTCTTTGTATTGGCTAGTCGGCTCCGAGCAGATCAAACATCTTGGATCGACTTTTTTGGTTAACGTTATAAATCGACCGGTCTTCCCATCATACCGAATCATTTCACCATGCTGGTCGAAATGTCCAAGTAGAAGTCGTAGAACCGTCGTTGCCTGAAGTGTTCCCATCATGCCCACAACTGAATTTACGACGCCTTTTTGAGTACAGGAATTACTGAACTGATGGTGCGCTGGATTTGTGAAGCAACTCAGGCAAAGTCTCTCGTGATGCCTAAAGTCAAATCCAATAAGATGACCGTCCCACGCGGTTGCAGAGGCTGAGACGAGTGGGATCTTTTTCTCATAGCAGTGAGCGTTCAGTTTGAGTCGAGCATGGATGTTATCAGTGCAGTCGAGTATCACGGTGTAGAAATTTTCTAGAAGTTTTTCGTCAAGTTCTTTATTAAAAATAGTGATTTCGGTATCCGTATTCATTAGATTGAGAACTCGCTTGCCAATCACCACTTTAGACTGACCATAATCTTCCTCTCTATAAAGCGTTTGACGGGGCAGATTAGACGTCTCGACGACATCCGAATCGCATAAGGTTAACGATCCGATCCCCGCCCCGCACAGATAACTGGCAGCGGGGCAGCCAAGCCCCCCAAGTCCAGCAATTAGAATATTCGCGTCGCCAAAAGCTATCTGTCCTTCTTTGCCGATAGAGTCAATTGTCAGGTGGCGGTTATATCGCTGTAGTTGTTTAGCACTTAGTGACATTGAACGATACGCAAGTTTTCAAGATCTGCTGGTGTATTAACGTTATAGAAAGGATTATGCAAACCCTCGGGCCAGTCAACATAGGAAACCTTTAAGGTTTTTAATAAACCTTTGATGCTGCCATCCCTTACTTCGCCCACAGAAAGAGAGACTGTTTCCGCTGATCTCTCTTTGTGCCAGAGCGAGAATGTCGGCTGACTAATTTTGTTATATCTTACGCATGTGACATCAGAATCTGTAGAAAGTAACTTCGCATACAACTTTGCAACTAGGTCATCTGGCAAAAGAGGAGCGTCACATGGTGCGACAGCGAGATATCGTAGTTCTCTCATATGATGGCTTGAAAGTGCGCTGTGAATACCGCTTAGCGGACCCATATATCTCTGGCCTATATCATATATTAAAGGTAGTCCTCTTTTTAGGTGTCGGTCAGACGTCGTGTTGATAACAAGTTTGCTCACTTGCGGTTTCATCCGTTTTATCACGTAATCTATAAGTGCAATACCTGAGACTAGCTTTTCAGCCTTATCCTCAGCTCCCATTCGACTGGACTTTCCCGCAGCCAATATGACGCCGCAAATTTCATTCATGAGTCAATCGCCAACGACCGGCAGCCAAATTATCTGAGACTTTTTCTCTTACCCACTCCGACCTATCTTTATAGTGGACTCTTTTCCAAAGTGTCGCTCTTGTCTTTATATAGTCCATGATAAATTGACCTGCTAGAAAGGCATCTGCTCGGTGAAGGGCAGACACTCCGATGAACACGATTTGGTCTGACGGCGTTAATTTTCCGACTCGGTGGATTACCGTGACACATTTAATAGTCCAGCGTTCAAAGGATTCATCTACGGTCTGGCTAATGAGTTTCTCTGTCATTCCTGGGTAATGTTGGATGGACAGGTATTTTAGTTCAGAATCCCCCTCGAGGTCTCGCACTAGCCCAACAAATGTGACGACTGCGCCTGAACCCCTGCTTCTTTGTCGCAACAATCCATACTCATCACTAAGGCTAAAATCTTGAGGCTGTAAAACAATTTTCCTCAAGAGATTATCCTCCTGTTACTGGAGGTAAAAAAGCAACTTCGTCTCCAGCTACAAGGGGCTCATCCCACTGAACAATAACCTTATTGACTGCTAGTAGTATTGACGGAGAGTGCAGCTCAGACGCAAGTTTTGGGAACTTTATCGCCAACTTATTACGAATCTGGGTTGGAGTATTGGCAGTCAAAAGTGGAGGTACTCCCTCCGACAAATCTGATAGATACCCAAAAAATTTTAACTTAACTTTCGCCATCATTGACTATCTCAGAGTTTATTTTAGTTCCACCCGTCTTCTCAACCAATTTAGTACAGGAGATCTCAATTCCCTTATCAATCGACTTACACATATCATAAATAGTAAGAGCTGCAATCGAGACAGCGGTAAGGGCTTCCATTTCGACGCCGGTTTGTGCGATTGTCTTGCAGAACGCTGTTATCTCTATACTATCTTTGTTCACACTAAATGAAATTGAAACTTTTTTTATAGGAAGTAGGTGGCAGAGCGGTATTAGTTCACTGCACTTTTTTGCCGCTTGAATCCCCGCGATCCGTGCGACACTGAGCACATCACCTTTTTTTACAGTTGATTCATTAATTGCCCTCACCGTGTCGGGTTTTAGCGTCACTGTGGAAATGGCTGTAGCAGTCCTATGAGACTGAGGTTTGACTGAGACGTCAACCATCTCAGCCTCGCCATCATTATTGATATGGGTTAATTTACACATTACATTGACGTCATTTTTCATTACGATTTTTGACTTGCAAGCTGGGTTGAGTCGATCTGTATATTCACAGGAACAGACTTGAACGCGGGGGTCTTGCTCCTTACGTCTCTATCGAGGCCGGTCAGTATGTTTGCCTCTGGATAATAAGCCATCAAGTCGCCGTCAGGCAAATCGAACATATATACTTTGACTGCCTCCATTCTTCCATGAGCTGAAATGATGTTCACCAACTGCCCCTCCTGTATTCCTAGTCGACTAATCTGACGGGCATTCATCATTACAGACCATCTTTGATCGATACCACGGTAACTATCTTGCTCTTCATAAATTATCGAGTTGAACTGCCCCTCGCTCCTGACACTCATCAGCCGATAGGGAAAAATTTTATCATTGTCTGTTGAGGAGATAGGGCTTGTTATAAATCGTGCCTTCCCACTTGGCCTTAAAAAGGTCGGAGTATGAATGAGGCGTCGGCTAATATGAAATTCCGTTTTGGCGACATCAATGCTCTTTAGTTTTTCCATACCTGGCACAGTGGCTGCGATCGCTTCGCGAATATTTTTATGTTTTTCAAATACCTTAAAATCAAATTTTTTCTCAATATTACCATCTTTAGCTCGCTGATCTAAAAGCAAATCTGCAAAGTTTGTCAAGATGTCGACCTCTGATCGTACGTTATCTAATCGATATATTCCGCCGTCGCTCATTCTTACATAATTAAACATTGACTCTTGAGTTGTTGCTTGTCGCTCCTCATCTCTGGCTGCTACTGGAAGTATGATTGCTTCACTATTATCAAGACCTGAAATGTGGCCCCTATTCAATGTTGTCGTTAAGAACACTTTAAGTGGTATTTTGTCAAAGGCTTCTCGTGTCCAAGATTCACTAGGCGTCGCCTGATATAAGTTTCCACCCATTATAAGTGCGGCATCAATATTTCCGCGATCAGCAGCCTCAATACATGCAAGTGTGTCCAAGCCTGGAGAATCCTCGGAGGATGGGAGGTCAATATCGAGATGGTTCTTTATGTTCTGGATGATGCTATTTGCTAGAACTGGTTTGACACCGATCGTGCCGATACCCTGAACATTACTGTGTCCGCGGAGTGGCAGAAGACCAGAATAACGTTTCGCAATCATCCCTCGTAGCAAGGCTATATTGGAGATATACTCAACATTTGCCACTCCATGTTTGTGATGAGTAACGCCCATTCCCCATGCGAAAACTGTATTTTCCGAGTCACCATAAACCATACCTATAGATTTAATAATATCTCTGGATAAACCTGTTATTTTCTCAATATCTGACCAAGGCGTATTCTTTATATCACTTAAAAATTCTACATAGCTCTCGGTGTGATTACTAATAAATTCGTCTGCTTCTTTTCCGCGCTCGATGACATCCTTAGCGATTCCTTTGAGTAATGCAATATCGCTCCCAATCTTGGGCTGGATATAATGTGAGGCAATTTCATCCCCACCAATAATAAGTGACTTAGCGCTTTTCGGGCGCGCAAAGCGCACTAGACCGGGTTCTTTTGCAGGATTAATTATTATTACGCGTCCTCCACGGGCTCTACAAGCTTGCAGTTTATGTATAAAACGAGGGTGGTTTGAAGCGGGATTTGCGCCAATTACAAAAATACAGTCACATCCGTCTAAGTCAGAGAGTTCTACGGTTGCTGTTCCTACGCCTATTGTTCCCGCAAGGCCAACACCTGTAGCCTGATGGCAGTAGTAGGAGCAGTTATTGACATTATTTGTGCCATATATTCTAGCTAAAAGCTGAAGCACGAAACCTGCTTCATTTGATGAGCGACCTGAGGCGTAAAAGAAACTTCTCTCGGGGAGAGTTTTCGCGAAGTGGTATGCAGCAGTTTTAATAGCCCAAGTCCAGTCGACTGGGGTAAATTTTTGGGAATCTTTGGCTTTAAATAATGGCGTGTTTAATCGTCCTAAATGTTCAAGTTGGTGTGCCGAAAGCTCACCTATTTCCGTAAGGGAATGTTCAAAAACTTCTAAGGGGATTGGCCGTTGTGCATCGGTGGACTGAGCCTGGACACTTTTGTTGCACACGGATGGAAAATCACCCTGCTCATTAGTCATTCCTCCTTTTTGGCCGCCCATGCCCAACCCGCAAGCTTTACAGGTGTTTCTTGATGTCAGTGCTTTCGCAGATTGCCTTAGACCGATTCGGCTTGCTGTTTGGAGCGTGTATAGGATTTTTTTTGCCCCGCCTCCAATTTTTGGTTTCGCCGATTTTTTCATATTAATTTCTGCTTTAGCGTGACTTTAGTAGAGTTATTCGTAATAAAGACAATAATCATCGAGCAACACTTCACTTATGTGTTCAAAAATACCACAACTAGTTGCACCATAGTGAAGGTCCTGAAAAATATTGAAAAAAAACGGGCTAATTAATAAAAAATGTTCCTTTTTTTGCGAACTTTCTCACAAGCGACTACGTAATTGATAATTATGGAAGTTTTTTAAGGTTTTGTCTTTTTTTAGCTTCTAATTTACTACGGTTTTTTTCCTGACAAAATAATAGTTGTCGCGGAGTGATTTCGTAGTTACACTTCGCGAAAAATGCACGATATGAGGGCGTTAAATATGAAGACAGCGTTTGACGAAGCGGCACTCGCGCCACTTGAAAATATATCTGAACCGAAATGGTGGACCGGCACCCCAGCAATAGATCCAACAATGTTCGTTATCGATGCATTGGAATTCAGGGATGGCATCAGTCCTCTCACCCCAAGTCAGGCTCTTGAAAGAAGGATGAGCGAGGTGTTTGATAGAGTTGGTTTGGTTCATGTTGTGAATACCGGGCTCAATGATCTTGAGTCGATGCGGTTGATAGCCACCCAAGTATTGAAGACCACAAGGAAGTACGAAGGGGGAGCTAATCCGCGGAAAAGTCTGCAAAAAAATGTTTACGAGGTCGGAGCCCCCCTCGACGCGTGGTTACATTACCATCACGAAATGGCTTATATTGGGTCTAGTACAAAGATGCTCGGTTTTTTAGCATACAAAGTGCCCAGCGAGGGAGGAGAGACCTTTGTATCAGATAATGTACAAGTCACTGATGATCTTTTGTCGACGCCTTTCGGGCAAAAACTAAAAGAGAGGGGGCTTTGTTACCATCGAAACCTCACTGACCGAGAACAGTTTAAAGATCAACTGGACATCGGCGTGTATAATCATTGGCAACAGTCCATGCTGACTGATAACCCAGACGAGGCTATTGCCGAAGCCAGAAAGCGTGGCTTGCAGGCTGAATGGGGAGAAAATGGTCTTTTGAAGACGCGATATTATATTTCTGCATTTGAATATTTTCCACAGATGGATAAGAACTTACTTTATAGCAGCATGGCTGATGACAGCACGTGGTTTGATACGTGGCCGATGGTGCAGCATCTTGCTCCGGATGAGAGACCCCTAAAGCTTACTTATGGGGATGATAGTGAGATGACGGAGTCGGAAAAGCAGCAATTCCTCGATGTTTATGACCGTTACGGAATACCAATCAGATGGAATGTAGGGGATGTTGCGCTGATATGCAATTACCGTTTTGCGCACGGGCGCCCTGCAGTGCATCTCAAGGATGGTGAACATCGTGAACTGGGTGTATTGATCGGTGATGCTTTTAACCGCCTCGAGGATCGTAGTGGGAAGTGGTAGGGCACTCTACAAAATAGGCAGTAGATTTCCCCTTGAGTAAAAACCTTTGCGGCCAAGAGTTCCCAAGTCAGGTATTAGAGGAATTCAGACAGGTTTTGGGACGGAGCAACGTGCTGCTTGGGCGAGACATAATGCTCAAGCACAACGCAGATTGGAGTCTTGCTCCATCCTTAGCGCCATCTGCTCTTCTACGGCCAGATTCAACGGAAAAGCTCTCAAAAGTTGTGTCGATATGTAATTTGCATAGGCGGCCTATTGTGGTGCAGGGTGGGATGACTGGCTTAGCCGGTGGCGCGACTCCTCAGAGTCAAGAGGTCGCCATCTCCCTTGAATTGATGAGTGGTGTTGAGGAGCTTGACCCGGTGGCGATGACCCTCTCTGCGCTTGCCGGGACGCCACTCCAGGTTCTTCAAGAGGCTGCGCTTCAACATAGGCTAGTGCTTCCCTTAGACCTAGCGGCGCGAGGTTCTTGCTCAATAGGCGGTAACCTCTCGACAAATGCGGGTGGTACAGAGGTTCTACGTTACGGAATGGCGCGCTCGCTTGTGCTCGGACTAGAGGTTGTGCTCGCAGATGGCACGATTGTCAACTCAATGAATAAGTTGGTTAAAAATAACTCGGGATATGACCTAAAGCAACTATTTATTGGGTCCGAGGGAACTTTAGGGATCATAAGTCGTGTGGTGTTGCAACTCCAACCTCAATTTTTAGCAACGCATACCGCACTCTGTGCCTCAAACGATTACCACTCAGCTATAGAAGTCCTAAACGCTCTAAAACGTGGGCTCGGAGGAGGGCTGACCGGTTTTGAGGTGATGTGGGCGAATTACTATCGACGTGCTTTGCAAGTGCTTCCGTCGATAACAGATCCATTCAGGCAACAACATCCATTTTATCTCCTAGTGGAATATAAAGATAATCGTGCTGAAGAATCAGCAGAGTGGTTCGAAAGTCAACTTTACCACCAAATTGAATCGGGTTTCCTTGTAGATGCACTCGTTGCCAAATCACGGCAAGATGCCCAGATGTTCTGGCGTATTCGAGATGGTATTAGTGAGCTATTAAATTCTAAAGGCATCGTTTCAAATCAAGATATCAGTCTCCCCATACATCTGATTGAAGACTTCTCAAAAGCATTGCTAAAAAAACTCGCTGAAAATTATGAGGGTATCGACGCTCTTTTTTTTGGGCATATTGCAGACAATAATCTCCATGCTGTTGTGTATGCAGATCGAGCAGACGATGCTGAAGACATTGAACGAGATATTATGGAGCTCATTGGTGAATTCGGCGGTGCAATCACGGCAGAACATGGGGTGGGAGTGCTCAAAAAGGATTACTTGAGTCTATCTCGAAATCACGCCGAGATTGCGCTTATGAAAACCCTGAAGCAGGCGATGGATCCCGCGAATATTCTGAATAGAGGTAGGGTTATCTAGGCAACTCCGAGCGCAGAAGAGGCTGAATCTGTCTTTGAAAATGCAGTTAATAGTGCTTGTAGTGCTGCGGCGCTTGAGTCGCTGGAGGTAGCGGTCGCGAAGAAAGATTTACTACCAACTTTTACTTTAATCGAGCTTTGCGCTTCGGCATCACTTCCAGAGCCAGTTGCGTGTTGATCAAACTGCAAGATCTGTATATCACATCCGAATCGCTCGTTCAGTGCACCACAAAGAGCCTCAAGCACACCGACGCCTCGACCTTTTAAACTCTTGTTACCAACCGAGAATTGAGCTTCTACCTGTTGCTGGTCATGCTGCAGGTGGTAATGTTGCAAGTGCCACTGATCGTCAACCTTTACAAAGTAGTTTTCATATAGCGCTTTAATATCCTCTGAAGGAATTTCCTGACCGGTCCTCTCAACCTGAGCCTGAACAACTTTGCTGAGCTGAATCTGCATCCACTTCGGTAGTTCAATGTTATAATCGCGTTCAAGGACAAGAGCAACACCGCCCTTACCACTTTGGCTATTAATCCGGACTACCGCTTCGTAACGTCTACCAATATCCCTTGGATCAATCGGCAGATATGCTACGTTCCAGAATGATTGATTGTGTTCTTTGTGATACTGAATAGATTTTCGAATCGCGTCCTGGTGACTTCCTGAGAAGGCAGTGTAAACAAGCTCGCCTGCCCACGGGTGGCGTGGAGCTATGGCGATATTGGTACAGTCTTCAATCACATTGATAATTTCAACGATATTTGAAAGATCTAGCTGAGGACTTATGCCTTGCGAGTAAAGATTCATTGCCATGGTAACTATATCCATATTACCAGTACGCTCTCCATTGCCTAGAAGGGTTCCCTCTATGCGATCTGCGCCCGCTAATACTCCTAATTCTGCAGCTGCCACACCGCATCCACGGTCGTTATGAGTATGAAGGCTAATTATAACATGCTTTCGTCTGGTTAAATGTCGACAAAAATATTCTATCTGGTCGGCAAATACATTGGGCGTGGACATTTCAACTGTCGCAGGAAGGTTTAGAATGACTTTTTGCCCGAGCTCTGGTCTCCACTCATCAAGCACGGCATTACAAACATCAATTGCATGAGTGCTATCTGTCCCAGTGAAGCTTTCGGGTGAATATTGAAAGACCCAGTCAGTTCTCGGGTGGCGCATCGCGCATTCTTTTACCCACTTGGCGCCTTGGGCCGCAATATTGATAATACCCTCGGGCGGAAGCGTAAAGACCTGATTACGTTGGACGGTTGATGTTGAATTATAGACATGAACGATAGCCTGATCGACACCGCTCAAAGCTTTATATGTCCGCTCGATCAGTTCCTTCCTAGCCTGAGTGAGAACTTGAATGGTCACATCAGCAGGGATTCGGTCCTCGTCAATTAGTTTTCGTACAAAGTCGAAGTCTGGTTGCGATGCCGAGGGAAAGCCGACCTCAATTTCCTTGAATCCAATCTTTACAAGGAGGTCAAACATATTCATTTTTTGCTCTACGCCCATGGGGTTGATGAGGGCTTGATTGCCATCGCGAAGGTCGACACTACACCAGGCGGGAGCTTTACGAATTTGCTGATCCGGCCATGATCGATCTGGTAGTGCAATTGGCAAAAACGGAATATATTTTTTGTGATCAAACATAACGACTTCCTTTTTTTCGCATCTTGCTATTCTTGCGTTGGAATCAGAGTTTTATAATGTCGAAAAGTATAAAGCAATTTTTACGCAATTAAACATTAAATATTGCATATAAAACGATAAAAGAGCAATAAAATTGCGGTATAATGTCAAACATTAAATTTTATGGAAGATGTTGGTATGAGTAGCTTTCAGCTTGATCGTTATGATCTACATATATTAAGGGAATTACAAAAGGATGGCAGTCAATCGAATCAAGAGCTAGCCGAAAAAGTTGGTCTAACACCAGCACCATGTTCTCGACGCGTAAAAAGTCTTCGGGAGAATGGCGTTATTCGAGATTGGGTTGTACGTCTAAATGAGCGGACTATAAGTTTACATCTGACAGCTATATTGCATATTCGAATGGATAAGCACACACAGGAGCGGTTTGATAATTTCGAGCGCATCGTTTCCCAGTATGATGAGGTCCTCGAATGTTATCTGATCACAGGCCATGACGCTGATTACCAACTAAAAGTGGTTGTACCAAATATGGACCGTTACCACGACTTTCTTCTTGGAAAAATAACTCGCATCATTGGTGTGAGTGGCGTGACCTCCTCTTTTATCATGCGAAAGGCTCTCGATAGGACAGCGTTCCCGCTGAGCCTAGCGAGTTAGTTCAACAAAAGCGCGTAAGCCACGCAGATTAAAATTCTAACTTGATCTTGGCGAATATAGTTCTTCCAAACACATCGTAGAGTAATGGGAATGTGTTTGTGGACCCAACCTCATTGTTGAGCTGGATATTACTTCCAATTATTGGTGCCTGCTCATCCAGAAGATTTTTAACTCCAACTACGAATTGAATTCCTGTGAAGGTGTCATAGATCGACGAAGCATCGAGCGTGGAATATCCGCCTGTTGATTCGGTCACATAATCGGTATCGTCATCTCCGTCCTCGATAGTTGAGAGATACTTCCAAACAACCTGATGTGTCCATGCATCATAAGACCAGTCTACCGTCATTCTATGCTTGAATTCTGGAATGGGTGTGTTCAAACCGCAGTCATCATTAAAGGTTCCAAGACAGCTCGATTCTTCCGCGCTAAGAATCCGGCTATCTATCGAACGTTCCCGCAGCTTGGTACCTACATAAACAACGTTTGCGATTCCGTCGAAGAGATCGAATTGGTAATTCAGATTGATATCAAAACCAGATAATTTATGCGTACCGATATTATCATAACCCGTAAAAACCTCTATGAGTCGCCCAGAGGCGTCTCGCTTAAGATTTTTACAGGCAAAAACTATCCTACCACCATCATTGAGCGGGTTATAGCACTCTCCCACAAAGCCCGATGTACCGGGCATCCTGTACCTGTATGGATTAAAGTCTATGAAGTTTTCAATTTCAATATTGAAATAATCGATGCTGACCGAAAGGCCATCAATATCGTATGGGGTCCATACGAAACCAGTAGAAAAAGTGCCGGCAGTTTCTTCAGCCAAATCGGGATTTCCGCCAAAATTTCTGTCTACATCAAATACAGCAATGCCTAGAGTATCAAAATTTGCCGGCGGCACCCCAGTTGCCTCGCACTTGGACTGAGAAGCCAGCGCAGGTGTCCAAAAATAGCGAGCGCAAGGGTCATTAACTCCGTCTCTGTATACAATAGGCACAAAGAGCTCGGCCATGCTTGGTGACCTGAAAGCTTCATTATAAGATGCCCTAATTTGCAGGTCCTCGGTGGGGTAGTACGAGATCGCTGTCTTGTAACTTGTAGAATTGCCTGTTTGAGAGTGGTCTGATGCTCTAAATCCAAGTTCAAGTTCAAGAAAATCTATCCCAAGCAGGCCGCTAGCGAGCGGCACAAGCAGCTCAGAGAAGAATGACGTGCTATCGATCTGAGCATTAACAACACCGGGGACGTTGTGCCATCCGCTAAAAGCACCAGGCTCCAAAATAGAATTCCTGGCGCCCTCTGTTTTATTTTTCAGGTACTCGAATCCGAAGGCTGCCCCAACGGGGCCAGCATCAAATGGCATCTCAAACCAACCCATTGTGTTTCCGGAAATTGTTCCGAATATTACAGTCTGAGTATTGGTGGTGGTTTGAATTCCATCCTCAGAGATATAAGCGACCGCTTCGGAAGATACGTTACCTGCTCCAAAAATATTTATCGGAACACATGGTGAATTGTCAATAGTCGAAGGAATACATTCAGCAACGCCAGACCCGGGCACACTTTCGCGCACCATGAGAGCTCTCTGAAGCTTTTCGTTATTAATGAGGGGAGTCACGACTACATCACTGGTAACCTCTCCCCTTTGGACATAAAAGTCATACCCCCAGCTATTAGAAAAGCTACCTTCTACTCCAAATTCTATTTGTATGACCTCATAGTCACTTGTCCAAGAGGTATTATCCATCTCCGACATCCATCTACCAAGCCATCCCGGAATGTTATACTCGTAGTATCCTGCAGAGCCAATATCACCGATACAGTTTTGGTTATCATCTTGAATTAGAACTGGAAAACCTCCGGCAGCTATATTCCGTGCATAATACGAGATATCGCCTGGCCGACCCAAAAAGCATCGATTTAATTCTTGAGATGCCGATGGACTGATGGAGGCCGCGATACTATTGATTGCTCCTGCGAGTCCAAAGAAATTATTATTTGCAAGTAATGTCTGGATAGTCTGTTGTTGTTCCTGAGAGATGGGTTCATACCGAGTCCCTAAGACTCTGCCAAGCGTCTGTTTAAATGAAGAATCGACAAAGGGATTTCCATCAATCGAGAATGGTGTCTGGCTGGACGGCCATCCTATAGCCGGCGGGCCCATAGTGCCGGGCACCTCACTAGTACTCCAAGTAAGGTCTCCGTAAATACTCATTTGATCGGTCACGTCGAAGGTAAAGTTTGCTAAGAGGGCGTTTCGTTTTTGAGCCTGTTGTAAGGAACTTTCAGTATTGAGGTTGGGAAGGGTAGCAGGATCTAGAGGCTGGATGATACCACCCTCACCGAATGACCCAACTGGACTGCCAAGAAGTCCAAAGATCCTACCATCAAAAAAACCGGTATCTGACGTTCCAGGAAATTGTGTACCGCCGAATGCATCCTGAAGACCTTGATTCCGGAAACCAATCGCGGCACCATTTTCATCATATCGGTCTAACAGCCGTGTTTCCGTCAGCTCTCTGTCCGAGTACTTGACCACTGATCGGTTAGTTACATCGAAATGAACCATGTAAGTCCCGCGATAAGAAGCGAAATTCCCGCCATTAGTGATGTTAAAATTTGTGATTCCCGCATCAAGCTGGTCAAACGTAGCCTCACTTCCGAAATTCACTTCCCAGCCTTCTATGTTGTCCTTGAGAATAAAGTTAATAACTCCCGCCATAGCATCTGATCCATATGCCGCAGACGCACCACCGGTTAGAACTTCAACACGGTCTATCAGACCTATGGGGATGAAGTTGAGATCAACTGTACCACCGTCTGCAATGCTTGGCACGAACCTCCGGCTATTCAATAAGACGAGTGTCCTCTGAGAGCCTAGACCTCTTAACTCAGCTGAGGCAAGGCCGAATCCAAAATTAGAGGTTCTATCAGTTCCCCCGACGACCTGAGGCATGGAGTTGATTAAAGTTTCGACATTAGTAGCATTTGACATCTCAAACATTTCCGAAGAAATAGTGGTGATAGGCGCATTGGAGGTGAAGTCACCTTTCGGCAAAAGTGAGCCGGTAACCACAATAGATTCTATGACAGGAAGCGAGTCTTTTGACTGAATAGCGGATAGATCCACATTTTCTTGCGCGCCTAACGGTCCAACGACTAAACCCGTAAATGTTAAAAGTGCCAGTATTCGGGTCTGTGACCGCATAACCCGGTTTAGCGATGAGTAAGACACAATTCCCTGTTTAGGCACTTTTTTCTCCTTTTTTTGTTCGCTTTTTGAATTTGATATCTTTTACTTGAACTTCTTTGGTTCTTTTTTTGTTACGTTACACTTACCTTAGAAAGTCAGTAAAACTAGCATTTTTTCTAAAAAAGATTGGCGCGATTGTAAAGGTAAG
>MDTC01095131.1_pt1 | contig 13494 bp, 10 predicted proteins | sample 811181 | NCBI WGS metagenome assembly MDTC01 (sample SAMN05326644, study PRJNA326480) | marine metagenome | isolation source: seawater | place: Pacific Ocean: North | collected 2011
AAAATTTTAAAGTAAACGCTTAGGAGCGTAGTTCAATTGGTAGAGCGCCGGTCTCCAAAACCGGAGGTTGTGGGTTCGAGTCCCTCCGCTCCTGCCAAAGAATTAAAAATTATGAAAAACCCGTTAAGATTTATCCAAGAAGTAAAACAAGAGGCATTTAGAATTACTTGGCCAACCAAGAAAGATACTCTAATGGGCGCATTAATGGTTTTTGGCCTTGCTAGTATTGCAGCAATTTTTTTTTTAATTTTAGATCAAATCTTGCGATATTTATTAAACATAATTTTAACAATTAATTTCTAAAATGAACTGGTATATTGTTCAAGCATATTCAGGTTTTGAAAAAAAAGTAGTAGAATCAATCAAAGACGTTCTAAATAAGAATAAATTAGAGTCTAATCTAGAAGAGATACTTGTTCCAACTCATCAAGTTACAGAAGTTAAAAAAGGAAAAAGGACCAAAAGGGAGAAAAAATATTTTCCTGGCTACATTTTAGTTAAAATTGAGCTAACTAAGCAGATTTATCACTTAATTAAAAATCTTCAAAAAGTAAGCGGTTTTCTGGGTTCAGAAGATAAACCTACCCCAATAACAGATAATGAAATAAAAAGAATTTTAGGACAAGTTTCAGAAAGTGCAATTACTGAAAAAAGTGGTATAAGTTTCGAGATTGGAGAAAAAGTAAAAGTTTGTGACGGGCCTTTTGCTTCATTTAATGGTTTAGTCGAAGAAATAGACGAAGAAAAATCGAGATTAAAAGTTTCAGTTTCTATTTTCGGTAGAGCTACTCCAGTAGATTTAGAGTTTAACCAAGTAGAGAAAAATTAATATGGCTAAAGAAATAACAGGTTACGTTAAATTGCAAATTAAAGGTGGTCAAGCAAATCCAGCTCCACCAGTTGGGCCTGCATTAGGACAAAGAGGAATAAATATTATGGAATTTTGTAAAGCATTTAATGAAAAAACTAAATCTTTTATGGGTAAACCAGTTCCTGTAATTATAACAGTGTATAAAGATAAAAAATTTGATTTTATTATTAAATCACCACCGGCTTCACACTTTATAAGAGAAGCTGCTAAATTAAAAAGTGGTTCCAAAGAACCCGGTAGAGTAGTAGCTGGATCAATAACTATGAAACAAGCAGAAGCTATAGCAAAAGAAAAAATGAAAGATCTTAACGCTTTTGATATTAAGGAAGCTACAAAAATAATATGTGGATCTGCAAGATCTATGGGCATAGAGGTTAAAGATTAAAATGAAAAAAAGATCAAAGCGATATAAGGAATTAACAAAATTTTCTACTAAAGGAAAAAAAGTAGATTTAAAAGAAATTGTTGAGCTAGTTAAAAAGACTTCTAATACTAAGTTTGATGAGTCTGTTGATATATCTTTAAAAATTAATTTAAAACAATCTAAAGGTGGAGATTTTAATTTAAGAACAATAGTAAAACTTCCTGATGGTTCAGGGAAAAAGATAAAAGTTGCAGTACTTTGTGAACCAGATAAAATCGAAGAAGCTAAAAAAAGTGGTGCAGATATCTTTGGTTCAGAAGACTTAATTGAAAAAATATCATCTGCAAAATTTGATTTCGATAAATTGATTTGCACTCCTGCTATGATGGGTAAATTAGGTAAACATGGAAAAGTATTAGGACCAAAAGGATTAATGCCGAATCCAAAACTAGGAACTGTATCTAATGATATAAAAAAGACTGTTCAAGATATAAAATCTGGGTTAGTAGAAATTAAAAATGATAAAGATGGAAATGTTGCATCTACTATTGGTAGAAAAAGTTTTCCCAATGAAAAGTTAATAAAAAATTTCAATTTTCTTATTGATTCAATTAAAAAAGAAAGACCAGATACCATGAAAGGTGAACTTATCAAAAATGTTTACTTAACTTCTACAATGGGAATCTCTTATAAAGTTGGAGGAAAATTATAATTATGATGAACAAAGAATCTAAAAAGAATTACATAGAAGAAATGAAAAAAAATTTTGCTTCTAACGACTCAGTTATGATTGCCCAATATCAGGGATTAAACGTCAATGAATTAGACGCACTTAGAAAGGAACTTAGAGATAAAGGCATATTGTTTAAAATCACAAAAAATAGGATTACAAAAATTGCAATTAAAGACTCACCAGTTAAAGATTTAGAAAAATATTTTACTGGACCAACAGCAGCCGCTATGTCATCTGATGCAATAACAACTGCTAAGATTCTTACAAAATTTGCAAAATCTCATTCTAAATTAAAAATTGTTGCTGGATTTATGGATGGAAAGGTTTTGGACGATAAAGAGGTGGCTATAATCGCCACATTACCTTCTTTAGAAGAAGCAAGAGCTAAAATAGTGGGTATTTTGGCTTCACCAGCTCAAAAATTAGTGAGTATTTTACTTGCACCTGGCTCAAAAATTGCTAATTTGACACGCGCAAAAAGTTTAAAAAAATAATTCATAGGATTCAAAATGGCAGATTTAAATAAAATTGTAGAAGAACTATCAACTCTGACAGTTGTAGAAGCTGCAGAACTTTCAAAACAACTTGAAGAAAAATGGGGTGTAACAGCAGCAGCTCCAGTAGCGGCCGCCGCACCAGGTGCAGCAGCACCAGCGGGAGAAGAAAAATCAGAATTTTCAGTTTTTCTATCTTCAGTAGGAGATAAAAAAATTAACGTTATAAAAGAAGTTAGATCAATCACGGGTCTAGGTCTTAAAGAAGCGAAAGATTTAGTTGAAGCAGCACCTAAAGAAGTTAAAGCAGGAGTTGCTAAAAAAGATGCAGATGAGATGAAGAAAAAACTTGAAGCTGCAGGCGCTAAAGTAGAATTAAAGTAAATACAAATTTAAGTAAGATTTGCTGCAAAAAAAAATTGTAGTTAGTTTTTATTATTATTAATGGAATTATCTTTTACTCAAAAGAAAAGTTTAAGAAAAAACTTTGGTAAACTAAAAGAAAGTTTATCGATACCAAACTTAATTGAAGTACAAAAAAATTCTTATAATGAGTTTTTAAGTTCAAAATCTCTTACGGAGCAACTACAAGAACTTACTAAGGGAATAGATAAAGTTTTTAAAAGTATTTTTCCAATAGAAGACGGTGCAGAAAAATCTACTTTAGAATATATTTCTTATAATTTAGAAAAACCTAAATTTGATGTTTTAGAATGTAAACAAAGAAGCCTTACTTATGCAGCTTCTTTAAAGGCTAACCTAAGATTAGTTGTTTACGATATTGATCAAGAAAATAATACAAAACAAATACTCTCAGCTAAAGAACAAGAAGTTTTCATAGGGGACTTGCCATTAATGACTGCTAGTGGAACTTTTGTAGTGAATGGTGTTGAAAGAGTTGTAGTAAATCAAATGCATAGGTCACCGGGTGTATTTTTTGACCATGATAAAGGAAAGACACATTCAAGTGGAAAACTTTTATTTAATTGCAGAATCATACCAGGCAGAGGTTCTTGGTTAGATTTTGAATTTGATCCTAAAGATATATTATATTTTAGAATTGATAGAAAAAAGAAGCTGCCTATCTCAACATTTCTATATGCTCTAGGTTTATCAAGAGATAAAATAATAGACTCTTTTTATGAGAGTAATAGCTTTTCTTTTGATGATAATGAAAAAATGTGGAAGACGAATTTTAATCCGGAGGATTATAAGAGACCAATTAAACTATCTTATGATTTAGTAGATGCAAAAACTAAAAAAAAATATTTGAACAAAGGTGATAAAGTAAATTTTATTATAGCTCAAAAATTAAAAGATAAAAACTTAAATGAAATTTTAATTTCTAATGACGAGATAAATGGAAAATATGTTGCTGAAGAAATCAAAGACTCTAGTGGAGAAATAATTATAAAATCAGGATATGATTTAACAGAAGAAATTTTAGAAAAAATTATTACAGAAAAAATTAAAAAAATTCAATTAATTCATATTGATCCAATTAATAAAGGTCCATATTTATTAGAGTCTCTCAAAGTAGATAAGAACAACAACAAGACTGACGCCTTAAATGATATATATAGAGTTTTAAGGCCAGGAGAAGCACCAACTATTGAAATTGCTGAGGAAGTTTTTGGTAATCTCTATTTTAAAAAAGAAAGATATGATTTATCAGAGGTAGGTCGAGTTAAACTAAATTCAAAATTAAATTTAAACTCAAGTATAAAAGATACTATTTTAAAAAAGGAAGATATTCTAGCTATCATTCAGTTTATGCTAAACTTGAGAGACGGAAAAGGCGAGGTCGATGATATAGACCACCTTGGAAATAGAAGAGTTCGTTCAGTAGGAGAATTAGTTGAAAATCAATTTAGAATTGGTCTTTTAAGAATGGAAAGAACTGTCAAAGAAAAAATGTCGACTTTTCTTGAAATTGAGTCTGCTATGCCTCAAGATTTAATTAATGCTAAACCTATCACTACTTCATTGAAAGATTTTTTTGCTACTTCGCAACTTTCTCAATTTATGGATCAAACAAATCCATTATCAGAAATAACCCATAAAAGAAGAGTATCAGCTCTTGGGCCAGGTGGATTAACAAGAGAGAGAGCTGGATTTGAAGTAAGAGACGTGCACCCAACTCATTACGGAAGAATTTGTCCTATAGAAACTCCCGAAGGCCCAAATATTGGTTTAATAAATAGTTTAGCAACTTACTGTAGAGTCAATAAGTATGGTTATATAGAGAGTCCGTATAAAAAAGTTGTTAATGGTAAAGTAACGAATGAAATACATTATCTTTCTGCAATAGATGAGGAAAAATTTACTATTGCACAAGCAAATTCAACAACCAATAAAGATGGTTCTTTTGAAGAAGATTTACTTTCTTGTAGAAAGAATTTAAATTTTCTATTATCAAACAAAGAAAACGTAGATTACATTGATGTATCTCCAAAACAATTAGTTTCAGTTGCAGCTGCTCTTATTCCATTTTTAGAAAACGATGATGCTAATAGAGCTTTAATGGGCTCTAATATGATGAGACAAGCAGTTCCTTTATTAAAACCTGAGTCGCCTTTGGTAGGAACTGGTATAGAGTCAGACGTTGCACTAGACTCTGGTGTTACCATAGTTGCAAAAAGAAATGGTATAGTAGATAAAATTGATGGAAAAAGAATTGTTGTTAAAGCTAAGGATGATAAAGACTTATCAAAATCAAGTGTAGATATTTATAATTTATCAAAATTTAAAAGATCTAATCAAAACACATGTATAAATCAAAAACCATTAGTAAAAGTAGGTGATACAATTCAAAAAGGAGATATTATTGCTGACGGTCCTGCAACAAAACTTGGCGAACTAGCTTTAGGAAAAAATGTAACTGTAGCTTTCATGCCTTGGCAGGGATATAACTTCGAAGATTCAATTTTAATTTCAGAAAGATGTGTGACTGATGACGTTTTTACATCTATACACATAGAGGAGTACGAAGCAATGGCAAGAGATACCAAGCTAGGTGCAGAGGAAATTACTAGAGATATTCCAAATGTGAGTGAAGAGAGTTTAAGAAATTTAGATGAGTCAGGTGTAGTTTATGTAGGAGCCGAGGTAAAACCAGGAGATATCCTAGTTGGAAAAGTAACTCCTAAAAGTGAAACTTCTTCTAGCCCGGAAGAAAAACTACTTAGATCAATATTTGGAGAAAAAGCAACTGATGTAAGAGATTCTTCATTAAAATTACCTTCGGGTAGTGCTGGTGTAGTTATTGATGTGAGAATATTTAACAGACATGGAATTGAAAAAGATGAAAGATCTTTGGCGATCGAAAGATCGGAGGTGGAATTAGTTCAAGAAGATAAAAAAGTTGAAGAGGAAATACTTAATCGTAATATAAAATCAAGAGCTATAGAATTGATAAAAGGACAAAGAATAAAAAAATCTTTTAAAGATTTAAAAGAAAACGATATTCTGACTCCGGATACTTTAGATAAAATTTCAGTTAAAGAAATATTAAAATTTGCATATGTAAGCGATTCTATAAATAATAGTATTTCACAATTAAAAAAACAATACGAAGAAGCAAATGAAGATATTAAGCTTAGATTTGAGGATAAGGTAATTAAGATTAAACAAGGAGACGATTTATTACCAACCGTAATGAAAGTGGTAAAAGTATTTGTTGCAGTAAAAAGAAGATTGATGCCGGGTGATAAAATGGCCGGAAGACACGGAAACAAAGGTGTAGTTAGTAAAATCGTTCCTATTGAAGATATGCCTTACATGGAAACAGGAAAACCAGTCGATATAGTTCTAAACCCTCTTGGAGTACCTAGTCGTATGAATGTTGGGCAAATTCTTGAAACCCATTTAGGTTGGGCTTGTTCTGAATTAGGTGATCAAATAAAAATGTATCTGAAAAGTTTTGAGAGCAAAGTTGAAGAAATAAAAATTAAATTAAAAGAAGTTTATGGTGAAAAATATTATAATGATGTAGTAAGCAAATTTAATAAAAAAGAAATTTTTGAATTAGTAGAAAATATTTCAAACGGATTACCAATAGCTACACCAGTCTTTGATGGAGCTTCAACAAATGATATATCAAAAATGTTAGATTTATCCAAGCTACCTAACTCAGGTCAAACTACACTATGGGATGGAATCACTGGAGAGAAATTTGATAGACCAGTTACAGTTGGAATTATTTATATGCTTAAGTTAAATCACTTGGTTGAAGATAAAATTCACGCTAGATCAACAGGTCCATATAGTTTGGTTACTCAACAACCTTTAGGAGGAAAGGCACAACTTGGAGGTCAAAGATTTGGTGAAATGGAAGTTTGGGCGTTAGAAGCATATGGGGCGTCTTATACTTTGCAAGAAATATTAACTGTGAAATCTGATGACGTAGCGGGAAGAACAAAAGTATATGAAACTATTGTTAAAGGAAATCAAAACTTCGAGTCAGGCGTGCCTGAATCTTTTAACGTTTTAGTTAAAGAAATTAAAGCTTTAGGTTTAAATATAGAATTGAATTAATATGGATAAAAATATCATTAAAAATAATCAAAGTAACATTCCTGAAAATACATTCAGCAATATTAAAATTACTTTAGCAAGTCCTGAAAAAATTAAATCATGGTCTTTCGGAGAAATTAAAAAACCCGAAACAATAAATTATAGGACCTTTAGACCAGAAAAAGATGGCTTATTTTGCGCAAGAATTTTTGGTCCTGTTAAAGACTATGAATGTTTGTGTGGTAAATACAAAAGAATGAAATTCAGAGGAATAATTTGTGAAAAATGTGGGGTTGAAATTACTAAATCAAATGTAAGACGAGAAAGAATGGGCCATATTGATTTAGCTTGCCCTGTTGCACATATCTGGTTTCTAAAATCATTACCAAGCAGAATTGCACTTGCAATTGATATGAAACTCAAAGATGTTGAAAAAGTTTTATATTTTGAAAGTTTTATAGTAATAGAACCTGGCTTAACGACATTAAAACAAGGAGAGTTATTAACTGAAGAAGGACTTATCAAGGCTCAAGAAGAATTTGGAGAAGATGCATTCTCTGCGGGTATCGGAGCAGAAGCTGTAAGAGATATACTAATTAATCTTGACTTAAAAAAAGAACAAAAAAAATTAAGAGACGCATTAAAGGAAATAAAATCTAAAGTAGCCGAAGAAAGAACTATTAAAAGACTTAAACTAGTTGAATCTTTTATTTCATCTGGGAATAAACCAGAGTGGATGATTTTAACAACGGTTCCAGTAATACCGCCAGAATTGAGACCATTAGTTCCATTAGATGGAGGAAGATTTGCTACTTCAGATCTAAATGATTTGTATAGAAGAGTAATTAATAGAAATAATAGATTAAAAAGACTTTTAGACCTAAAAGCTCCAGATATAATAATTAGAAATGAAAAAAGAATGTTACAAGAGTCCGTAGACGCTTTATTTGATAATGGAAGAAGGGGAAGAGTAATAACAGGCACTGGTAAAAGACCTTTAAAATCTTTAGCTGAGATGCTCAAAGGTAAACAAGGAAGATTTAGACAAAATTTATTAGGTAAAAGAGTAGATTATTCTGGAAGATCAGTAATTGTTGTTGGTCCTGAACTTAAACTTCATCAATGTGGACTACCAAAAAAGATGGCGCTGGAGTTATTCAAACCATTTTTATATGCTAGACTTGATAAACTTGGTCTCGCTACTACAATTAAACAGGCAAAACGGCTTGTTGAAAAAGAAAAAAGTGAAGTTTGGGATGCTTTAGAACATATCATTAGAGAACACCCTGTAATTTTAAACAGAGCACCAACTTTGCACAGGTTAGGCGTCCAGGCTTTTGAAGCTAAGTTAATTGAAGGCAATGCAATAGAATTACACCCTTTAGTTTGTGCAGCATTTAATGCAGATTTTGATGGCGATCAGATGGCTGTGCATATACCTTTAAGCTTAGAAGCTCAACTTGAAGCTAGAGTTTTAATGATGTCCACAAACAATATTTTAAGCCCTTCTAATGGAAAACCAATAATAGTTCCCAGTCAAGATATAGTTTTGGGAATATATTATTTATCTCAGTCAAATGATAAAGAAGAAAAACCTAAAGGAATTTTTTCAAATATTGAAGAAATTGAACAGGCTATAGAAAATAAATCTATTAGCTTACATTCAAAAATTATTTCACTTTTTAAAACACTTGATGACAATAATAAACCAATTGTACAGAAGTTTAAAAGTACAGCTGGAAGATTTTTATTAGCAAATGTTTTACCAAAACATAATAAAATTAAATTTACTTTAATTGATAGGCTTTTAACAAAAAAAAATGTTTCAGAAATTATTGATACCATCTTTAGATTTTGCGGACAAAAAGAGACTGTTATATTTTGCGATAGAATAAAAACTCTAGGATTCAAACATGCTTTTAAAGCTGGAATTTCTTTTGGAAAAGATGATTTAATTATTCCACAAACAAAACAGAATCTAATAAATGAAACCAAAAAAAGAATAGAAGAGTATGAAAAACAATATTCAGACGGCTTAATAACTAGGGGAGAAAAATATAACAAAGTCGTTGATATTTGGTCAAAATGCACTGATACAGTTGCAAACGAAATGATGAAAGAAATATCTTCAGCGGAAAAAATTTATGAAAATGGCAGAATTGAAACTAATTCAGTTTATATGATGGCTGACTCAGGGGCTCGAGGTTCTCAAGCTCAAATGAAGCAACTTGCAGGTATGCGAGGGCTTATAGCAAAACCTTCTGGGGAAATCATTGAAACACCAATTATTGCCAATTTTAAGGAGGGATTAACGGTTCTAGAATATTTTAATTCTACTCATGGTGCCAGAAAAGGACTTGCTGATACAGCTTTAAAAACAGCTAATTCAGGTTATTTAACAAGAAGACTTTGTGATGTAGCTCAAGATTTACAAATCACAATGAAAGACTGTAATTCAAAATCTTCTATAACTCTGACAGAAATTATAGAAGGTGGAAATATTTTAGTAAGTTTATCAGAGAGAGTTTTAGGACGAGTAACTGCTCAAGATGTTAAACATCCTATCAATGGTGAAATTGTTCTAAAGAAAAAAAGATTGATCGATGAAGCAGACTGTGAATTAATTGATGCTGCAGGCGTTAAATCTATAAATGTTTATTCTGTAATCACATGTGCTTCACTAAGAGGCGTATGTCAAACTTGTTACGGAAGAGATTTATCACGTGGTAAATTAGTTAGCATAGGGGAGGCTATAGGAATGATAGCTGCTCAATCGATAGGAGAACCAGGAACACAACTAACAATGAGAACTTTTCACGTAGGTGGAACAGCTCAAATTAAAGAAGAGTCTCAAATCATTTCTCAGAACAAAGGTAAGCTGAATATAATAAATAAAAATTTAATTGAAGACTCTAAAAAAAATACAATAGTTATGGGTAGAAATACTCAAGTTTCTATCGAGGATGATAATGGAATTCAATTAGCTATTTACAAAGTAAACTATGGGTCTAAATTATTTTTTAAAGATGGAGATATTGTAGAAAAAGGAAAAAAAATTGCTGAATGGGATCCTTACACGCTTCCAGTAATTGCTGAAACAAGTGGAATGGCTCATTATATGGATTTAGTTGATGGTGTATCTCTAGCAGAAACTTTAGATGACGCAACAGGAATATCATCTAAATCAGTTACAGATTGGAAATCGTTGACTAAAAATTCTGAATTGAAACCTAGAATAACATTAAGAGATGATAAAGGTGCAGTCATCAAAAAAGCTGACGGAAATGAAGCGAGATATTATTTAGTACCTGATTCAATTCTATCTGTAAAAGATGGACAAAAAATTTCTGCTGGTGATGTGTTAGCGCGTTTACCAAAAGAGACTTCAAAAACCAAAGATATTACTGGAGGTTTACCTAGGGTGGCTGAATTGTTCGAAGCTAGAAGACCAAAAGATAGCGCGATTATTGCTGAAAATGACGGAACTATACAGTTTGGTAAAGAAGTTAGAGGTAAGCAAAAAATATCTATTGTTTCTCCAAAAGGTGAAACCTCAAACTATTTAATACCAAAAGGTAAACATGTAAATTTTAATCAAGGTGAAAAAATTAAAAAAGGTGAATATTTACTTGATGGAAGTCCTGCACCACATGATATTTTAAGAATTTTAGGTGTAGAGAAACTTACTGAATATTTTGTAAGTGAAGTCCAAGAAGTTTATAGGTTACAAGGAGTAGTTATTAATGACAAACATATAGAGACAATTGTACGGCAAATGCTTAAAAAAGTTGAAATTAAGGATCCAGGGGATTCTGATCTTTTATTAGGTGAAGTAGTAGATTTATTAGATATTAATAAATTAAATGAGGAATTAGTAAAAAATAAAAAAAATCCTGCTTCTTTTGAAAGAGTATTATTAGGAATTACTAAGGCTTCTTTACAGACAAATTCATTTATCTCAGCTGCATCATTTCAAGAAACTACCAGAGTTCTCACTGATGCCTCTATAAAAGGAAAAATTGATACATTACAAGGGTTAAAAGAGAATGTCATAGTGGGAAGATTGGTTCCTGCAGGCACAGGTTTAACTAAAATTGGTTGGGATAAAAAGGCAAGAGAACTTGATAAAATACGTATTGAAGAACTGAAAAAACAACAGCTTGAAACAGCTGCAACTAGCGAATAAATCAAGTAAATCAAAGCATAATTTAGCCTATTAAAAGTTGACTTTTATCATTTCAATGTTAGTTTAGCGCAATTTTGATAGTTGGAAGTAAGGTAATATTTAGCCTTAAACACTAACTGAAAACATTTTAAAAATCGGCTTTTTCTAGCTTCTTTCATCAAAATTTTTGTATGCCAACTATAAACCAATTGATTAAAAAACCTAGAGTAAAACCTATCACTAGGAACAAAGTTCCTGCTCTAGAAAAACAACCCCTTAAAAGAGGTGTATGTGTTAAAGTTTATACGACTACTCCTAAAAAACCTAACTCTGCGCTTAGAAAAGTTGCAAGAGTAAGATTATCAAATGGATTTGAAGTAACTGCTTATATTGGTGGTGAAGGTCACAATCTACAAGAACACTCTGTTGTCTTAATAAGAGGAGGGCGAGTAAAAGATTTACCAGGAGTTAGATATCATGTGTTGAGAGGAAATTTAGATACTCAAGGAGTAGCTAATAGAAAAAAACGAAGATCTTTATACGGTACCAAAAAACCAAAATAATTAATTATGTCTAGAAAAAGAAAAGCACCTATAAGAAAAGTATTTCCTGATCCAAAATTTCACTCAGAAATTGTTTCTAAGTTTATAAATTCAATCATGTATGATGGAAAAAGATCAACAGCTGAAAAAATTTTATATGATGCTTTTGATAAAATTAAAGAAAAGAAAGAATCAGATCCTCTTAAAATATTTAACGAGGCAATTAATAACGTTAAACCCAACGTAGAATGCAGATCAAGAAGAGTTGGAGGTGCGACTTACCAAGTACCTGTTGAGGTAAAATCTAAAAGAGCACAAGCTTTAGCGTTAAGGTGGTTAATGGATGCAACGCGAAAAAGAAAAAACAAAACTATGGCTGAAAAATTATTTTTTGAGTTAATGGATGCATCTCAAAATAAAGGCTTGGCAATAAAAAAAAGAGAGGATACTCACAAAATGGCAGAGTCAAATAAAGCTTTTGCTCATTTCAGATGGTAAATTAATATGTCAAAAAAATATCCTTTGGAAAAATACAGAAATATCGGAATAATGGCTCACATAGATGCTGGCAAAACAACTACTACTGAAAGAATTTTATATTATACTGGTAAAAGTCATAAAATTGGCGAAGTACACGACGGCGCAGCTACTATGGACTGGATGGAACAAGAGCAAGAGAGGGGGATCACAATTACTTCAGCAGCAACGACTTGTTTTTGGAATGATCACCGTATCAATATAATAGATACACCAGGACATGTGGACTTTACCATTGAAGTAGAGAGATCATTAAAAGTATTAGATGGTGCAGTATGTGTGTTTGATGGTGTTGCCGGAGTAGAGCCTCAATCTGAAACAGTTTGGAGACAAGCAGATAAATACAAAGTCCCAAGAATTTGTTTTGTAAACAAACTTGATCGTACTGGAGCAGACTTTTATAGATGTGTAGACATGATAAAAGAAAGATTAGGTTGTAAGCCTTTGGTTTTGCAAATACCCGTAGGATCTGAATCTGACTTAAAAGGTGTAATTGATTTAATTAAAATGAAAGCTGTTATATGGCAAAACGAAGATTTAGGAGCAAAATTCGAATTAATAGAAATACCGTCAGAATTAAAAGATAAAGCTAACCAATATAGAAAAGAATTAGTTGAAGCTGCCGTAGAAGAAGATGAAAAACTAATGGAGTCTTATTTAGATGGAAAAGAGCCCTCTGAAACAGATTTAATAAAATGTATTAGGAAAGGAACTTTAGATTTTAGCTTTGTTCCAATATTAACTGGCTCAGCATTTAAAAATAAAGGAGTCCAACCTCTACTTGATGCCGTAATTAATTTTCTTCCTAGCCCTAAAGATTTAGGTTCCATAGAGGGAACAAAAGTAGGTTCAGATGATAAAGTAGAGATGAAATTTGCAGACAACGAACCTTTTTCTGCCTTAGCTTTCAAAGTTGCTAACGATCCTTTCGTAGGTTCTTTAACATTTATAAGAATATATTCTGGAACAATTAAAGCTGGAACTTCAATTTTTAATTCTTCGAAAGAAAAAACAGAAAGAGTAGGCAGAATGTTACTGATGCATGCTAATAGTAGAGAAGACATTAAAGAGGCTAACGCAGGAGATATAGTAGCTTTAGCTGGATTAAAAAATACAATTACTGGTCATACTCTTTGCGAAGAAGATAATCCAGTTTTATTAGAACCAATGGAATTTCCGGATCCAGTTATAGAAATTGCAGTTGAACCTAAAACAAAAGCTGACCAAGAAAAAATGGGTGAAGCTTTAGGTAGATTAGCTAAAGAAGATCCTT
>MDTC01198424.1_pt1 | contig 13493 bp, 16 predicted proteins | sample 811181 | NCBI WGS metagenome assembly MDTC01 (sample SAMN05326644, study PRJNA326480) | marine metagenome | isolation source: seawater | place: Pacific Ocean: North | collected 2011
TCTGAAAATACAAATAATAATTCTTTAATATCAATTCTAGGTGGTGGAGACACAATTGCCGCATTAAACAAAAGTGAATTAAAATTATCTTTTACTCACTTATCAACAGCTGGTGGTGCTTTCTTGGAATATCTAGAAGGAAAAGACTTGCCTGGTCTAAGTGTTTTAAAATAAATATTTACCTATGACACTGGAAGAAATTGCAAAAAAGATGGTAGCTAAAGGCAAAGGAATTTTAGCCGCTGATGAAAGCACTGGCACAATGGAAAAAAGATTGAAGAGCGTCAATGTTGAATCTACTCCTGAAAATAGATTGAGTTTTAGAGAAACACTTTTTAGCTCAGAAGGCATGAAAAATTATATTGGTGGTGTTATTCTTTTTGAAGAAACTTTAAAACAAAAAAGCACTCTAGGTATTTCTATACCTGAATTGATAATGAAAAGTGGTTCTGTACCTGGAATTAAAGTTGATAAAGGAGCCAAAACTTTGGCTGGATCTCCAGATGAAAAAGTTACTGAAGGTTTAGACGGACTCAGAGAAAGACTAAATGAATATTATAAGCTTGGTGCAAGATTTACAAAATGGAGGGCTGTATACTCTATTTCAGATAAGTATCCTTCGTCTCAAGCTATCAAATCAAATGCACACGCACTTGCACGATATGCTGCTTTAGCTCAAGAAACGAAAATGGTTCCAATAGTTGAACCAGAAGTTTTAATGGATGGAGATCATGATATTGACAAATGTTATAAAGTTACAACTGATGTTTTAAATGAGTGTTACAACGAACTAGAAATTCATAGAGTTTCTCTCAAAGGTACAATTTTAAAACCAAATATGGTTTTACCTGGATCTACTTGCAAAAATAAAGTTAGTTCGGAAGAGATTGCAAAAAAAACGGTGGAATGCTTAAAAAAAAATGTTCCTAGTGATGTAACGGGCATTGCTTTTCTGTCTGGAGGACAAAACGAACAAGAAGCTACAAAAAATTTAAATGCAATAAACAAAATAAATGATACAAATTTTCTTATATCATTTTCTTATGGAAGAGCTCTCCAACAAAGCGCTTTAAAAACTTGGTCAAAAAATATGAAAGATGTTAAAAAAGTCCATAATGTCTTTAACCATAGAGCTAAAATGAACGGTCTTTCTTCAAAAGCAGAATGGTCCGAAAATCTAGAAAAAGAATCTGCTGCCTAAAAATTGAAAAGATTTATATATCTAATTTCACCAAAAAAGATTGATCCTAATTTTTATTTTAAATTAAAAAAAGTACTGGAAAGTAAAAAGGTTGGTTTTTTTCAGTTAAGACTTAAAAAAACTAGTAACAATAAAACTGTTAAAATTGGAAAAAAAATTAAAGCCATTACAGACAAATTTAAAGTTAAATTAATAATTAATGATGATCCAAAAATAGCAAAGAAAATTAGAGCTACAGGATGTCATATTGGTCAATCGGATGCCTCTTTTTATTTTGCTAAGAAAATACTAAAAAAAAAGATTGTTGGTGTAACATGTCATGGTTCTACTAAATTAGTAAATCGTGCAATAAAAGATAAAGTGGATTATATAGCAATTGGATCTTTTTTTAAATCTAGACTGAAGCCTAATGCAAAAAAAGCTAGCTTAAAGATAATTAAAGAGATTAGAAAAAAAACAAGAATACCAATTGTTGTTATAGGCGGAATTACTAATAAAAATTATAAAAAATTAATCTCTTTAGGAGCGAATTATATTGCAATATCAAGTTTTATTTGGAATAACCCCTCTCTAAAACCAGAAATAGCTATAAGAAAGTTTAAATAAATGAAAATATTAGCAAATGAAATTAAACCGGGAATGATCATTGAACATAAAAATGATTACTGGAATGTTTTAAAAACTCAACATGTGAAACCTGGAAAAGGCGGTGCTTTTAATCAAGTAGAACTTAAAAGTATTACAAAAGGAACTAAGTTAAATGAAAGATTCAGATCAAGTGAAAATGTTGACAAAGCAGAAATTGATGAAAAAAAATTTAATTTTTTATATTTAGATGAAAATAATTGTCATTTTATGGACAACAAAACTTTTGAACAGATTTCTCTACAAAAATCTTTGGTGGGAGAAAAATATAAATTATTGAGCGAAAACCTTGAGGTCACTATTTCGTTTATGGAAGAAAAACCCATATCTATTGACTTGCCTAATAACGTAGAATGTACTGTTAAAAGTACTGACGCAGTTGTCAAAGGTCAAACAGCTGCCTCTTCTTATAAACCTGCAACATTAGATAATGGAATAGATACAGCAGTACCTCCATTTATTGAGTCAGGTGAAAAAATTATTTTAGACACAAGAACTCTAGAATATGTAAAAAAAGTAAATTGATGAGAATAAATTCTCCACAAATGAATATAATACATAAGGCTTGTATGAAAGCTTCTAAATCGCTAATTCGAGATTTTGGTGAAATAGAAAAATTACAAGTTTCATCAAAAGGTCCTGGAGATTTTGTTTCTGCAGCAGATAAAAAATCCGAAAAAATCATTATCGAAGAATTGCTTAAAGCACATCCAGACTATGGAATTTTAAGCGAAGAAGCCGGTGAAATAAATAAGGATAATAAAGAAAAAAGATGGATAATCGACCCAATTGATGGAACATCTAATTTTTTAAATGGCATACCACAATTTGCAATATCTGTTGCTTACGAAGAAAAGAATGAAATAATTTGCGGAATTATATTTGATCCTATTAAAGATGAAATGTTTTTTGCAGAAAAAGGTGCTGGTGCTTTTTTAAATAATTCAAGAATAAGAGTTTCAAATAAAAAAGAGTTAAAAGAATCAATTTTGGTTACAGGCGGTCCTAGATCTGATAGTAAAAAAAGAGAAGGAATTTTTGAAGAATATATTAAGATTTCAAATAGTGTTGATACACCAATCAGAAAATTTGGTAGTGCCTCACTAGATATAGCCAATGTTGCTTGCGGCCGATTTGATGGTTATTGGCAATGGGAATTAAATTACTGGGATATAGCAGCGGGTTTAGTAATATTAAAAGAAGCCGGTGGATATGTTGATTTTTTAAATAATAACGATGAAAAAAACTCATCAAAAAAGAATATAATCGCAACTAATTCTAAAATTCATAAAGAACTTTCAAATATTTTGTTAAAAAAAAATATTGAGTAAGATATATTTATAATATAAAACACCAAATATGAAAAAAAAAATACACCCCAATTATCATAAAATTAAAGTAATAATGACAGATGGTAGTGAATTCGAAACGAAATCTACATGGGGAAAAGAAAATGATATTTTAAGATTGGATATAGATCCTAAATCTCATTCTGCTTGGACGGGTGGAGCACAAAAAATTTTAGATAAAGGTCGAGTTAGCAAGTACAATAAAAAATTTAGTAATCTTAGAACTAAAAAATAATATATTTTATGACAGAAACACCATTTATGCCAAAAGCTACTGCTGTTTGGTTGGTAGAAAACACAACGTTAACTTTTAAACAAATTGCTAATTTTTGCAATTTACACGAACTAGAAATAAAAGGTATTGCCGATGGTGATGTTGCTAAAGGAATTAAAGCATACAATCCTATACTTGCAGGACAATTGTCTAGAGAAGAAATCGATTCTTGTTCCAAAGATCCTGAAAAAATTTTAACTTTAAATCAGAAAACTGAAGATGTAAAAGTTAAAGAAAGAAAAAAACCAAAATACACTCCATTATCCAAAAGACAAGATAGACCTGATGCAATACTTTGGTTGTGCAAAAATGCTCCCGAATTAACCGATGGTCAAATTTCAAAACTTGTAGGAAGTACTAAAGGTACTGTTTCTTTGATAAGAAAAAGAAGTTATTGGAATTTTTCAAGTTTAAAACCAAGAGACCCTGTAATTTTAGCTTTGTGCACTCAAGATATTTATGAAAAAGCTTTAGAAAAAGCTAAAAGAAGAGTTGAGAGAGAAAAAAAAGTCAAATTAAAAGAACAAAAAAAATTAGAATCTAGTGAAAAATAAAAAAAAACCTACAGTTGGTGTTATCATGGGAAGCAAATCCGATTGGGATATCATGAAAAACTGTTGTGATACTTTAAAATCATTTAACATTAATTACGATGTAAGAGTTATATCAGCGCATAGAACGCCTAAAAGATTAGAAAGGTTTTTAAAAGAATGCGAAAAAAAAGATGTTAAAGTTATTATCGCTGCAGCAGGAGGTGCTGCACATCTAGCTGGAGTAACGGCTGCTTTAACAACTATTCCTGTTTTAGGAGTGCCAATTGAAAGTGTATTAAAAGGTATTGATAGTTTACTTTCAACCGTACAAATGCCTGCTGGCGTACCAGTGGCCACTTTAGCTATAGGAAAAGCTGGAGCAATTAATTCTGCTTTGTTTGCAATAGCAATGCTATCAAATGCTTATCCTGATATTGGCAAAAAATTAAAAAGATATAGAGCTAATTTCGAAAAAAAAGTACCTAAAAAACCTTTCTAATTGAAAACTGGACAACACTTTATTTAGATGTTAACTACCGATCTAAATTTAACAGGAGATTTTTATTAAAATAGAAGTTAAAGATAATAATGTTGAACAAGCTCTTAGAGTTTTAAAAAGAAAACTTCAAAAAGAAGGTTTTTTTAAAGTAATTAAAATGAAAAGTAATTACGAAAAACCATCTGAAAAAAAAAAGAGAATAAAAACTGAAAATATCAAAAGAGTAAAGAAACTTCTAAAATTAAGAAATCGAATTTAAGTCAATTTTAATTAAGGAGTTACCTTATGCCACAAGGAAAAGTGAAGTGGTTTAATTCTAAAAAGGGTTATGGATTTATTGTCGAAGATAAAACAGAAAGAGATATATTTTTGCATATAACAGCTTTGGAAGAATCTAAACTAAGAATATTAAAAGAAGATCAAAAAATTAAATTTGAAATAAAAAAAGAAAAAGATAAACTACAAGCGATTAATTTGAAAAAAGTTTAAAGAAATTATCGCGGGGTGGAGCAGTCTGGTAGCTCGTCAGGCTCATAACCTGAAGGTCGTAGGTTCAAATCCTACCCCCGCAACCAATCGTACCAAAGTTAATTTTTTAAAATAATATTGTTACTTGTTTTAAAGGTTGTTTGCTAAGTAGTAAATAACCGCAACAACTGCTATAATTTCCCATCCACTCATTTGTCCTCCTTTTTGATTCTCTTAATATTATAACATGTATTTAATGTTAAAAAAATGCATTCCGTTTACTTTATTTCTTTAAGGTCAGAAACCATCATTTCTTTTACCAAATCTTTAAAATTTGTTTTTGGCTTCCAACCTAATTCTCTTCTAGCCTTTGATGCGTCTCCTCTTAATTCGTCCACATCAGTTGGGCGAAAATATACAGGATCAACTTTGACAAGAATTTTTCCATTTTTTTTATTAAAACCGACTTCCTTTAAACCTTTTCCCTTCCAACCAACTTTTATATTCACAAATTTAAATGCCTCTTCAACAAATTGCTTTATAGTATAGCTTTTGCCAGTAGCAATCACATAGTCTGATGGTTTTTTTGCTTTTAACATTAGCCACATGCTCTGAACATAATCTTTGGCTGAACCCCAATCTCTCTTTGCATTTAAGTTTCCTAGAGTAAAAAATTTTCTTTTATGTCTGTATATTTCAGTTACAGCTCTAGTAATTTTTCTAGAAGCAAATGTTTCACCTCTTCTTGGGCCTTCGTGATTAAAAAGAATACCGTTAACCGCAAAAATATTATAAGCTTCTCTGTAATTTACAGTCGTCCAATATGCATAAAGTTTAGATATCGCGTATGGACTTCTAGGTCTAAATGGTGTTTTTTCATTTTGAGGTATGTCTGTATTTCCAAAAATTTCCGAAGTAGATGCTTGGTAAAATTTTGTTTTATTTTGTAATTTTAAAATTCTAATTGCTTCCAACAATCTTAATGTTCCTAGTGCGTCCGAGTTTGCAGAATATTCTGGAATTTCAAAGCTAGTATGAACATGTGATTGTGCACCTAAGTTATATATCTCATCAGGTTTTGTAGCCTGAATTATTCTTAGTAAATTACTTGAATCGGTCAAATCTCCATAATAAGGAATAAAGTTTTTAGTTTGTTTTACATCGTTGTAAACATGATCTATTCTTTTAGTGTTGAAGCTGGAAGATCTCCGTTTAACACCTATAACTTTGTAATTTTTTTTTAAAAGAAAGTCCGTAAGATACGAACCGTCTTGTCCTGTAACGCCGGTAATCAAAGCAGTTTTTTTTCTCATATTCTATCTATCTTTAATAATTTGTTTGTTAAAAATTTGACTGTTTTTTGTTTAATTCTTTCAGTATGTAAACCAATAAAGAAGCCTCTTTCTTCAATTTCTTGTGCGTTTTTAAAGTATTCTTTTTTTTTATTAAGATTATATAGTTTGATGCTTGGCTGGTTTAAAAAATTACCGCTAATTATTGGTCTTGTTTCAATTCCATTTTTATTAAGAAATTTTAAATATCTATTTTTCTTACTAAGAAATTTTTTATTTATTAAAATAGGAAGACCAAACCAACTAGGTTTAAGTTTTTTTATAGGATTTAAAAAATCTATTTGACTATTCCAATCAGAAGATTTTTTGACTGAACTAATTATTTTTTTTCTATTAGCAGCTCTAATCTTGATCATTTGGTTTAATCTTTTAAACTGGTTATAGCCAATGGACGCGGTAATATCTAAAGGTCTTAAATTAAATCCAGAATTTATAAAATTAAAGTTATTTTTTTTGCTTTTATTTAACCCTCTATCCCAGCCATGAGCGCGCAGACTGTGAAGTATTTTGTAATCATTGTAATCATTACATACTATCATTCCACCTTCTCCAGCTGAAATTTGATGTGATACAAAAAAAGAATATGTTCCAAATCTACCAAATGTTCCTAAACATTTAGATCCAAATTTAGAACCTAGAGACTCACATGTGTCTTCTATTAAGATTAATCTATTTTTTTTTACTATTTTTTTTAAATCGTTCATATTTGTTGAGTTGCCCAATACATGAACAGATAAAATAGCTTTTGTTTTCTTTGTTATTTTTTTTTTTAATTTTTCAATATCTATATTGAATGTATCTAAATTGACATCTACAAATCTTGGTTTTAAACCAGCCTGTACTATGGGCCATAAAGAAGTTGACCAACAGATTGATGGTAAAATACATTCGTCTCCTGATTTTAGCTTTTTTCTACTCTTAGGGTTTATTAAAGCAAAAAATGCGAGTAAATTCGCAGAAGAACCTGAGTTAACCATTAAAGCATATTTTGCTCCTATATATTTTGCAAACTCTCTTTCAAATTTTTTTGTTGTCTCTGACATTGTTATTCTTCCTTTTAAAAGAGTTTCAATTCCAGAAATCATATCTTTTGATGTAAATGGATCAGCTACAAGAGGATATTTGTTTTTAGATAACTTTTTGTTTTGGCTATATTTTATAACCAGTCTCTCTAAATATTTTTTTTCTGATTTGCTTGTCAATTTAAAATCCTAAAAATTATAATTTTTTTTCACCATTTTTTGTAACAACATGGGGATAAGGCATAGCAAACATTAACTGCCCACCTTTATTTAAATATTCGTTTTCTCTTTTAACAATTTCGTCTTTAAAATTCCAGGGTAATACAACAAATGCTTCGGGATTAACGGATCGTGCAGTTTCTTCAGAAATAAGCTCAATATCTGAACCCAAACATCTGAGACCAACTTTCTCAGGATTTCTTTCGCTGATAAATGGAATTTTTGTTTTATCAAGCCCAAAATGTTGAAGCAAAACATTTCCTTTGGTGCTGGCGCCTAAAGCCAAAACTTTTTTATTAGATTTAATTATCTTATTAACAAAATCGTTAGTTTTGTTTTTTATTTGAGTAATGTTATTTTGGAAATTTATAAAAGTTTTTGGATCTTTAAGCTTATATTCCTTTTCCTCATTTTTAATTTCATTTAAGGGATTAAAATATTCCGGTTTATCAAATTTAGTATTGTCTTTTTTGCAAACAAAAAGTCTAACACTACCTCCATTTACTGAATTTGTTTCAGCATAAAAACATTTTAAATTTGTTTCTTTCAATAAACTTTCGAAAGTTTCAATAGAATAATAAGATAAATGCTCGTGACATATGTCGTAGAAGTTGTTGAATTTGAGCATAGACACTAAATAACTTATTTGACAACACCATATTCCATTATTGTCTAATATTTTATCTATATCTTTTACAAACTTTTTTGGCTCAGCTAAGTCATAAAACATTGCGCAGGAAGTAATAATTTTTGCCTTTTTTTTAAATTTTTCTGAGAATTTTAAAGCACTAAAATAATCTGAATAAATCTTTATATTTTTTCCTTTATCAATGAATTTTATATTTTGAGCAGGCTCAAAACCTACTAAAGTATACTTGTCATCATAAAAATTAAGCAGTGTGCAATCATTAGAACCAATGTCTACAATAATATCGTTTTTTTCTGGAATCGCGATCTTAGTTGACTGATCAACCACTTCTTTCAAGTCTGTTCGCATGGTGTCACTAGTAGCCGATCTATAAAAATATTGTCTATAAAGTAGATCTGGTTTTGTAATTTCTAAAAGTTGAAGTAGCCCACAGTTGTCTTTTTTATTTTTGCTATTGTCGCAAAGAACCAATGTTAAAGGTGTTTTAATTTTTTTTAAATTATTGTTGTTATTTGATTTAACAAAAGTTGCAGAAATATATTGTTCGTCAAGTTTAATAACTTCTTTAAGGTTGCTGTTTCCACAAATTTTACATTTTTTTAAAACTGAAATATTTTCATTTTTTGAAGACATAAAATTTTTGTATATTAATATTTTGTATGCTGTTTAACTTCTTTTATATTAGAATCTAATATTTTATTTATTTTCGATTTTATTTGAGCTCTTTTATCGTTTGTACAAAATTCTTCTCTAGATAATTTTATAAATTTTTCATCAAATGTAGAATTTTTTTCACATAATCTTTTTTCATTTTCTATCTGCCAGATCTTAATATTAATTTCTTTTAATTCTAAAAAAAGGCTTTTAATTTCTGAAGAAAAAATTATATTATTTTTTTTAATTTCATCTAAAATTTTATATTCTTTTTTAACTTCTTTTAATAGTTCGGGGTCTTTAATTTCTTTTAGTTTAATTTCTAAAATACTAATTTTATCTAATAATTCACCCTCGGATATCTCTGTAAGAATTTTGCCCATTTTAAATATTACATCTAAGTTTAAATTAAACTATATACAAGATTGAAAGATATAATATAATATTATTTATATATATATAACTGTTAAAAAAACATGATACCCTGGGCAAAACCAAATTATCACGGCAACGAAGAAAAGTATGTTAGACAAGCGTTAAAATCTACTTGGCTTTCTGATGGCAGCTTTATTAAAAATTTTGAAAAAAAATTTTCTAATTATGTAAAATCAAAATTTGCTATTTCTGTAACAAACGGAACAACTGCGTTAAATTTAGTTTATTTAGCTATGGGTTTAAAAAAAGATGATGAAATAATTATTCCAGGATTTGGATATTTAGCTGCTGCTAATATTGCTCTACAAATGGGAATAAAACCTGTTTTTGCTGATGTTGATTTAAATACTTTCTGTGTAACTGCAGAAAATATTAAAAAAAAAATTACTTCTAAAACTAAATTAATTGTAGTCATTCATACATATGGAAATGTTTGTGATTTGGATCCTATTATAAAAATTGCTAAATCAAAAAAAATAACAGTACTTGAAGACACCGCTGAATCTTTTGGCTCAAAATATAAAAAAAAGCAATCCGGATCAATTGCCGATATTGGAACATTTAGTTTTCAAGCAACAAAAACTATCACTACTGGAGAAGGCGGAATGATAGTTACAAAAAAAAATAAATTTTTTACTGAAAAACTGAAAGCATTTAGAAATCATGGTGTAAAAATTACGAGATATTTTCATCATCTTCCTGGACATAATTTTAGATTAACAAATATTCAAGCAGCAATAGGCTATGCTCAATTACAAAAATTTTCAAAAATCATTAAAGAAAGAAAAAGAGTTTATAATTATTATAAAAAAATTTTCAAAAATGTAGACGGGTTAAAACTTCAGGTATTTTCTAATAAGATAAAACCAGTTGTTTGGACTTTTGCAATATTGCTAAATCCTAAATTTTTTCCAGACAGAGATAAAATAATCCAAAAAATGAAGCTTAAAGGAGTTGAAACGCGAAATGGTTTTTATTCTCCAACACGTTTACCAATTTATAAGAAGTTTAAAACATCTCACCTAAAAAATTCAGACAAACTTTCAAAAAATGTTATTTGTTTGCCTTTCTTTACCAGTCTAAAAAAAAAAGAAATAGATTTTATTGCTAAAACACTTTTAAGTTTTAAAAAGAAATAACTATTTATTTAAATTTTTAATTTATAAAGAAAATCAAACCATTTTTCTAAATGATCTTGAAAGTAAAAATCATAACCATGATTGCCGTTTGGGTATATCATTGGAAAATCCGGGTAAGATTCCATAAGTCTAGGAACTTTTAATCCTTCTGCTATGGTAAAGCCAAACGAAGAGTTTCCAAGAAAAAATTTTCCAGCTTTAATTATTTGTGCTGCTTCTAAAAAATCTTTACAATCATAAAACTCTAAATTGGGAACTTCTTTCTTAAGATCTTCATATTCATCGCGAATCCCTATAAAAAGTAAGTCTTTGTATCTTTCTAAAAATCTATAGTTGATAAAAATATTTTTTCTTCTTGTGCTTCTCATTATGACTATTTTATTTTTTATTTTTTGACTTGGTTCTACTGTTAAGTAAGGCGCCGATAAATCGGTTTGTATTCCTGTTAACTGAAAATACCATCTAACTTCGTCTAAATTAAAGTTCATTGGAATTTTTCTAAATAAATCTAAATCAATATCAATTTCTTCTTCGTTATATTTTTCAACTTTGTTTATATATTTTTGAAATTTTAATAGAGGAAGAACCATTTCGACCATTTTATTTGTCATAAACACAAAATCTTTTGGATGTTTGTATCCTTTTATATTTTCTGGCAAAGGTTTGTTTGCTTGAAGATAAAAATTACATACATGAGTTTTAGACAATTCTTTAATTACTGGTAAGGCATTTATAACATCTCCCAAATGTCCAGAATGCAAAAATGAAATTTCTTTTTTATTTTTAATTACGTTTTGAATTTTTTCTACTTCGTTTTCAAATCCGGATGCTAAAATTTCTTTTTTTTTAATTATAGAAAGATTTTGTTTGTATTCTTTGTATTTTTTTTTGTCTGTAAGTTTGTAGAAGATTTTTTTAATTGACATAATTTATGATCACAAAATTTAATACATAATATTATAAACAATATTTATATATTATGTTAATATTATGTAAAATGTTATTTAATAAAAAACCCATTCAAAAATTTTTCAAACTAATTTCCTATAGTTTATTCAAAATTATATACGGTGAAATCAAAGGCAAATTGAATCCAAACCAAGAAAAAAACATGAAGGTAGAAAATATTATTTTTGAAAAAGAAGTATCATATAAGGGATATATAATTAAAAATTCAAGACTCTATACTGATACCATACATGATTTGGCAATAATTTTTAAAAATTCAATAGTTGAAGGACCTTCGTTTCAATTAAGAAATAATATAAATAAAAATTGTGAGTCTAATATAGTTTTCGAAAAAGGAACTCCAAAAATAAAAAGGAATATAAATGGAACGGTTTTGTCTTTATTAACGGGAGGCGGAGGTAATTCAAATTATTGGCACTGGCTTTTTGATGTTTTACCAAGATTGTCTATTGCAAAAAAAATTTTAGACCTGAAAGAAATTGACTATTTCTTATTTCCAGATGTCAGAGAAAATTTTCAAAAAGAAACTTTAGAAAATTTAAAGATACCTTTGAAAAAAACTTTATCTAGCAAAATTAATAGGCATATTGCTGCAAGCAAGATTATTGTTACTGATCATCCTTACAATTTTTTAAATGATCCTGATAAAGATTCGTTAAATATACCAGCGTGGATAATTTCATTTTTAAAAGAAAAATTTCTTATAGTTCAAGACAATGTTAAAACTAATTTACCAAAAAAAATTTTTATTGATAGATCTGACTCTAAATCGGGACACGGTAGTATGAGAAAAATTTTAAATGAAATAGAATTAAAAAATCTACTTAATAAAAAAGGATTTAGCTCTGTAGTTTTAAGTAATTATCATTTTAATGACCAAGTTAAACTATTCAATAATGCAGAATGCATTATTGGTTTGCACGGTGCTGGATTTGCAAACACAGTGTTTTGTAAAAAAAATACTAAAGTTATTGAATTACAATCTGATACGGCTGGTGAAATAATAAAAAATATATCAACAACTAATGGTTTAGATTATGATTGTATGTCTATAAAACCAACAATAGAAACAAATAATCAGTTAGGTCATATAAAAGTAGATTTGGATATTTTAAGTAGAAAAATCTAAATATTAAATTTTGATTTTTTACTATCTTGTAAAAAACCTTTTACAGTGTCTAAAGTTAAAGAGTTAAAACTTTTTCCAAAACCAATTATTTTTGTGATAACTTTTGGAGGCATAGTAATAATATTGCATTTAAGTTTTTTAGCTTGTAAAAAATTATAAGCCTCTCTTGTACTTGCCCATAGAATTTCAATATTTTTATATTTTTTAGTTGCAGAAATGCTTTTTTTAAATATTGGCAGAGGATCTTTTCCTTTATCTGCCATTCGACCTGCAAAAATTGAGATAATTGATTTAGTTTTTTTATTTAAACATCTCATAATTTTCTTAACTTGTTCAAACGTATAAACAGCAGTAATATTTAATTTTATTCCCTCAGAACTTAATTTTTTTATAACTGGACCCATAAAAACTCCTTTTGAATTTATAACAGGTATTTTTACATAAACATTTTTACCCCATTTATTAATTTTATAGGCCTGCTTAAGCATTTCATTTGGATTGTCCGCAAAAACTTCAAAAGAAATAGGTTTTTTTTTACAAATTTTTAATATTTTTAAAGAATAGTTTCTATAATTTTTTGCACCTGCAAGTCTCATCAAGCTTGGATTAGTAGTAAATCCATCAACTATAGGTTTTTTATTAAAATGCTTTATTGTTTTATAATCAGCAATGTCGCAAAATATTTTTGTTTTCATTATTCTATGTTTTTTACAATATTTTCAGTCATTTTTTTAGCATCAGCGAACAACATCATTGTGTTCTCTCTATAAAAAAGTTCATTGTCAATTCCTGCGTAACCTGGAGATAAACTTCTTTTAACAAATAAAACTGATTTACATTTTTCTACATCTAAAACTGGCATTCCATAAATTGGGCTTTGAGGGTCAGTTTTAGCTATAGGATTCGTAACATCATTAGCGCCTATTACAAATGCTACATCGGTATTTGCAAAATCA
>MDTC01206285.1_pt1 | contig 13493 bp, 8 predicted proteins | sample 811181 | NCBI WGS metagenome assembly MDTC01 (sample SAMN05326644, study PRJNA326480) | marine metagenome | isolation source: seawater | place: Pacific Ocean: North | collected 2011
CGATGCGCTCCTCAAGGTCGACGTGGGCCTGGAAGGTGCCGTCGATGAAGCGGACTGCGCCGGGACCGGCCCCGAACTTGTGGGTCGCTGCGTCGGCGGCCAGGATCACAGCAGGGTGGTGCGACAGCGACAGGTAGCTGTTGCTGTTCATGCGAATGCACCACTGGTCGGGGCGTCCGGCCAGCTTGTACCGGGGCCCGAGGGCACCTTCGGCGGGCTTGTAGTCCACGATGACTCGCTCGGGGGGCTTGGCGCGACCCTCCTGGGCGAGCTGGGCCACTTCGGTACGGAGTCCGGCGTCGAGAAGAGAGAGCGTCATGGTGCGGTCCGGGGCGGAGGGCGGAGACGGAGTCTACCGAGATCCAGTCGTTCGGGCACCCGTTCAACTACTCGAAGTTGTACCCATTCGCGCGAAGCTCGGCGACGAAGGCGGGATCGAGCTCAAGCTGGGCTCCTTCCTGTGCCCGGGCCTCCCGAAAACGCTTCCATCGCTGCATCAAGGCATCCACCAGTGCCATGTTCTGGCGAGCGATGTTGGTGGTCTGTCCGGGATCCGTCGAGAGGTCGTACAGGCAGGTCGCGGGCTCTCCAGGGGCTCGGGCCGGATCGAGGTTGGGCGACCCACCACAGCCACGATCCTGTCGCACCAGCGTGTAAGGGAGCGTGATGACCGCACCCTTGAGCTGTGAGGTGTCGTGGCGAGCGACGCCTCCTTCGATCAGGGCCATGTCGCGGATTGTGTCGGCTTCGCCGCGCAAGAACGGCACCATCGAGCGGCCATCGATGTCGACCGGCTTCACCGCGCCGACCAGATCGAGCAAAGTGGGTAGGAGATCGACATGGCTGACCAGCTGGGGCTGGGCATCGTCACGACCTTCGATTCCGGGCACTCGCATCACCAGTGGAACGTTGACCACGTTGTCCCAGTAGGCGTCGCCATGGAGCAGCTCTCCATGATCGTTGAGAGACTCCCCGTGATCGGCCACGAGCACCACGATTGTGCGATCGAGATTTCCACGGGCTTCCAGGGCGGTCCAGACGGCCTTGATGTCGAGGTCCATGCGCTGAACAGACTCGGCGTAGCGATCGCGCCAGCTGTCGACGGCGGCTGTGCCCCCAGCCCGAACGATGGTTTGCAGTGGGTCTTCGCCGACGATCTTGACCACTCCCTCTTGGTTTGTGCCCCCGGCCATTCCCGGCATGGCTTGTCCGGAGCCCGCATTCAGGGAGACCCGTCCGGCGTCCCACAGCCCCTGCCAGACGCCCGTTGGGTCGGCGCCAGCGGTGTCTGGCTCGTTCACGAATGGAAAGTGGGCGGTCCGGGAGTGAAACATCACGAACATCGGATGGTCGGTGCTCTGCTCTCCGATCCAGGCCACCACGGGGTCGGCGGAAGCACCACGCGGCGTGCTGTCTCCGCCCTTGAAGCGTCCGTCGGGCGTCTCGCGCGGAGGCGGGATGACCCGCATGTGCTGGAATCCACGGTCCAGGCCGTAGTCCGGTCGGAAGCCCGAGGGGGCATCGACGGTGAAGCCGGCTGTGATATAGCCGTAGTAGCCGAGGATCTCAGGGAGAGTGGGCACACCGGCTGTGAGTCCTTTGTCCCAACCGAGCACGCCGGTGGTGCTGCCAAAGCGGCCGGTCAGGACTGCGGTCAGTCCAGCGAGCGTGAAGTTCGACGCGGAGTAGGCGCGATCGAAGTGGATGCCCCCGTTGGCGATTCTGTCGATGTGGGGTGTGAGACCGGGGTGCTCGCCGTACAGGGACACAAAGTCCTTTCGCAGCGAACAGACCGTAATCAAGACGATGTCGCAGCCAGGGCACTGGATGTTTTCGGTGGCGGGTGCCGTGGTGTCGGCTGGGGCAGGACGAGTGAGGTCGACCGTGCCGGGCCGAACGGCATCCGGTGCCCCATCGGGCGGTGGCGGTGGTGCGCTTGGAGCGGTGGACGATGCCGCTGCGATGGGCGACTCGCTTGACGGCGACTCGGTGTGGCCGAGCTGGAGGTAGAGCCCGTAGCCGAAGCTGGCCAGTCCGAAGGTTCCGACCAAAGCGAACAACCAGTTCAGACTGGTGGAGTCGGACCGACGACGGCGACCGCCGGAGCGCGCCATGGAACCTCCACTGGGATGCGGCAACGTAGCGTAACGGAGTGGATGTGCACCAAGCCCCCGTCGGCGACGGATGGGCGGGCGCGGCTGCGGGCGAGGTGCGGGCTTGAGGGGCAAGTGCGCAGGGGTGGGGAAGACTGGGGGTTGAGGTGGTGCATGATGGACCCTCGGTACACACTGCTGTACCCTTCGGATCTCGTTCACGGGACGGGTTCGGCCGAATGGTCGTCTCGCGTCGGCCCGGACGGCCGTGGTCCCACAAGTGCTTGCTCCGATCCCTTCCGAGGTCTTGATGTCGCGCGATGATCTCCAGCCCCGTCCGCTGGCCCAGCCGTGGCTGGGACCGCCCCGGTCTGTTCCGCTGGCCGATGACCACGCCGTGGATCTCCGCGGCGATGCTTTGGTCGGTCGCCGGGTCGCACTGCTGGTCTGTGGGGGAATCGCGGCCTTCAAGGCGCCGCTCACGATTCGAGCGCTGCGACGCCAGGGGGCCCAAGTCACGGTCTTTGCGAGCCCGCAGGCCCTTCGGTACGTCACGACCGACGCCCTCGAGTGGGCATCGCTGACTCCGGTTGTGACCACTCTGTCGCCCCAAGCGGAACACCTCTCGGGTGCCTGCCCATTTGATGCTTATTTGGTCGCGCCCGCCACCTACAACACGATCAACAAGCTCGCAGCAGGCATCGCCGACACGGTACTGACGGCCACATTGGCATCGGCCATCGGCCGGATGGAGCAAGGGCGGGCGGCGGTGCTGGTGGCGCCCACCATGCACGGCTCGATGCACAACGCCATCCTCACGGCCTCGCTGGAGCGACTGCAATCGCTTGGCGTGCGGGTGATTCCGCCCCGCGACGCATACGGAAAAGACAACATTCCCGAAGAGTCGGTTCTTGTGGCGGAAGTGTGCGCGGCCCTGCCCGAGGCCCCCTTCCGATCCCGGCAGTTCGTGGTGGTGGGGGGCCGAGATCCCGTGGGCCAGACCGTCGCGGAAGATCTGGTTCGGCGGGGCGGTCGGGTGCTTCATGTGCAGCTGGCTTGCGCCCTCGAGCCCAGTCCGATCACACAGCCACTGGTGGTGGCCGATGGTGCTCGCGCGAGGGAGCTTGTGCGCGCGGCGCCGGGTCCATGGGACGCAGTGATCGATGCCACAGGGGGATCGCTGGGCGCGCTCGCCACACTCCACGTGGCGACGAAGGATGGCGACATGTTTTCGGCGGACGGGAGCGAGGTGGACATGCCGGCATTGTTGGCCGGGATTCGCGAGTCCCTCACTTGATCGTGGGCGGGCCATCCGCAATCCGGACCGTCTGACCCACCGCCAGGGTGCCTTCGCGGATGAGACGACGCAGGAGGGGTGCCGATACATGCACGCATCCACCGGACCGTGCCTGCCCAAGCTGCTCGCTGGATGGGGTGCCGTGCAGCGCGATGGAGTACCAGTACGGGGTGCCGCGGAACAGGCGCATCTTTGGGCCCGTGATGGCGCTTGCCGAGTCGAGTCCGACGTATGCCACGCCGTAGGCCCGATCGGGTGCCTGGTCGCCATTGAAATCCAGTGAGGACATGTTCCTGTAGAGCGTCGTGAGTCCGCTCTGCGGTTCTACGAGCGCGCCATAGGTGGGGTCTCCCGTCCAGCGGTCCCGCAGCGAGGGCGCGATTGCGTTGTGCTGGCCAGAATCCTCGAGAACCAGATCGACCGTAAACGTCCCGAGGGGGGTAACGAAGTCCGACATGCTCACCTTTTCGCCAAGTCCGCCACGTCCGATCCCGATCGGCTCTTGGTGGAGAACTGCCCGTTGATTGTCGAGGACGTACAGCATCCGACCCTGGCGGTCGACATGAACGAGAGGCGGTGATGCAGCAAGTGCAACGGCAGTGAGCCACCACATGAACGGGACTCCGGGGAGAGGGGAGACGGTCGCCGGGGCTGGCCAATCGAACGGGGCAAGCGGCTGTATCCGCTCGGTGTCTGGTGGGATCGAGCCGGCCGATCACGGTGACCAAACGGCTGCGCTGACCGAACGCGTAGGGCTACCGTACGGGCGGGTTTAAGGTAAGTGTGTACTCACTTTCTATAACGAATTCAGCCAGTGCAGCTTGACAGCGTCTCGGATTGGGTGACGACGACAAGTCATAAGTGACCGCTTACTTACTATTGGATCCTGAGCTTCCCGCGATGGTACGACCCCGCCAATTCAGCGACCGTGAGCTGCTTGAGACGGCACGGGCCTTGTTCTTGGAGCATGGCCCAGGCCTGTCCACGACGGTGATCGCCGAGGCTGCGGGCGTCTCCCAGGCCACGCTCTTCAAGCGGTTCGGTACGAAGAAGACCTTGATGGTCCGTGCCCTGATGCCCGACGAAGACGATCCCCAGTGGCAGGCGCTCCTGGGGATGCCCGACGAGCGACCGCTGGCCGAGCAGCTGGTCGAGAAGGGACTGATCGTGACGGCATTTTTTCAAGAGCAGCTGCCCTGTGTGGCGATGTTGCGCGCGAGTGGAGCGGAAATCCTCGGTGAGCTCCACGAAGCCGGACAGGTCGTGCCGCCGATTCGCGCGCTGAACGGTATGCAGGCCTTCTTCGACCGGGCCATTGCCGAGGGTCGGATGCGACCCGTCTCATCAGAGATGCTTGCGCTCACCTGGCTGGGCGCGCTTCGAAACCGCGCGTTCTTTCAGCACATGTTGCCCGAGCGGTCGCTCGAGGGCGACGACCATTCCTATGTCCATGCCCTCACGGAAATGATCTGGCAGGGCATTCGCCCTGTCGAGGAGTCCTCATGACACGCCCTCGTCGCTGGTGCTCCGGCGTAGTCGGGCTGCTGGCACTGCTTTGGATCACTCCACAGTCGGCGGCCGGTACGGGTGCCGACATCGCACGTGATGTGCTGGGCGGCCAGACCGCATTTTCCAGCAACCGAGCAGGCCCGGTCTCGACTGAACCCTGGTGGCGATCGTTCAACGATGCGGCCCTTGACTCGCTCATTGCGCGTGCCCTCCGAGACAGCCCCGACGTGGCCGCACAGGTGGCAGTGGCAGAGCAAGCGCGGATGAACGGCTCAGCCGCGCTGTCCGGTCTGATGCCGCAGGTGTCGTTTGATGCATCGGTGAGCGGCTCGCCCACCGACGCGCTGGGATTCCAGTTCGGCGGGTTCGGCGGCTCAGGCAGTGTCGACGTCTTGGTGGGAATGGACACCCTTCAGGATGTGGATGGGGATGGGGTACCGGATGTGGCGCTGAATCCCCTCTACCAAACCATCGAGATCGAGCGCGGTGATGCCGACCTCTCGGATGTGACCTGGAATGGTGCGGCACGACTCAATGCGGCATGGAACCTCGATATATTCGGCAATCAAGTCCAGAGCTGGCAGGCGAGCCGGCATGCTGCGAAGGCGAGCCTGGGCGATCGCGATGCGATGGCGCTCACCGTCGCCACCACGGTGTCCGGTGCGTGGTACGACCTGGTCCTCGCGCAGGCCCGTCTCGACGTGGTGCGGCAGCAGCTCGAAGCGAACACGCAGCTGATGGAGGTGGTCCAGTTGCGCTACGAGGCAGGCTCGGCGAGTGGACTCGAGGTCTTGCAGCAGCGCCAGCAGTTGGCCACCACACAGGCCCTCCTGCCCGCCGCCGAGCACGGAATTCGCCGAACGACCTATCGACTGGCGGTGTTGCTCGGCACCCGCCCGGCTGAGCTGGCCGACCGCTTGACGGCCCCGGACCGACTGCCCACCGTTCCGCCTCCCCCCAGCATCGGCAGCCCGGCGGATCTCGTTCGCAACCGACCCGACGTGCTCGCCGCAGTGGCGCGGGTCGACTCGGCTGTGGCGAATCGAAAGGGCATGTGGCGGGATGCGCTCCCAACACTTGGGGTGTCGGCAAACGCCGGCTGGCAGTATTTCTCGCAGGGAGAGTGGGACTCGACCGACATCTGGGGTGTGGGTGCCAATGCCTCGGTTCCGCTGTTCAACGGTGGGCGGGTCTACAGCCAGGGCAAGGCTGCTGCGGCTGGTGAGCGTGCTGCGGTGGAGTCGGCCCGCCGGGTGGTGCTGGTTGCCGTGCAAGAAGTCGAAGATGCACTGCTGTTCGAAGATCAGTCGGAGGCGGAGCTCGAGGCCAATCGGGTGCGTCGAGAAGCCGCCCAGCTCGCGCACGAAGATGCCCGTGAGCGGTACATCAACGGTCTCACCGATCTCACGACCGTCCTCACCACCCAGTCTGCGTGGCAGAGCGCTGAGCTGTCTCTGCTCAATGCCGAGCGCACCCGCATCGCTGCACGAATCGTCCTCCACGACGCCCTCGGGGGCCCGTGGACGCAGACTCTAGCTGCCACCGGAGAAGTCCAATGAGTCCGTCTGAGCGGCAGGGTCTCGCCCTCGAAGCCGTCGCCTACTCTGTTCCCTGGTACGTCCGAATCGTGATCCTTCCCGTGGTGATTCTCATCGCTGCGGTCGGTACGGTGGTCGTGCTCGTGATGTCGACGGGCGGTGCCGAGTCGGTACCACCCGAAGAGAGCGTGCTGCCCGTCGAGGTGCTGAGCGTAGCTGCCGACAACGGGCCAGCCACAATCGTGGCCACCGGGACCGTGGTGCCATCGCAGCAGGTCACCGTGCTGCCGGAGGTGGGTGGACGCCTCAACCAAGTCTCGCCCAAGATGGTTCCGGGCGGTCGGTTTCGGCAGGGCGAGCTGATGGCCCGCGTGGACAGCACAAACTTCGTGGCTGCGCTGCGTTCGGCCGAGCAAGCCCTCGAGACGGCGAGACTGGAGCAGCGATTGGAAGAGGGCCGCTCCAAGGTGGCGGCACGAGAGTGGGAGCTGCTGGCGCCGTCGGATCGGCATGGACGGGACCCGGACCTCGCGCTTCGCAAGCCCCAGCTTGCCGTCGCACAGGCGGCGGTGCTCACGGCAGAGGCCAACCTCGAGCGGGCCCGGATGGATGTGGGACGCACGCGATTGGTGGCCCCCTTCGACTCTGTGGTGGTCGAGGAATTTGTAGATTTGGGACAGGTCGTCGCCGTTGGCTCGCCCGTTGCCACGCTGGTGGGATCTGCGGATGCCCGGGTCACGGTCTCGGTCCCGGTCGACCAGCTCGATGTCGTGGAGCTGGCCGGTCAACCCGATGCGATGGGTCGGCTGTCCGAACAGGGCAGCGCGGCCACCGTCACGCAAGACCTTGCCGACGGCTCGCAGATCGTGCGCGAAGGTGAGGTGATTGGCATCTCGGGGCAGCTGGATCCCCAGACCCGCACCGCCCAGCTCACGGTAGACATTCCCGGATCCTTGGATCCATCGTTGGGGAGTCTGCCGCTGCTGCCGGGGGCTTTTGTCTCGGTTGAGCTTCGGGGCGCGGGACTGGGCGCGTCGTTTCGACTTCCGCGCACGGCACTCTCCGAAGGCGACACGGTCTGGGTGGTCGACGACGAGTCCACCCTGCAGCGCCGCACGGTCACGGTGGCATGGTCGCTGCCCGAGTCGGTTGTCTTGCGGGAAGGGGTTTCGGTGGGAGACCAGGTGGTGGTGTCGTCGATGTCCAATCCGCTCGTCGGACAGCGGGTTTCCGTTCAGTCCGTCGACGACAACGGTTAGGAGGAGCGGATGTCAAAGCCCGATGGTGGTGTGCGACTGTCGACCGAGCTGCTGACTGGTCCGATCAGCTGGATGGCTCGCAATACGGTGGCGGCAAACCTACTGATGGTCGTAGTGTTGATGCTTGGACTCGCCGGAGTTCTCAGCATCAAGCAAGAGGTCTTTCCCGACTTCGAGCTCGACTTGGTGACTGTCGCTGTCCCGTACCCGGGCGCGAGCCCCAACGAGGTTGAGCAGGGAATCATCCTGGCGATTGAAGAGGAAGTGCGCGGGCTCAATGGGGTCAAGCGCGTGAGCTCGTCGGCGGCCGAAGGGATCGGAACCGTCGCCGTCGAGCTGATGCTCGGCGAAGACAACAATGCAATTCTGGCCGACGTCAAAGCCGCGGTGGACCGAATCGCCACCTTCCCGGAAGACGCTGAGAAGCCGATGGTCTCGCTGGCATCGGGACGCCGCGAGGTGGTGAGCCTGGTCCTGTCGGGGGATCAGAGTCTCTCGTCACTCCACGAGCTGGCCGAAGATGTTCGGCGCCGGCTCTTGGCCGACGAGCGGGTCACCCAGGCGGAGCTGTTCGGCGTGCCACCCCTCGAGGTGTCCATCGAGGTCTCGCGAGCGCAGCTCGAAGCGATGGGTCTGTCTCTCGACGATGTCTCACGCCAGATCACGCTGGCGTCACTGGAGCTGCCGGGCGGGGAGGTCGAGAGCCGCGGTGGGGAGTTTCTGGTGCGGGTCTCGGACCGCAAGCGAACCGCCCAGGATTTCGCCGACATTGTGGTCCGGGGCACCGCCTCGGGCGGCAAGGTGCTGCTGTCGGACATCGCGACGATCCGCGATGCATACCAGGACATCGATCTCGCCTACTTCTTCGAAGGCAATCCAGCAGTCCGACTGACCGCCTACCGGGTGGGAGACGAGACGCCCGCCAGTGTGGCGCAGGCGGCTCGAGACCTGGCAGAGGTCCTCCGTGCGGAAGTGCCCTCGACGGTGGCCGTGAACATCTGGAAGGACGACTCCGTGATGCTCGACGAGCGGATCAGCCTGCTCGTGCGCAACGGTGTGATGGGCCTTGCACTGGTGGTGCTGGTGCTGGCACTCTTCCTCGATCTTCGGCTCGCCTTCTGGGTGGCACTTGGCATCCCGCTGTCGTTCGCAGGCGCCTTCATCCTGGCGCCGATGTGGGGGGTGTCGATCAACATGGTGAGCCTGTTTGCGCTCATTGTGGTGCTCGGACTGGTGGTCGATGATGCGATCGTGGTGGGGGAGAACATCTACGAGCTGGAGCAGCAGGGGCGATCTCGGATCGAGGCCTCAATCGAGGGCGCTCGGCAAATGTCGATTCCCGTCACCTTCGCGGTCTTGACCAGCGTGGCAGCGTTTGCTCCCTTGCTCTTTGTGCCCGGATTTATGGGGAAGATCTTCGGAATCATCCCGGTCATCGTGATTTCCGTTCTTCTGTTCAGCCTGCTGGAGGGGTTCTTCATCCTGCCGGCACACCTCGGCCATGCACCCAATCCGAACCCGAGCCGACTCGTCAAAGGCCTCCAGTGGGCGGTGAGCCGCACCCATGCGCCCGTTCGCAAGTGGTTTGCCGAGCGCCTGCAGAGGTTCACCGATGGGCCGTACCATGACCTCGTGCGCGCTCTGGTGGCGGCGCGGTACACCACGCTTGCTTTGGCGACCGCGTCGCTGATCTTCACCATTGGCTTGCTGCAGGCGCAGATCGTTCCGTTCGCGTTCTTTCCGAAGCTCGAGGCGAACAATGTGTCGGTCAATGTGCGGCTGCCGTATGGCTCGCCCGAAGCGGCGGCGCTGCGGGTCCGAGGTGTGCTGGAGCGCGAGCTGGATCAGACGATTGCGGCGTTCGGTGGGCCCGAAGCGGTGCAGGGCGTCATGACCTACGTGGGAGAGGCGCAGTCGGGCGGCGGCCCTGGTGGGGGCCAGCTGGAGTCCGGCGCCCACCTGCTCAGCATCGCGGTGGAGCTCGTAGCGACCTCTCAGCGCTCCTTCACCGCGAAGGAGTTCGCGGATGACTGGCAAGCGCGTGTGCCCCCACTGGCTGGAGTCGATGCTCTGTCGTTCATCTCGTCGGCCGGCCCGGGAGCGGGAGCAGCGGTCGACGTGCAGTTGTCGCACTCCGATCCAAATGTGCTGGCCCAAGCGTCGGGTCGCGTGGCCGATGTGCTGCGCGGATACGCCGACTTGAAGGAGGTGGAGAACACCTACGCGTCTGGAAAGCCACAGCTGGACTTCACGCTTCTCCCGAATGCTCGCACCCTCGGGCTTACGGCCACCGACGTCGCCCGGCAGCTGCGGGCGAGCTTCTTCGGCAGCGAGGCACTCCGAGAGCAGCGCGGCCGGAACGAGCTGCGGGTGATGGTGCGCCTGCCGGAGTCGGAGCGGGGCAGTGAGTTCGATGTTGAACAGCTCCGAATCAAGACTCCCACAGGTGGGTTCGTGCCCCTGGGCAGTGTGGCGAGGTTCGAGCGCTCGCGGGCGCCCACAACGATTGAGCGTGAGAGTGGGCAGCGGATTGTGAATGTGCGCGCGGAGCTCGCCGCCTCGGCCCGGTCGTCGCAGAATGTGGTGTCCGACCTCGGCGCGTCGGTCTTTCCCGAGTTGCTGGGGCAGTATCCAGGCCTGGAAGTGGAGCTGGTTGGGGAGCAGCGCGACCAGGCAGAGTCGCTGGGGAGTCTCGGCAGCAACTTCCTGGTGGCGCTGTTTGTGATGTATGCACTGCTCGCCATCCCATTCAAGAGCTACATCCAGCCGGTCATCATCATGTCGGCGATTCCGTTCGGCATCGTGGGTGCCGTGGGTGGGCACTATGTGATGGGCTACGAGTTGTCGGTGATCTCGATGATGGGAATCATCGCGTTGTCCGGGGTGGTCGTGAATGACTCCCTCGTGCTGATCGACTCGGCCAATGAATACCGTCGGGAAGGCCTGGGAGCAGTAGAGGCGGTGGTGCGTGCCGGACGGCGGCGAATGCGGCCGATCCTGCTCACGTCACTCACCACATTCTTCGGACTGATGCCGATGATTCGCGAGACGAGTCCACAGGCTCGGTTCTTGATCCCGATGGCGATCTCGCTGGGCTTTGGCGTGCTGTTCGCAACCATCATCGTGCTGCTGCTTGTGCCTGCTCTGTATGTGATCGTGGAAGACCTGGTGGCTGCGAAGAGTCGGGTCATGCACTGGGTCACAGGTGGTGAGGCCCCGCGCGCGTCGCAGCCGGTCTCGAAGTGACCGCGCTGGGTTCAGCCTCGAATGTCCCGAAGACGAAACCGGAGTCGCTTCACGCCTTGGCCGCGAAGCTGGCACGCCCGTGACTCGGTCACGCCCAGCTCTGCGCCGATAGACTTGAGTGTGCGACGCTCGAGGTAGTACTCGACCACTGCAAAGCGTTCGTTGTCGGGCAGCGTGTCGATGGCCGTGTGGATGGCAGTACGAACTTGTCGGTCGCCGAAAGAGTCCTCGGCGTTGGGGTCGCCGTGGGAGATGCTCTCGACGAGGAGATTGGCGCCATCGTCGGTCGTACTGGTGTCGAGACTCGCCACGGGAGCGATCAGGGCGTCGGCCACAAACGCGTCGAACTTTTTCGGTGCCAGATCGAGTTGTTGACGAACTTCGGCACGGGTCGGCAACCGTCCAAGTCGCTGGTGTAGGGCGGAGCGTTCGCGCTGAAGGCGGTTGTGCTTGCGACGGACGGATCGCGGCACGAGGTCGTCTGCGCGGAGAGCATCGAGCATCTGACCCCGGATGCGCATCTCGGCGTAGGCCCGGAACGGCACGCCTTTGCTGTCATCGAAGCGGTCTCTCGCATCGAGCAGTCCGAGCACGCCGGTATTGACCAGCTCACCCAGCTCAACGGTGGGAGGCAGCCGGCGATGCAGCCGGCTCGCGATGGTTCGGATCAGGGGAAGGTGGGCGAGGACGAGCGACTCGGTCGAGGCGGTCGCGACATCCATGGGATGGGTCGCGACGGAAGAAGAATTCGGCTTGCTGGACATTCGGGCTCCGGGCTTCATGTGGAAGACCGGATTTGCAGGTTCCGTGCCAGCCCTTGGGTGCTGGGCGACCTGGGCGGTGGATCCTCTGCGGATGGCCGGAAAATGGCGTGGTCTCAGCGGCAGGTGTTCGCCTCCGGATGGGTTTCAGACCCAACCCATCTGGCCAGGAGAGTCGATCAGGAAGCTCGTTTGGCAACCGTGGTGCAGCTGGCTCTCCCAGCGGTCATCAGCGATCGGACCCGCAAAAAGGAGGTCCACCCTGGTCGGGGGCTGTGGTGGATGGAGATCAGGCGCCGACTGCGTGGCGTATCATTCGGCGCGAATGTATCGCGGATGATACGAAAATAGTGACTCAAATCAGCTACGCTTGCCGGGTCAAGCCTTTCGTTCTGACCATGAAATTTGGTGCAATGAGCAACCGGCTGGGGACGGGTGTGACCCAAAAAGGTCAGATTACAAAGTTGACCAGGCGCCCAGGAACGTAGATCTCCTTGCGGATGGTCTGGCCGTCGAGGAACTTGGCCACGCCCTCAAGCGCTCTTGCCGCCGCGAGAATCTCGGGCTTGGGAGTGTCTCGCGACACCTGCAGACGACCCCGGAGCTTGCCGCGGACCTGGATCACAATCGTGATCTCGTCGTCGACGAGGGCTTGGGGATCGAACACCGGCCACGGCTCGAAGGCGAGCGTGTCGGTGTGGCCCAGGCGCTCCCACAGCTCTTCGGCCAGGTGGGGTGCGAAGGGCGAGAGGATGAGGACGAAGGCTTCGGCTTCTTCGCGGGCTGGAAGCGTGCCGCTGCAGGTGTTCACGAACTCCATCATCTTGGCGATGGGCGTGTTGAGCTTGAGCTGCTCCAGTCCCTCGGTGGTCTCGCGAATGGCCACGTGCAGAGCCTTGCGGACCGGCTTGCTGGTCTTGGAGAAGGAGCGGAGCTCGTCGGTGTCTTCGTTGATGAAGAGGCGCCAGACCCGCGACAGGAACCGCAGGATGCCGTCGCAGCCACTGGTCTGCCAGGGCTTCACCTGCTCGAGCGGACCCATGAACATCTCGTAGACGCGCAGGGTGTCGGCGCCGAAGCGCTCGATGATCTCCATCGGATCGACCGAGTTGTTCAGAGACTTGCCCATCTTGCCGATCTTGCACTCGACCGGAGTGTCGGTGCCCTTGATGTACCAGTCCGTCTCGACGCTCTTGCCGGACCAGGCGGAGGTGAGCGTGGTCGGGTGGTCGGCGCGCTGCTCGACCGTGCTCGGGTTGTGGTACTTCCCGGAGGTCTCCCGGTATGCATAGGCCAGGATCATTCCCTGGTTGAACAGCTTCTGGAAGGGTTCCTTGGTGGGGACCAGTCCGCAGTCGTAGAGCACCTTGTGCCAGAAGCGTGCGTACAGCAGGTGCAGCACCGCATGCTCGACCCCGCCGATGTAGAGATCCACGTTCTTCCAGAAGGACACCGACTCGGGGCTGAAGGGCAGCTTGGTGTTGTGGGGGTCCATGTAGCGCAGGTAATACCAGCACGAGCCTGCCCACTGGGGCATGGTGTTGGTCTCGCGAATGGCCGGCTTGCCGTCGATGGTGGTCTGGAGCCAGTCGCCGGCACGGGCCAGAGGGGGCTGGCCGTCAGCGGTGGGCTTGTAGGCATCGACGGGGGGCAGCTCGACGGGCAGGTCGTCGTAGGACACCGGAACGACGGTGCCGTCTTCGAGGTGTGCCATCGGGAAGGGCTCGCCCCAGTAGCGCTGGCGGGCAAAGACCCAGTCTCGGAGCTTGAAGCGGACCGTTCCCGCTCCG
>MDTC01231041.1_pt1 | contig 13491 bp, 15 predicted proteins | sample 811181 | NCBI WGS metagenome assembly MDTC01 (sample SAMN05326644, study PRJNA326480) | marine metagenome | isolation source: seawater | place: Pacific Ocean: North | collected 2011
CTTCCTATGGAAATCAATTACTAAATTATCAAAATAGACCTAATAATGCTGGTATGATTAATCAAATAGCAAATTGTGAAAAGAGAAATAAATTTATTATAGATCTAGTAAAAAAACATTATCTAGAAAATCGTAAAATATTAATTCTTACTGAAAGACTATCTCAAGTAGCATATTTATATGAAAATATTGAATCATTACAATATCCAGTTGGTAAATATTGTGGTGGGATGAAACAAGTTCAATTAGATAAAAGTTTAGAAAAAGATATTTTAGTTGGGACCTATACTATGATAGAAGAAGGATTTGATTGTCCTAAATTAGATACTTTAATTATGGCTACTCCTAAATCTTCTATAGAACAATCGGTTGGTCGTATCTTGCGTAAAAAACCTAGTGAAAGAATTATTCCTCCATTAATTATTGATGTTGTAGATATGTTTTCTACCTACTCTAATAAAGGTTTGGTAAGAAGAAAATATTATAAAAAAAATAATTATAGTGTTTCTTTATCTGATGTAAAGCAAGTGGAAGATGATGTAAAAATAGATATTATTTTTGAAAGGAAAAAAGAAGAAGTAGATGAAGATAATTCAGATGATGAAGGAACTAATTATGGAAAAAATAAAAAAAAGAAACAAATAAATTATTCCTTTTAAAAATATTTATTGAACTTTATAATTAATTTATAATTAATTTATAATTAATTTATTATTTATTTATTTTTTTTTATTTTAATTTTTATTTTAATTTATATTTTAATTTATATTTTTATTTTAATTTATATTTTTATTTTAATCTACTTCTTCTATATTAACACCTGAATCATCTTGATTTGTTGGTATTGGTTTTGTATTATTGGATTGTCCTGTTGGTTGTTGTTGAGGCATTGTTGATTGATACATTTTTTGCATTATTGGCATTGTTTTAGATTCAACATCTTTTTTACGTTGTTCTAATTCTTCTATGGTTGCATTTGGATTTTGTGAAATCCATTCTATTGTTTCATTACAAATTGTTTCAATCGTTTCCTTGTCATTTCCAGAAAATTTATCTTTTAATTTTTCATCTTGTAAGCTATTTTTTAATTGATAAACATAATTTTCCAATTGACTTTTTGTTTCAACTAATTTTTTCAATTTAGCATCATCTTCTTTATGTTCTTCTGCCTCACGAACCATTCTTTCAATATCACTTTGAGATAAACGATTTCCCTCATTTTTAATTTCAATATGATTGGTTTTACCTGTTGATACTTCTTTCGCAGAAACATTCAATATTCCATTTGCATCAATATCATACGTTACCACCACCTGTGGAACACCTCTTGGCATTGGCGGAATTCCATCCAACTGAAATTTACCTAACAAATTATTATCTTTTGTCATTGAACGTTCTCCTTCATATACTTGTATCAATACACCTGTTTGATTATTTGAATAAGTTGAAAATGTTTGTTCCTTTTTTGTTGGTATCGTAGTATTTCTAGGTATCAAAACCGTCATTACTTCTCCCGCTGTTTCTAATCCTAAACTTAATGGTGCGACATCCAATAATAATACATCTTGTCCTGATTCACCCATATTCCCACTCACAATAGCAGCTTGAACAGCAGCTCCATAAGCTACTGCTTCATCAGGATTAATACTTGTATTTGGATCTTTACCATTGAAAAAATCTTTTAATAGTTGCTTTATTTTAGGTATTCTTGTTGAACCACCAACCAAAACAATTTCATCCACTTGACTTTTACTAATTTTAGAATCTCTCAATACTTTATCAACCGGCTTCATTGTTTTGCGAAATAATGTCATATTCATTTCTTCAAATTTTGCTCTGGTAATTGTTGCATTAAAATCAATTCCATCATACAATGCATCAATTTCTAAAAATGCTTGTGTATTCGCAGATAATGTTCTTTTTGCACGTTCACATGCAGAACGTAAACGTCTTAATGCTCTTGGGTCACCCGATAGATCTTTTCTATTTTGCTTTTTAAATTCTCTTATAAAATACATTACCATATTATGATCAAAATCTTCACCACCCAAATGTGTATCACCCGCAGTTGCCTTAACTTCAAATATTCCATCTTCAATCGTAAGTAAAGAACAATCAAAGGTTCCACCACCAAGATCAAATATAAGAACATTTTGCTCTTTATCACTTTTTTTATCTAAACCATACGCAATTGCCGCAGCAGTTGGTTCATTAATAATTCGTTTCACATCCATTCCAGCAATTTTTCCAGCATCTTTAGTTGCATTACGTTGTGAATCATTAAAATATGCAGGAACCGTAATAACCGCATTTTCAACACTTTCACCTAAATATTGTTCTGCTGTTGTTTTCATTTTACTAAGAACCATTGCTGATATTTCTTCTGGATAATATTTCTTTTCTATACCTTTATATTGAACTACAATTTGTGGTTTATTTTGTGGTCCTTTTATAACCGTAAATGGAAATGTTTTCAAATCTTTTTGTAAAATCTCATCATCAAAATTACGTCCAATTAAACGTTTTGCATCAAATACGGTATTTTTTGGGTTCATTGCTGTTTGTGATTTTGCCGATTCACCTAATAATTTTTCATTATCTGTAAATGCAACATATGAAGGTGTAGTTCGATAACCTTGGTCATTTGAAATTATTTCAACCTGATTATTTTGCCACACTCCAACACAAGAATATGTAGTTCCTAAATCAATCCCGATACAATGTTTTGTATTTTTTGTCATTTAAAAAAGTAGTTTTATTAAATTTTAATTTATTATGTTTTTTATCTTTAAATATTTTTACATATCTTTTATAATAGTATAATCATTTGAATCTTTTCGTTCAATTGGAGTTTTATTTTCTGTTATTAATGATTCTGAAATATCATAATAATTATCCACTATTTTTAATTTTGTAAATTGTGTTTGTTTTGGTTTTTTTTTTTGTAATTGTTTCATTATTTCTTGTAATTTATTATTTTCAATAACATCCACAGCACAATAAATAACAATATTTTGACAAATGTAATAAATTAAATAATAACTATTTATTTCAACAAATAATAACATTATTATTGCACATAACGACAAAGATAAAAAAATATTTCGTTTCCATTTCTTATAATTTTCAATCGAATAATTATTTACTATGGATTTTGTTATTTTATAAAAATATTTTTTACGTGTATTTAATATATCAAAAATAAAATTTGAATACAAAATAATTATTATATAGAAAAATGAATGCAAGAAAAAATCAATTGTCATATTAAATTGTATACAATAACACACCATACATCCCAATATAGTTCTAATTATAATTGTTAATAACATCATAAATAACAAATTAAATTTTTTCTTAACAAAAGTAGTAACCATAATAGAACGAATAATTTGATCACTATAATTTAAAGTTGAATTCATTTTTTTTATTTTTAATTTTCCAAGAGTATTAAATAATAGCGTTTTTAATAACATAATTTAAATAATACATAAATAATAATATTTAAATAATGATAACAATTACACCAATATCTATTTCTGAGATTAATACCATTGAAACAATCGGGAAAAAATGTTTACCTATTTACTATTCCAGTTTAGATTTAATATTTTTATTATTTAACGATGATTATTTATTATTTAAAATTAGTGAAAATAAAACTATTATTGGTTTTATTATTGGACAAAAAAAATATTTAACAATTGAAAATGAATTACTTGAAAAAAAAATAGAAAATACACTTGACCCAAAAAGAATTCATATTATGTCTATTGGTGTTCTTAATAATTATCGTAAAAAAGGATATGGAACATCATTAATTCAACATTTACATAATTTTTGTAAAAATAAGTTATCCTTATATGTCTTGACAAATAATGAATCCGCTATTAAATTATATCAAAAAAATAATTTTAAAAAAAAATTTACCAACGATAATTATTATAAAAGTTTACCTATTAAAAGTGCACATTATTATGAAACAGAATTATAATTGATTTATAATTTCCTGTAAAGTAATTCTCTTTTTAGGATCAAAATCTAATATTTTTGGTAATAATGGTATAGTTTTTTTAAATTTATTAATTGATAAAATTATTTTATTTTTTATTTCTGTTTCTTTTAGTTTATTTCCTATTGAAGACCAATGAAATACATCCACATCATGTTTTAATAATTCTAAAATAACTACACCTAAACACCACACAATAGAAGATTCAACACATTTTGTTTTGAGTGTTTTTCTAAATTCCCAAGGACACCATGTCAAAGGACCATTTTTATTTTTTTTACATAAACTTCCTAAATCACCTAATAATATTTTAATAACATTATTATCATAACATTTATATAAAATATTTTCTGCTTTTAAATCAATATAAACTAATTTATATTTTAATAATTTTATAAAGGTTTCACATAATTGTTTGATAATATTTTTAATATTTGATATAGTTACTTTTTGAAATTTATCTAAATTTCCATTCATTAAATTCATTATTCCTACTGTTTCTCCATCTTGTGTTGTAAATAATCGCATATTAATTAAATTACAATCAATTTTTTTTTTTATTAACTGTTTAACTATTTTAATTTCATCATCATTTTTATTAAAATACGTTTTTAATGCGATATTATATTTATTATTAATATCACTAATACTATATATTTTTCCATAACTTCCTTGAGATATAAATTTATATTTACATAAATGATGTTTTTCATTATTGATAGTAAGTGAAAAATAATTATCATCAAAGGAAATTTCTTTACATTTTTTAAATAAATTTTTTTCTAATTTAAGGTTTGATAAATCAATTAGTGGATATTTATCACACTTAATTGATGATTTTATTTTTATTTCTTTACAATTATTTCCTCCTTTTTTTTCATTTAATAAATTTGTATAATGATTTAATAATTTTTCTCCTTCTTTACTATGTATTTCTATTGAATTGTTAGTTTTAGGATTTTTAATTTTCATTTTATTAATAATAGTATATAAAAAACTTTATTTAATTCTTTTATTTAAATATGTAATAATTTCCGTGTAAATAATATGATTTAATTTCAAATTATTTATAATGGAAGAAAATTTTTCAAAAGATTCAAAATATAATTTTTTAATATGTTCTTTTCCATAACGACAAACTAAATTTGGATTAAATAATTTATCTTTATTTTTAGCTGAATCTTGTTCAACATCTTCAAAATCATCACTTAATTGAAATGCTAATCCAAAATAACGAACTGCTTTTTTTAATTCGACGATATTTTTTATATCTCCACCACAAATCAAATAAGAACCCACAAAACTTATTTCAAAAAATGTAGTTGTTTTCAAATGAAGTAATTGTAATAAAGCTTTTTCAGATGAATAATCATTTGTTAATTCTTTATTATCAATAAATAAATTTCCAGGACCACAGTCAATATACTGTCCCATTGAAGCACCTAATAAACCTAAATTATCAGTAAAACTTTTATATACATTATCAAAAATAAGTTCCATTTTTTCATTATCATAAATATTTAGATCCTTAATTTCCTGTAAATTTTCTAATAATAATTGTGTTGCTTTTTGTAATAACAATGTAACTAATATTTGAGCTTTTGTTTCACCGTATTTTTCATGAATTGTCGGCAATCCTCGTCTTGTTTTATCATTATCCATACATGGCATATCATCAATTATTAAACTACAAGTATGAAATAATTCAATTGAAATACTAAATTTATCAACTGAAATTTTATCATTTAATTTTTCACATATTAATAATGGAATGATTGATCGTAATCGTTTTCCACCATATATTGCATGACTGACCATTTCTTTAACCATTTCATTCTCAAAATATGTTTCAATAAAGTTAGATAATAATTTATTTACAATTTCAACTTGTTTTTTATAATGTTTCATTAATTATTTAAAATTTAATGTATAGAATGATATAATATAAAAAAAATAAAAAAAAAGTGTAATAATGAATTATTACAACACAATGTATCAAAAATATTTTATTTTAAAAAAAGGAAATATAGATGATGAATCTTCAAATTGTACCACAATTGTTTCCTCAAATATAACCTTAACACTTCATCAACAAAAATTATTACATCAAATGAAAACTTTAGAACAATCAAATTATCAAAAACGTCAAATTGGATATCATGATGATAATGATTATTTTATTGATTCAAAAATGGGAGTATTGGCAGATAAATCCGGGTCTGGTAAATCAATAACCTTATTATCATTAATTTCTATACAACCATTTTTAAAAAAAAAAAGAAATATTATGCATTTTAATTTACCATATGTTACAAAATCATACAATACCAATTATATAAATACAAATTTATTAATTATACCAAAATATTTAGTGTCACAATGGAAAGAATTAATTTCTTTTTTTAATTTTGACTGTTATTATATACAAAATAAATCGGATTTAAAATCTTCAATTTATAATTATGATCAAATAAAATTAGTAATAATTATTGATAATATGTTTAATGAATTTACACAAAAATATAATAAAGAATATAGTGTCTCAAGAATAATATTTGATCAAGCAGAAACAATTAACAATACTTCTAAAATTAATGCTTGTTTTTATTGGTTTATCTCTAATAATTCTGTTAATTTATTATTTCCTTTAGGATATTATTGGAATAAAGAAATTGATTTAAATGGTTATGAACAATGGAAAAAAATTCAAATAAAGGGATTACAAAAATCAACAGGTTTTATTAAACATACTTTTTATAAGATATCAATTAAGGATTTTTCATTTATTCATTCAGTATTTTTAAAATGTCAAGACACTTTACTTAATCAATCATTACAAAAACCTAAAAAACAACTAATACAATGTTTACAATCTAATACAAAATATACTCATATTCAAGAAATAATTGATACATTTCCCACACTTAAAAATTGTTTGTCTACAAAATTAAAACATTATTCTTTAGAAACATTATTATCTAATTTGAATTTGAAACTTACAACAAGAAAAGAATATAATTCAAAAATAAAATTAATATATGAACAACTAATTAATAAAAGAAAACATATAACACAATCAATTAAACCTTTACAAATAAGATTACAAGATATTACTACCAAAATTACAAATTTTACAAATGAATGTTGTTCTATCTGTTATGAAAATCTATCTTATCCATTTTGTGTAACGGATTGTTGTAATAATTTGTTTTGTTTTGAATGTTTATTACTTTATTTTAAATATAATGAGACTAAACCCTGTCCAATATGTAAAAAAACTATTAATAATTTGAATTTGATTAATGAAAAAAAAATAATTTCATTACAAAAAATTACTACAAAAAATAATACAATTATTAATTTAATAAATAATAAAAAACAAATTATTATTTACATGTCTGAATCATTTATACCATTAATAGAAAAATTTAAAAAATTAAATATAACGTATTGTTGTATAAAAGGATATTCAAAACAATCACTTTCCAAATTTAAAAAAGGTAAAATACAATGTTTATTATTATCAAAAAAATATAATTATACTGGGATTCATTTTCCATATGTCGATCATTTAATTTTTTATAATCCAGTAAATACTCTTGAAGAACAAAATATTATTGGTTCGATACAAACTATACAAAAACATAATTTATTAACCGTTTATTATTTACAATATCCAACAGAAATAATTTAACCTGTTGTAATCCATTTTGTTGATTGGTTTGTAAAATTTAAATTTGATAAATTGGATAATAAAAAATTTCTCAATTCAACACCTGTGGTTTTATTACCATAATTTTCTGTAAAATATTTTCTTGGTTCATAATTATTATAATTTCTTAATAATTTTGTTAGTGATGATTTAAAATCATGTTCATCTTTAAAAAATTCACCTGTTTTGTTATTCACATATTTCCATCCACCTAAAATATTATAATTTACTAAACATCGTAAATTACAACAAAGTGCTTCTGTTAATACTCTTGGAGAAGCATCTGCTGTATTTGGTAATAAAATAAATCGTGATTGTTGATATAATTCAATTAATTTATCTTGTGGTAATTTATCTAAAATAGTTATATATTGACTACAACCACTTGGTAATTCACAATTCCTTCGTCCTATAATTGCACCTTTTAATTTAAATTGTACACACATAATTGATATTAATTTTTTAGCTAGTTTCCAATTACGAATATAATAATTCCATCCTTTATTACAATTTTCATTACCATCATCATCAAGACAAATGTAAATAAAATCATATTTTTTAAATTTATTATTATTGGGAATAAATTTATTACTATTGATAAAATCACTTTCACTAATTAATATTTTTTTAGTTGTTCTATCTTTGATATATTTATTTGGATCACGGAAACAATTTAACCATAATCTAAAATATTTCATATAATTATGATTTTTCCAGGAATGATCATTAGGATCAGATAAAGTATCATAAGGATTACTATAAACACTTGGAAATTCTGAATAACTTGTAATTCCAATAAAATGTATTCCTTTATTTTTCCAATATTTATATTGTTCATAAGAACCATTATTACCTGTTTCTCTTGTAAATGGATGACTTACTAAAATAACATTAATTTTATTTCCTTTGTCATCATATAAATTTACAAATGGTCTTGGTAATATTGGAATATCTTTAATTTGAATTTTATTTTGAGTATTAAATAATAATTTGAACAATAAATAACACAAGATACTATATATTATTATTTGAAACATTTATTACTAAATAATATTTTTAATTCAAATTCAAATTCAAATTCATATTTATTATAAAATAAAAATTTGAATTATTTATTATAAAACAATAATTAATAAAAGTAAACTAATTTCAATATAGATTCACTTATGTTGGCTAAAAATATATTGAATATTAAGAAAGTGCGTTGGAAGAAATCATTTCATGAACACCCTCATGATTTGCAAATACAAAAAAGTAGAGGATCCCAATATGAATTATTTACACAGTGCGATTTAAACAATAAACAACTTTCAACAGGTAGTATTCTAAAACCAAATAAAAAATATAGTAATAATAATAAATATATAAGAAAGAATTGGTGTATTGTAATTATAAAAAATTATAAACAAATCATTTTAAAATTTTTCGGTTGGGAAGGTGAAGTTCAATGTGTATATGTGGAACATCAACATAAATTTTGGTATATATTACAAGACTATATTAGAAAACAATATAAACTACATAATAAAATAACTGAAGATGCCTATTTTAAACTAATTATTAAAAATTTTGGAAAAAATTACAATGGTAATATCAAACATATATTTGGCGGATATTGTTTATGGGATGATTTTATAAACATATATTCCAAAAAAATTAATGAAACTCCAATTATCATTATAGAAAATAAATATATTAAATATGATGATGACGATGATGATTCTTCAATTGATATTCCTGATTTTTGCTGTGATGAACATTTGAAAGCAAATGATTTACATGAAGAATGTGTAGAATTAAATAAATAATAGATTTAAAATAATATTGTTAATTATTTACTTTTTTTTTTTGAAAATATCAAATATAAAAATATAAAATTTTGAATTTTATTTTAATTTATTTTATATATATAAAAATATAGTGCAAAATGGATAATTTATTTACAAAAATGCAATTAACAGATAAAATTATGATTACACCTGATAATTCTATTAACAATTTAGATTTACATATTCAATATAAATTAAAACAAAAAGTTGGAAATAAATGTTTAAAAGATGGATATGTTCTTAAAAATTCAATTCAAATTATTAAAAGAAGTATTGGTAAAATTAATTCATCCTTTTTCAATGGAAGTATTTCATACAATATTATTTATTCAGCTACAATTTGTAATCCAAAAAAAGGTGCATTTTTAACTGTTCAATATGTAGATCATAATAAAATGGGTATTTTAGCTATTAAAGAAGGAACACCCTTAAATATTGTAATTCCAACAAAATTACATTCTGATAAAAATTTATTCAAACAAATAGATCAAAAATTACAAAACAATAATGAAATTGATATTAAAATTCAAGTTATTGGTAAAAGATTTGAAAAAAATGATTCGGAAATTTTTGTTATTGGGAAATTAGTTAATCTATTATAAAATTATTATAAAATTATTAATAAAATAATTATAAAATTATTATAAAATAAAATATTAACTAAAGTATATAGAATATTTATATTTTTTTTAATGAATATTGGGAATGAATTAAAAGATATCTATGATAAATACAGTTTTTGTTCCAATATTAATTTCGATAGTTTTAAATTGGATGAGACAATTCCACATATTGAAAAAAACCAAGTAACAATTGTAAAAGATTTGCCTCCAAATGTAAAACAAATTAACTTGTATTTAAAAAATAAAAAAGAAAAAAATTATTTTACTGCTAAAAAAAAAAAAAGATTTAGAAGATGAACTTATTAAAAAAAAACAACAAAATTTTAATAATATACAACAACATCAACAACAAATAAAACGTCAAGAACAATTACAAAGACAACAATTAGAAAGACAACAAAGACAAATACAACAAGAAAAAATATTACAACAACAACAAATAGAAAGACAACAAAGACAAATACAACAAGAAAAAATAAAAAAACAACGACAATTAAAAGAAAAAATGTATAAACAAAAATTAATACAACAAAGAAAATTACAACAAGAAAAAATATACAAACAAAAAATAATACAACAAAAAATATATCAACAATCACAATTAAATGAAAAAACAAAATCTATTCATAAAATTATTTCAAATTATAAAAAAAATATATCACAAACACATTTACCAAAACAATTAGTTAAAGATTTAGTATTATTATCTAAAAATTTCAATATTATCATTACTTAATAAATAAATTTAATATTTTCATACAATTTTGCACGGTTACTTTTTCAGCATCATACATATAGGGATTATATTCAACAAAATCTACACTACGAACTAATTTTTTATCTTCTAAATTTTCAATTAAATTTATTGTTTCTAATAATTCTAAACCATTCTCAACTGGTGTTCCTGTAGCAGGTGTTATACTTGGATCCAAAGAATCAATATCAAAACTAACATGTATATTTTTTTTTGTTTTTTTCATAATAACATCAATTACGTGTTCCATACCCTTTTCTTGTATAGTTTTATTATCAAAATATAAAATATTATTAGTATCCAAAAATAATTGTTCTGGTGGATCAATTGAACGCAATCCAATATAAATTAATTGATCAAAAGAAGGTTTATAATTACTATTAATTACTGGTTTCATTAAATTAAATATAGATGCCACAGACATTCCATGTAAATTACCAGTCGTAGATGTTTCAGGAGTATTAATATCAGGATGTGCGTCTATCCATAATAATGTACCTTGTTCACGAAAAATATCAAAAAATGCTGGAACAGAACCCATAGATATTGAATGATCGCCACCTAATGTAATTACTTTATGATGTTGTGTTAATAATTGTTTAGAAGTATCATATAAGAATTTATATCCTAACATATCTTTAAAATAACTATTTTTTATTGTGGTAACTAATTTTTGTTTTATAAATGGGTCTTTTCTTTGTAATTGATTAAATAAAATTTTACTTCCTAATTCAACTCCTGGGTTTTTTTGTCCATATTTACAATTTGCAAGAATAAATTTTAATTGATTCATATTTATTATTTTATTAATAATTATTTTTTAAATTATAATCGTAAATTTATAATATATTATATTATTATAATGAAATTGTGTAAACCATTAATAGTATCTATCATTGTATCAATATTGTTTTTATATGTAGAATATAAATCTATTTTAAATACTAGAAAACATAGACAACAGTTAAGACATTTAAGACATATTAAAAAACAAAATAAACAAAAACATATAAGCAAGATGCTACTTTTAAAATTTGTAAGTATCATTGGATTATTAATTATAAATTACACATTATGTAAACAAAAATATGAAAAAACAGCATGGACATTATCCATTCTGACCGCAATTACCTTTATGTTTTATTTAGTTGGTGCTTTATTTTCAGGAGCTGATTTGGGATTCTTATCATCACAAATTGTTGGATCTTCAATATTCTATATTTTTGAATATATAGCTGAATTTTATGAAAAAATAAAAGGTGTTTTTAAATAATTTTATCGTTCTTTTTCTTTTGCCCATTCAATATTTACAATTAATGATCCCATTGGTTTATTATTAAAACGATCAATAATTGCTTGTCCTACAAGATGTTTATAAACACTAACAATTGCTAATCCTTTTGATTTACCAGTTCTTTTATTTCTTAAAATATAAATATCTTTAATTTCTCCCAAGGGTTCAATTAATTCTGCAATATCATCCTCTCTCCACTCTTCATTAATATTTTTCAAAAACAATTTAGTATTTGATTTATTATCAAGATTTGTATTTTTAGGTTTGAATACATATTTATTTGTTTTTATTATTTTTTTATCAGATTGTTTTTCTGTTTGTTTTCTACGTTCTTTATATTTATTAAAATCTGGTCTATAAATTCCTTTATTTGGTTTATTAATGTTAGACTTTTTATTTTTAAGACTGGAATTGTGATATTTATAAATACCTAAATCACTACAAATATTATAATTTTTTATTTCATTCTTAACTTTCGAATCTTTTATTTTATTTGTTACCGATTCAATAAATATTTCATCACCAATAAATGTACAACATTTATTATTTTCATCTAATGCTTTTCCAAATGGTTTCCAATTTTTCTGTCTTTTAATTGTATCAATATGTATTTTTTTTTCAATAATTTGTTTTTGAATGGTTTCTATTTTTTGTTTAGTTATTACTCCATCTTTAAATTTAGTAAATTTTTTATAAATTCCATCCTGATTTGGTTCTGTCGTAATATAATTCAATATTTCGGTCATAATAGATTATATAAATAACATCAATAATCTTTAAATTTATATTTTTTTATCATCATCATTTAATAGTTTTGTTGAATATTGATTACAAAATTCTTTTGTAATTATATAATATTTAGACCAATTTTTATTATTAACAATAGTTCCTAAACCAAAACCAACTACAAAAGGAAATAAACTCATTTTATCAATTAAAAATCCTAAAGAAAACGCAATTAAATAACTTTCCATATATTATAATAAAATATTATATATATTATATATTTAAATGAACACAATAATTAATCCAACTAATAATAACAGTTATAGTATTTTTAGTAATAAAGGTAAAGAATTATTAAAACAATATATTACACAAATTAATGGCGGATTAGTACCTAGGAGAGATGAAAATTACATAGAATTACAGAACGAAAGAAGACAATTGGAGAACGAAAGAAGACAATTGGAGAACGAAAGAAGACAATTAGAGAACGAGAATGAAAAATTTAATGTTAAAATTAATTATCATCATAATGCAGTTA
>MDTC01174146.1_pt1 | contig 13490 bp, 13 predicted proteins | sample 811181 | NCBI WGS metagenome assembly MDTC01 (sample SAMN05326644, study PRJNA326480) | marine metagenome | isolation source: seawater | place: Pacific Ocean: North | collected 2011
ATAGTTTCTATAGGTTGAATAGTAATCTGATCTTTAGAACACATATAATCATATCTACCTTTACCCAATCCTTCTTGTAATACATTCATTATAGGTTTAAGCCACGGCGTCATTTTCTCTTCTACCGTGCCCGGAAAATAACCTAACGATCGTCCTGTTGACACATTAGGTCTAGTTAATACTATTTTATCATAACCACCTTTAAGAATTAATTGTGCTGCTTTCATTCCAGTACAGTAAGTTTTTCCTGTTCCTGCTGGTCCAATACAAATAGTTAAAACAGATTGATCAATACAATCTAGTAAGTATTGCTGAGTTGGATTTTTTGGTTGAATGTGAAAAGCAATTGAAGATTGAATTTCTTTCACGAAACTCTCTTTCTTTTTAGCACGTGCCATGTATTTTTCTCCTGTTGTAAATAAAAAGACTCCCGTAGCCAGAATGGCTGGGAGTAATTTGGAAGGATAGTAAAGAACTTTACCATTAAACTATTTATAATATTAGTGTTGAGATTCGTATGAAAGGTTTATTAAATGTTAACTCATGATGAACTTTTATCTATGTGGGAAGAAGATGCTCCTATAGATAAAACTAGTTTAGATTCTGCTGCTACAGATGCACCTAAGTTGCATCATAAGTATCTTTCTATGCTATTGGATCTTAAAGCAAAAAAAATTGCTCTTTCTCATAAAATAGAAAATATAAAGAAAGAGAAAGAACTTTATTACTCTGGTCAAGCTACTGCTGATGTCTATAAAGAAAAACCTTTCGATCTCAAACTAAAGACAAAAGCAGGTATTGATAAACACGTCAATACGGACCCTGAAGTGGTTCAGCTTGAACAGAGAATAGAGTATATTAATATTCTACTTGAAGGTCTTAATCATATATTAGAACAGATCAAGTGGAGAAACCAGTCTATAAAAAATGCAATTGATTGGGCAAGATTTACTTCAGGTAGTTTATGATAACTTTTCGTAAAAAGAATGACGTCTATCTAGAGTTTGATGGCGATAAAAGTGACTTAAGAATGCTAAGTGACTACTTTACTTTTAAAGTACCGGGTGCAGAATTTACTCCACAGTTTAGAAATAAATTTTGGGATGGTAAGATACGTCTAGCTAATCTTAGAGATAGTACCATATATGCAGGTCTAACTGGTGATATAACTAAGTTCGCAAAAGATATGGATGTTGAGTGTTACTTCGAAGGTAACAAGTCTGACTTCTTAGATCAATCTGATACAGATTTTTTAGATAAGTTTATTGATGTACTTAAGCCACACTCAAAAGGTAAACCTATCGAAATGAGAGACTATCAAAGAGAAGCATTTAAGACAGCAGTTACTAAGCAAAGATGTCTTCTCTTATCACCTACTGCATCAGGTAAGTCTCTTATTATATATGCTTTAATTAGATGGTGGTTAGAAACTCACGATAGAAAAATACTTATTATTGTACCTACGATATCATTAGTAGGTCAATTATTTACAGACTTCTTAGATTATTCTAATGATAAATTTCATGATATGCATGGTATCACAGGCGGTGTTACTAAAGATTCATATCAAAGAGTTATTATATCAACATGGCAATCAGTATATAAACAACCTGCTAAATGGTTCGCGCAATTCGGTTCGGTAGTAGTAGATGAAGTGCATCATGCACAATCTAAATCTATTCAAGCTATAATGAACAAAATGCTTATATGTCCAGATAGAGTAGGACTTACAGGTACATTACAAGAAGCGAAAACTCATGAGTTAGTACTAAAAGGTTTATTCGGCTCTGTACATAAGATGATTACTACTAAAGAACTTATGGAAAGAGATCAAGTATCACAGATGAATATTAGATTAGTTCAACTTCGGTATGAAGAAGCTGATCGTAAAAAAGTTAAAGATATGTCTTATAATGAAGAGGTTGAGTTTATTGTAGAACATAATAAGCGTAATAAACTTATATCTAAGATGGCAGGCACACTACCAGGTAATACATTAGTAGTTTTTCAAAGACTAGAACATGGTAAAGAGTTATTCGAAAATATTAAAACAGACAAACAATTATATTATGTTGCAGGTGAAACAGATAAAGATTCTAGAGAAGCTGTTAGACAAATGGCAGAAAATAACGACGTCGTTATTGTTGCGTCGCTTGGTGTGTTTTCTACTGGGGTTAATATACGTAATCTTCACAATCTTATTTTTGCACATCCAACAAAGTCTAAAATAAAAGTGCTACAATCCATAGGAAGAATATTACGTAAGTCAGATAATGGACAGATAGCTACTGTATTTGATATCATAGACGATCTAAAATATAAATCAAGAGATAATTTTGCCCTTAGACATTCTAATGAACGTTTCAAATACTATACTACAGAGGAGTTTGATTATAAAATCAATACTATCGATCTATGACACAAAAAAGAACTAGACAAAAGCCAGGTGACGAGCATTACGTTAACAATCATGAATTTACTTTAGCGTTAGATGAATATGCACAAGATTGTAAAAAAGCATTAGCTAAAGGTAAAGAGAGACCTGTAATGTCTCGTTACCTGGGTGAATGTGTTTATAAAATGGCAAACAGATTATCATTAACACCTAGATTCAAAGGTTATATGTATAGAGATGAAATGGTACAGAATGCTATATTAGGTGCTATGAAATATATGTACCGTTTTGATGGTGAACGATTTGATAACGGTTTCGCATACGTTACACAGATACTCTTTAGTCACATGATTCAAACTATTAAGAATGAAAAAAAGAAGTATGAGCTTAATTTAAGATTGATACAAGAAGCAGAAGTAACAGTTGTAGATAATCCTGAGTTTACAGATATTGCAGATCAACATGCAAGAGCGATTGCTGATCAAAAGTTAGAAGAATTACAAAACCAGAAAGTAGAAAAAGGTAAAGGTGGTTTCACTTTACGTACTGGTTATACAAAAGAGTCAAGAGAAGCTTACAAAGGTGGTACACCTTTAAGACCAAAGAAGGGTAAAAAATGAAGATTGCTTTCTTAGGAGATACTCATTTCGGGTGTCGTAATTCGAATCAAGTTATTCAAAGACATCAAGAACTATTTCTAGATAAAGTATTCTGGCCTTATATTAAAGAACATAATATTGAAACAGTTATTCAGACAGGTGATTATTTTGATAATCGTAAATGGATTAACTTACAAACTATGTCTTTTCAGAAAAGAGTATTTGTAGATAGAGCAGCTGAACTAGGTGTTACCGTTCATGGTATTATCGGTAATCATGATATACCTTTGCGACATTCATTACAGATGAATTCACCTCAACAAATACTTACTGAATCTCATATGAAGTATTACAGTGAAGCTAAAGTAATAAATTTTGACGGGATAGATATTACTTTTATACCATGGGTATGTAAAGAAAACTATAATGAGATTACAGAAGTAATCAATAAAGGTGGTGACTTATTAGTAGGCCATCTCGAGACTCAAGGTGCAGTTCTATTTCCAGGTAGATTATCTGATGACGGTTATAAACCTACACAGTTTAAAAACTGGAAAGAAGTTATATCAGGTCATTATCATGCTCAGAATAAAATTGCTAACATACATTATATTGGTATACCTTACCAGTTAATGTGGACAGATGCATTAGTTAAACAAGGTTTTTGGATCTTTGATACTACTGATCGCTCTTGGGAGTTTATAGAGAATCCTCATAGATATTTTCATAGGTTAATATGGGATGACGGTTGTGATTATGATATGGATCTTTTAACAGATGCTTATGTAAAAATTAATGTTAAGAAAAAAAATAGCTTTGAAGAGTTTGAAAAGTTTATTGATAAAGTTAATTTTAAAGAACCTTTTGAAGTAAAGATTGTAGAATCGTTTGAAGAGTATAATCAAGAAAACGTTAGAGATCTTATAGAACTATCTTCTACTACTGATCTTATTAGTGAATACATCGATGATGTTGCAACAGAAAATAATAAAGAATCTATCAAAAAGCTTATGATAGACATATATGAAGAAGCTATGAGCCTTGACGAATGATATTATTTAAAACTGTTTCCTATAAAAACTTTTTATCTACTGGTAATGTTCCTAATATAATTATGTTGAATAGAGTACCTTCTATTCTTATTACAGGGCAAAACGGAGCAGGTAAATCTACTGTATTAGATGCTTTATGTTTTGGTATCTTTGGTAAACCTTATCGTAATATTAGTAAACCTCAATTAATGAATACAGTAAATGAAAAAGGTTTAGAAGTAGAGGTTGAGTTTGAAGTAAATGAAGTAAACTATAAAGTTATTAGAGGTGTTAAACCTAATAAGTTTGAAATATATAGAAACGATCAGCTCATACCTCATGATGCAGCTATAAAAGATTATCAGAAAAAACTAGAAGATATTATCGGTCTAAACTATAAAGCATTTACTCAGATTGTTATTTTAGGTAGTGCAAGATATCAATCTTTTATGGACTTGCCTACTAATGATAGACGTGTTATAATAGAAGAGATTCTAGACATTACTGTTTTTTCTAAAATGAATACTATCTTAAAAACTAAAATACAAAATACAGAGTTAGATATAAAAGAAAACGATTATCAAAAAGAGATATACAAGACAAAGATAACAGGACAAAAAGGTCTGATTAATAGTATAGTTAATAGATCTAAAGAGAGTGAAGAAAAGATCGTTCAAGAAAAAAATAAAATTGATGGTCAGATATCTCTTCTAGATGAAAAAATACAACAATCAGATAGTGAAATCAATCAGATTGTATTAGTTGACTTAAATGAATTACATGATAAACTAAACAATGCTAAATTTAAAGGTCAAGAAATTAAAAAGAAAAGACATGATGTAGATAATAGAATAAGTTTCTATAAGACAAATGATCATTGTCATGTATGTACTCAAGCAATAAGTGAAGATATTAAAAACGAACAGTTAACTGCCTTAGAAGCAGAAGCTGAAAAGTTAGAGTCACTTAAACCAGTAGTATTATCAACTTATAGTAAACTTGAAGATAAGATATCAGAAGCTACTGATGTACAAGAAAACTATAATTCTATTATAGAAGTTAAGAAAGACTTAATTAATCAGAGAAAAGCTCTTTATACTTTATATGGTAATTTAACCTCACGTACACAGGAATCAGATGAACGTTCACTTAAAGACGCTCAAAAAGATCTTGAAGTATATGATACAGAGTATAAGAAACTTGAAAAAGAAGGTCATGAGTTAGTAGAGCTTAAACACTATTATGAGATTTGTAAGATACTTTTAAAAGATGATGGTATCAAAGCTAAGATCATTAAACAATATCTACCTGTTATGAATCAACTAATTAATCAATACTTAGATCGTATGGGTGCTAATTATTCGTTTCATCTAGATGAATCGTTTAATGAAGTTATTAAGTCTAGATATAGAGATTCTTTCTCTTATGCTTCTTTTTCAGAAGGAGAAAAGATGCGTATCGATTTAGCACTTATGTTTACTTGGCGTGAAGTTGCTAAGTTAAAAAATAGCGTTAATACTAATCTACTTATTATGGATGAAGTTGGAGATAGCTCTTTAGATGCTGATGCTACAGATGTGTTATGGGACATATTAGCAGGGTTAGAAAATACTAATGTATTAGTTATATCCCATAAAGGTCAAAATGGTGATAGATTTAAATCGCTTATTGAGTTCTATAAAGATGGTAACTTCTCTAAAATTAAAGATTCCAAAAAATAATAAATAAAGTATGAAATTATACATAGTTTATATGCATGATCAAATGCCTCCAATATTAACTTTTGGAGAGACTAGAGCTGCTGTTGGTAAACAAATGAAAAAGTTTTTTGGTCCATCTTCAGTAGATGAAGTTGTTCCTATATCTAATCAAGATGCAGAAGCAGAGTTTGGTATAAACTATAAACAACAAGCTCAATGGAATATGGTAAGGAGTGAATCAGTGGATAACTCAACTTCAATGTTAACAGGGGATAATCCTTTCTTAAAAGAAAAGATGAATATGAAAAAAGCAGATATGGGTGACGTTATAGATGATTTTTATACATCTGATGCTCCTCAGTTTCAAGGAAAATCAAAAGCTAAAAGAAGACAAATGGCAATAGCAGCTAAACTAAGCGCTGATGAAGAAGTAAGCGAAGAGTTTAGTATAGATGCGGCTACCATAAGTGAAGGTGTTAATTCAAAAGTACTTAAAACTTTTAAAGATATGATTAAAAGCGGTGAAGAAGATAACGTTAAACTACTCCTTCAAGGGATGCCTAAGCATACAAAGACTATGTATATGAAGAGATTAGGTATTAAAGAATCTGAAAAGGTAGATGGCCGCACAAAATCATTTAGAGAAACTATCAATCGTTTAAATATGGCTAAAGTTAAATCAACTAATGAAGAAGATGATTTAGAAGAAGATAAGACTATGATAGATATTGCTAAATCTTTAAAAGGTTCTAGCAAGGGTCATGCAAAACAAGCTAAGCAAATAATGAAACATGTTAAAGATATGGATAAAGTAGACGAAGATATAACCAAGATGCCACACTCTCATTTAAAATTTTTCGCTACTAAAAAAATACCACACGGTAGATATACGCATGCTGAAATAGAAGATGAACATAAAAGAAGACAAAAAGTTGAACCCAATTATCATAGTGTAAAGCCTTCTATTAATGAACTATCAATTAATACTATGAGAAACTATGTAAATAAGTCTCTAGATCAAGGAAAAGATAAAGTTAAATCTGGTGGCCAGAATCCTAGAAATAAAGGCATTACTATGGCCGCAAATAAAATTATGGCAAAAAAGAGAGGTTAATAAAATGAGCTTGAATATGTATGGAAAAAAACCTATAACTGAAGCATCAAAAGATTTAGGTACTATTCATGTTATTCATCACCCCACAAAAGGCTATCGTCAAAAAGGTGGTGGGTATAGTAAAGAGATTAATAAAAAGACAAAGACCTTTAAGTCACATGATACTGCCGCTAAGTCTGATAATTCTGCTTTGCATTATCAACATCACGATGATCCTAAAACAGGAAAACAGCACACTTCGTATCATCCTTCTACTAATAGAGGAACCCAGGTTCACACAGTTAATACAGCTACTGGTAAAGTAACAAAAGGTGATTACTTACATCATCATCAGGCTACTGCAGCTCAAAAACTAGCTAAGAAGAATAATAGTGAAAAATTTCCTACTAGAGCTGGTAAAACTCATGCAGATGATATTCCAAAATCAAAAAAGTTTGATCATGTTACACAGAAGGGTCATTATGTAGAAGATAAAGTAAATGATTCATTATTAGACGCAGTAAAGAGTGTAATGGAAACACCAAAAAAAGCTATGATAAGAGATCGTAAGCTTAAAAATCTTAAGATGCCGAATCCTAAACTTAAAAAAATGCCTTTAGATTATAATAAAGGTATGAGTGTAAACGATGATGTTAATGAGGAATATTTAGATGAAGTAAGAATTCCTCCTTATAAAGAAGTAATGAAAGTAATCGGTCCTACAAAAAATGCTAATGAAGGTATGGCTGCTATAAGAAGAAAGTTTGGTGTATCTGAAAAGCAGGCTGAAGAGATTCTTCGTAAAACAATATTTAAGGAAGATGCATTTACTCAGAAAGCTGTTGAGGGCGGTAAGATGAAGCCACCTTCTAAAGCTAGATTAGATGCTATTCAGAAGCAACACGACGCAAAAAAGAAAGCTGATGATGATGCCATCTCTAAATTAAGAGGTGATAAGATGAGTGAGACTAAAGAAGCTCCTCCTGGTACTTATTTTACTAAATCTGGTCAACTTAAAAAAGGTGATCCTGCATCTGACGGCCCTGGAGGTGAAAAGTTAGCATCTGATCCGCTTGATAAACAGAGAAAAACTATAGTTAACTTAAAGAATCATCCTAGTAATAAAAATTAGTAAACCAATACTATAATGAAAGTATGCGCGTTTCCCTCTTTACTAACTACGGTGCCCTCAACTCTCCACCGATCTTTGATGCCTTTGCAGAAGGTTGTGACGAAAATATCGTATGGAACGACATGGACGCAGACGTTGCAGTCATCTGGTCAATACTCTTCGCAGGTAGAATGGCCCCTAACAGAGAAGTATGGGACCATTACACTAAACGGAATAGACCAATCATTGTTATTGAAGTCGGAGCATTGCTTAGAAACGAAACCTGGAGAGTTGGTATCGGAGGAATCAATAACGGCGCCAACTTTGCCAATAAAGAAAACTTAGAAGAAGACAGAGTAGAAAAATTTGGTATTAAACTTAAACCTTGGAAAGAAGAAGGACAGTTTATCACTATAGCTACTCAAAGACCTGATTCACATCAATGGTCCTCTATGCCTACAGTTGAGACATACGTACAAAACGCAGTAAATAATATTAGAAAACATTGCGATAAAGACATAGTTATTAGACCTCATCCTAGAGATAGAATTACAGACTTCGAAAAAATATCTAAAGAAAATAAAAATGTCTATTTTGATGTTCCTAAATCTATAGGAGAATCAGATAAAGTAAACTTTAGTGATATTTTATCAAGATCATATTGTGTTGTAAACCATTCATCTAATCCAGCATTAGAAGCTACAATAAATGGTATACATACTTTTACCGGGTGTCAGTCATTTGCTTATCCTATGTCAATAAAGCATTGGGGTAATTTAACAAATCCTCCTCGAGAAGATAGAGAGTTGTGGTTAAAACAACTTACACATATCGAATGGTGGCCAGAAGAAATTGCAAAAGGAAAACCATGGAACAGATTGAAAAATTATCTCTGGTAATGCCTAGATCTTCTCCTAAGATGGGAAGAATTTATTCTGCGTTAGTAGAAGGATGGCCTGATGCAGTCATTAACGGGCAAGAGTTTGATAGATATGTACTGTGGGGTTTAATAGGTAATAATATTTTATACATGCAAGGTAATTTTATTTTTTGTGATATGCCTTATAATGGTAGGTATGATCCTAGTAATGAAGATTGGGATAATACTTATTGGAGATGGTGCTATCAATCCTTACATGATAACAGATTATTAGATGTTCCTTCTGATAGATTTGAAAAATGGAATGTAGATATTAAACCTTGGGATACAGAAGGTGATTATATTTTATTATGTCCCTCCTCTGAAACTATGACTTTTTATATGCATGGATGTAACGTAAATGAATGGATTGAAAGCACGACTAAAAAGATTAAAGAACACACAAATATACCAATTAAAGTCAGACACAAGCCAAGGAAGAATGGAACATCTGGCCCTAGTGTTGCTGACACTCCTATTGTATCCGATCTTGACGGGGCTGTGGCTGTTTGTGTCAGCGGTTCAATCACCGCGATTGACGCTCTTATTAACGGTGTTCCTGTTTTCAGTACTAGTGATTTTGCTCCAAGTGCATGGTGTACAAATAAAGACTTTTCTAAGTTAGAAGATCCATATAAATATGATAGAGAGCATCTCTTTTATAACTTAGCTTATAAACAATATTCAATCAAGGAGATGCGTGAAGGTTTATGTTATGAAAATTCAATGCGATTTCTCAACTATAAAGGCTAGTAAACGCCACTTATTATCTAATCCTATTACTGCTGCTTTTCATGCTATTCAAGCTTCAATTGAAATGGGTGGGCATGAAATAGTACAAAGTAAACCTGATGTAGTGTTTGTCTTTGGTTCTATTACTAAACGTAAAATGGATACTGAAAGAGCTATCTCTATACAGAGACATAGAGACAATGGTACTCCTATATTCTCTTTAGACTCAGCTTTATTTTCTACCTATATAAGAAATAGAATGAATCATCACGAAACTTTTATGTTTAGAGTTGGTTACGGAGATTGTGTAGGTACCGGTGACTTTTTGAATAAAGAATCTGATGAAAAAAGATACAATTGGATGAAAGAAGCTTTTAAGTTTGAAGAAAAAGAACCAATAGTAGATAACACTAAACCAGTATTATTTTTATTACAATCTGAAAGAGGATGGCAGTATAATGATACTTTACCTTTTTATTCATATGCTAGAAAAATTGTAAAACAAATTAGAGAAAATACAGATAGAAAAATTGTTCTTAGATCTCATCCTAATTTAGATCGTAATCCAACAGAGATGATTGCTGAAGGTTTCGATAACATAGAAATAGAACATGCAGATAGAGCAAGAAGAAAAGTCATTGAATCAATTAGACAAGCTGGAGTTGTAGTCACTCATAGTTCTTCTGCTGCATGTGAATCGATTGTAGAAGGTATTCCAACTATAGCATTAGATAAAAGATGTGTTGTATATGATGCATGTATGCATGACTTTAGTAAAATTAATAATCTAGAAACAGTAGATTGGAATGAAAGACAACAACATTTACATAACTGGGCTTATACAAGTTGGACAGTAGATGAAATGGCTGATGAAAATTGGTTAAATTATTATTTACAGAGAGCTAACCTTGAATGATTTTTCTAGAATAGGTTATGTACATATTCCTAAAACTGCAGGAAGAACTATTAGAAATACTTTAGGTCCTGTTGGTTTATGGCTTCCTCCTAAACCAAGAAATAGAACAAGAAGACCAGCTAATGTACATTTTAGAGTTGATCAACTTCCTAAAGATAGATACGATATCTTTTTTTCTACTGTAAGAGATCCGCTTGATTGGCTAATCAGTTATTATTTCTATGCAGGTTTTCATGCAGATAGATTTAAAACAGATCATCTTGTTTTTAGATATAAAACTTTTGATGAGTTTATTCAACGTAATGGTTTTCTTTCTCTTATTACTAGATATACTATACTTACTCAAAGTCAATGGGTTGAAGGTATACCTATCTATAATCTACTAAGAGTAAATAAACTTCAAGAAGATTTAGATGATTTTTGTGATACTTATAATTTAGTAAAAGTAAAACTTAAAACTACTGGTGTTAATTCTAGAAGAAATAGAAGCTTTAAACCTTCTTTAGAAACTATAGAAATAGTAAAAAATATCTTTAGAGAAGACTATAATTTATTAGAAGAGATTAATAGTGTTAAAAGTATGAAAAATGTTTTGGAGATAGTATATGATTAATTATAGCTTGTCTAGTGATACATGGGATGATAGAGAAGTAGATGCTCTTAATAGAGTAATAAAGTCTGGTAGATATACTATGGGACCAGAAGTAAAAGAATATGAAAGACAGTTCGCAAATTTTATGGGTACAAAGCATGCTGTCATGACTAATAGTGGTTCATCAGCTAATCTTATTATGTTATCTGCTCTTAAACTACACCCTAAGTTTGATACAACTACGCCTGGAAGTGAGAGACCAAATATAATTGTACCTGCAGTAAGTTGGTCTACTACTTATTTTCCTGTACATCAAAACGATTTTGATCTTAAATTTGTAGATGTTAATCCCTTTACTTATAATCTAGATTTGCAAACTGTAGAGAAAAATATTGATTTTAATACTGTAGGAGTATTAGCAGTTAATCTTCTTGGTAATCCTTGTCCGTTAGAAGATCTAAGAACTTTGTGTAATGAAAAAGATCTAGTTCTTTTAGAAGATAATTGTGAAAGTTTAGGAGCTAAACTAAACAACAAACAATGTGCTACATTTGGTAAAATGGGTACGTTTAGTTTCTTTTTTAGCCACCACTTACAGACTATGGAAGGTGGTATGGTAGTAACAGATGATGATGATTTATATGAATACTTGTTACCGCTAAGAGCTCATGGGTGGATTAGAGACTTACCCGAAGAGAATAGTCTGTTAAATAAAACCGGTGATAATTTTGAAGATAGCTTCAAGTTTGTTTTACCAGGTTATACAGTAAGACCGTTAGAGATGTCAGGTGCTGTAGGTCAAACTCAGTTACAAAAGTGGCCTAAAATGTTAGAGATGAGAAGAAAAAACGCTCTAGTTGCGCAAGAACATTTGCAATCTCCTGTCATGCATTTGCAAACTGAAATTGGTAAAAGCAGCTGGTTTGGATTTGGTCTTACTTGTATTGGCGCACTCGAGGGCAGAAGAAGAGAAGTTATTGATGCATTACAAAGTCAAAATGTAGAATGCAGACCTATTGTAGCAGGTAACTTTATGAGAAATCCAGTTATCGATCATCTTAATCATATAGAGACACCTTGTCCTAATGCTGATTATATTCACGATAACGGTTTCTTTATTGGTAATGACTGTGTAGATTTAGAAGAAAAAATTAAAGCAGTGGGTAGAGTCATAAAGGATATAGTATGAGAGCTTTAGTCTCTGGTTTTCCAGGTCAAGATGCTTGTTATCTAGCTGAACTTTTATTAGATAAAGGTTATGAGGTATATGGAATTATTAAAAGATATTCTGTACCTAACTATTCTAATTTAGACTTTCTAAATTTAAGAGATAAAGGTCTAAAACTTTTTACTGCAGATGTAACTGATATTGGTAGTCTGTTTGATGCTTTAGAGCAAAGTAAACCAGATGAAGTTTATAACTTAGCAGCTCAAAGTTATGTAGGTAGTTCTTGGAGATTAGCTCATACTACTTCTCAAGTTGATGCTTTGGGTCCTCTTAATTTTTTAGAAGCTATAAAAAGAACTAACTCTAAGATAAAGTTTTATCAAGCAGGTACATCTGAAATGTTCGGTAACAATAGTATCAATGGTGTACAAACGGAAGAGACTGCATTTATGCCAGCATCTCCATATGGTGTAGCTAAGCTTTTTGGCTATCATATTACACGTAACTTTAGAGAGAGCTACAATATGTTTGCTTGTTCAGGCATTCTATTCAATCATGAATCTCCTATTAGAGGTATAGAGTTTGTGACCCGTAAAGTAACTGATGGAGTAGCTCAAATCTATCACGGTAAAAAAGATATAATAAAACTAGGTAATCTAGACGCTGAAAGAGATTGGGGTCATGCTGAAGATTTTGTAAAAGCTCAATGGCTTATGCTACAGCAAGATAAACCTGAAGATTATATTATAGCTACAGGTATAAAAAAATCAATAAGAGATTTATGTGAAGCAGCTTTTAACGCAGCAGGAATAGAAAACTGGCAAAAGTATGTAACATCTGATCCTGAGTTTGTTAGACCTAATGACTTAGTTTCACTACAAGCAAGTTCTAGTAAAGCTAAAAAAGAACTAAATTGGACTCCTAAATGGACTTTTGAAAATATGATTACTGATATGGTAAGAGTAGATATTGATAGACACAAAGCTTAAATTTTATATTACCGGTACAAGAGGTGGTCTAGGATCTGCAATAGCTAAAAAATTGCATATGAGATTTCCTTTTGATGATATTCAAAGTCTAAACAGACCAGAATATGAACTAAAAGATATTAATAAAAATGATTTTGACGTATTCATAAATTGTTCTCACTACGAGTTTAATCAGACTGAATTGCTTTATAGATTATTTGAAGCAAATAAAGATAGAGAATGTCATATTATATCTATAGGTTCAG
>MDTC01156671.1_pt1 | contig 13488 bp, 21 predicted proteins | sample 811181 | NCBI WGS metagenome assembly MDTC01 (sample SAMN05326644, study PRJNA326480) | marine metagenome | isolation source: seawater | place: Pacific Ocean: North | collected 2011
CCGGGGAAGAAGGACTTCTCCACTCCGTTCGATATCGATCCGGGAAGCAAGGTCGCAGGATCTTACTTTAAAGACACAAGAAGCTCTCGGAACACACCACCTCCATCTGATACATCAATTTATACTGGTGAACAACCAACAGCTAAACCAACACCAATGGACAGTTCAGTAAAACCAGCACCCAAACCATTTGGCAGAGTGGATCATAGAATGGGTCCTCATGCTCGGAGGCTAGCGTCCAAAGGACAAGGTCCTCGACAACCGGTTGGTAAAATACCCATTGGTGATGTACCAGGAAAAATAGCATCCGGACTCAAAGGATTGGGCAAGAAACTTGTAGGTGGTGGAACACCGCTGAGCCCCAAAGCCAAGTCCAGACAAATGCGCGGTTTCGCCTCAAGACGTTGATATTGTTTGTATTATAATATGAATCTGCTGATTGATGGTAAGCTCACATTGCCTCCATCATCAGTGAGTTGCTTCAGAGATGTCACGTTGTACAGCACTGTGTTTGCCAATTATGACGTGTTAATCGAGACACGCAACAAACACAAAGACATGATCTGGCACTGGCTCAAGCAAAAAGGAGCCGCAGATTACGTGAAAGACTTTGTACGACCCGGTCAAGAACAAGGATTTTCTGTGAGTTACAAACGTAATTGCAACGTGTGTGTCACACGTATCACGGCACGCAATCTGTCATTCATTGTGAGTCGTTTGAAACAACATGCTCGTTGGATCGAGCAGTTTGATCCTTTTTACGGAATCGATGAATCAGACCTGGTATGATACCACATGCTGCACAAGTTAGCAACACCACCAAAACTAACACACCAAAAACATTGGCTGGTGTTTCCACATTCACCTGATCAGAAACAACACCATCAACACGCGACGGTTCAGCCACTGAGACTGCGTTGTCTTGTTGTATCACAAGCGGCTTGACTGGTTTCACTTGTTTTGTCGACATGCATGACATCAACATCATGACCGATATCAAACACATGTATTTCATCGTCTCTTGCTAGGTATAGCATAAAAACCAACCACCATGAAACACAGGTCCATGAACGAGGTTAACAACAAACCACCAGTCATTTGCACCACGTCCCATTCTCTACTGCCCACTATCCAAGAGAAAAAGCCACCAGTGTATCCATCTCCTCGAGGCACGATAACATCATATGTTATGCCCGGGTTCAACGCGTAAAATATCATGAGAAAACACAATGTGAACGTGATGCTCATGAACAATATACGCCTGGTCACTTTCACAAACGGATCACTGGCTTGTTTGATTTGATTCTCAAGCATGGCGCGAACAATCTCGTTATCACGTGCTGCTAGCATCATTTGATCCTGTCTCTTCTGCTCCAACCATGCGTTGATCAAATTGCAGAACAACTTGATACCTGCACCTATCACTGTGTTCAATACTGGTCCCATGTAATTATTTATGCTTGGTCTACAGAATCATCACTGGTTGATGACAATGTGTCAACGATAAGGCTCAGTTTTTTATTCTCGTCTTGCAAAGTTTTTATTTTGTTTCTGGCAAACTCAAGCTGTTGTTTGAGCTGCCGAAACATGTACATTTCATTGTCTGTCATCATGTTTTGACCAGATTGTCTCGACTTGATCCAACCATTTGCGCACATCTTTTACTTCACTCAGTATTTTGTGTGAGTTGTCCTTGTGTGGTTTGTTCATGTGTTTCATGATCTCAGCTCCAAGTTCATGTATTTCCTCAAGCAATTTCATTATTGCTCGTGCTTGATAATCATCTTGCATCATTACTATTATATACTATAATAATGATTGTTCAACCTGATAAATATTAATGACATGCCGCTAAACACTGATTCACACAACATCTGGAGCAATTACCAACAACTTGACGAGGTCAAGGACACACGTAGAAACCGTGATAGTTTAATCCAAGCATACGGTCTGATGGACCATTCAAACGAGCAAACAGCACAGGCTAGAGCCAAAGAGCTGATCGACAAATTCACCAAACTAGAACCGTTGATCGATCCGGACAATGATTATTTTGGAGTGTCTGGTAAAACATATAATCCAAAGGACATATTTAGCTGGTCTCGTGTGGCAAAAGACATGGGATATGACAAAATGGAAGCGTTACAAAATTTTGAGGCCATGCTAGTGAATTTGGGGAGAGAAGATGATAAAAAGCAACAGATGAAAATATCTGAAAAGGATTATGATGTGGTGGTTGAAAATGAATATGCTACCATATACAGACCAAAATCAGAAGCAGCTAGCTGCAAGCTGGGCGCCGGTACTAAATGGTGCACCGCCGCTACACAAGGCGGCAATCAATTCAATAGTTACAAACAACAAGGCGTGGTGTTGTTTTATGTCATAACCAAACGTAAAAAATTCAACACAGCTGTGGCTGTGTGGCCTCCTCAACCAGCTGGTAGTGGTTTTCGTGGACGTGAACCTGGTAGCGATTTCAAACCGGAACAAAAGTATGCTATCGCCATGTATCCAGATGGTGAAAATTTTCAAGTGTTTGATGATGAGGACAACACAATAGAGTGGTCTGAATGGGAGGATATTGCGAGTGAACATGAATTACCAACAAACAAGAGGTTTTTTCAAAAATACGGACCAGAGCTAATAGACACCTTGAGACAGCGAGTTGCAAAAGCAGCAAGTGTGTTGTCCGGTCAAACATCTAATGATGTGGATGAATTTGGTGAAGTTGAAAATGATTGGGATCTGTTGTACAATGTGCTGTTGACAGTCAAAGCAATATACAAACAAGGTGATCAAGAACAGATCTCTAAATTCGTAAAATACAGAAAACAGGAAATTCAACCAGACTATGTGTTCACCATGCAACCCATGAGCACACACGCCATGGCCTTTTTCACGGACCGGGAATACAACCCAGTAGGCAGCAGCAACCAAGGCAATGCACACTTTCAAGCCGAGATAGTACGTCACATCCGTCGACTGGCAGTGGTTACTGCTCAAGTTGATGCCGGTGGTGAAGACTCACAGTCATCAGCAGAGGAAATGGATGAGCTGGTGGGCATAGTACGAGGTCCAAACGATGGAGATGAAGCACGCAACATGTTCTATGATTTGCGTCGTTATGTGTCTAGACACATGGGTGATGAATGGCCGGAGCTTGAGGAGGCCCTAATTCGTTTGTGGATCACCAATTTAAAATCAACAACCATTCAAAATCAGTCTGGTTATCAGGAAGCAGCCGCTGATCCTACTGCTGATTCTCTGATGTGGTTACGAATAGTTACGGATTGGAAAAACGGACGTTGGCCGGAATTCGAAAATGGTTGGAAACAACACATTGAACAGATGATTGATGACACCACACAATACGATCAGGTTGATGGTATTTTAGCCACTGGCAGAATCTACAACACAATTGTGAACAACATAAGACATGCTGGTAAATGGGATCAAATGAAAGCTTGGTTACCAGAAGAAGAAACACATTTGCAGCGTTTTGCTGACGGTGAGTGGCATGAAGACAATTTGCCTCTAACTAAACGTGCTGAACGTGAACTGGCATTCAGAAGTCGATCATGAAAACCTTCAAACAATTTTACGAAGCCACCGGAGCTGAAACACATTGGCAGGACGGTGATGTGAATATAACATTAAATGATGTACTAGATCAGTCATCGGACCCTGTTTCTGCGGACCCAAGTATGTTCAAACAGTTGTTGATAAATGTGTCTCGAGACTCGAATCGAATTGCTGCAGCAGATTTGCGTTTTCCCATCATAGTTACTATCATAAATGGAAAACCTGAGAAAATTTTAGATGGTCAACACCGCGTTGTCAAAGCCATGAAACTCAACCAACCAATACAGGTACAATATTTAGATCTAGACCGAGCACCGGAACAATTCAAACAAATGTTCACATGAAAACTTTCAAACAATTTTACGAAGACAAGCAAACTCAGCAAGTTGACAACTGGGACGCGGTGGTGAACTCTAGTAAAGAACTACAAGCCGCTTTGGAAATCATTAAGGTTATCAACAAACATGGTAAGGCGATTGAGGGTGAGATCGAAAAACATGAAGCGTTGATCGTGGGTGGAGCAGTACGAGACATCATCTTAGGCAAGGATCCACATGATGTGGATATCGCCACCAACATGGACATAGAAAAAGTGGCTGATTTGTTCAAAAGCTTTGACATCGGCCGGTCTCAAGATTTTGGAATCGTGGCTGTGCCTTACAAAGGCTTCACTTTTGAGATCGCTCATTACAGAGAAGAGTTTGGAACTAGTGATGCCCGGCATCCGGATGAGGTGAGAGATGTTAATAGTTTTGAACAAGACAGTGCGCGTAGAGACATCACAATAAATTCATTGGGATTGGATGCTGAAGGCACCATCATCGACTATCAAGGTGGTCTGGAGGACATTAAAAATGGCATGATACGAGCTGTGGGTGACCCTAGTGAACGCATCAAAGAGGATGCTTTGCGTATCATTCGCGCCATTCGATTTGCTGCTAAATTTGGTTTTGATATCGAACCAGAAACAAAACGTGCTGTACAAGAATTAGGTAGTATGTTGTTCAGAGATGAGAATGATCCAAGCAAAACTGGAGTGAGTGCGGAGCGATTGCATGACGAGTTGTTCAAGATGGCTGAAGCTGGTGGACCCGCGCTTGCAGACTTTCTGGAGAAACTAGATGAAACTGATTTGTTGGATAAATTCTTACCAGAAGTCAAAGCCATGCAAGGAGTGGAGCAGCAGCCAGAGCATCACCCGGAAGGTGATGTGAGTCAACACGTGTTGGCGGCTTTACGATCCAGCCCGGTCAAAGGGAAACCAATCACCACATTGGCCATTTTGTTTCATGACATTGGAAAACCTGACACATATGCTTTCACACCAACAGACAAATACCCGGATGGTAAACATACATTTTATGGTCATGACAAACATGGTGTTGATGTGTTCCGGCGGATTGCCAATAGACTGAAGTTTTCAAATGATGAGAAAAATGCAATTGCTTGGGTGATTCAAAATCATATGAAACCATACAAAGCTGAGCAGATGAAACCAAGCAAATTGTTGGCGCTTAAAAACAATCCTTACTGGAATGAATTGAAAGACGTGCTGTATGCTGATATACACTCCCGGGGAGGCAAAAGTCAGTTTGCTAAAAATCCAGAGGATTACAAGAACATATTGCAGCATTTTGACACAAGAACCAAAGGATTGGGTGATGCCAAGCAAGTACGTAACAAATTGAAAGACCTAGTGGATGGACACATGGTGATGAAGCTCACCGGAGCCACTGGTTCAGAGATTGGTCGTATATTACGGGCGGTTGAAGAATGGATTGTGAATGACAAACCGGATGCCACACCAGAAGAGGTCAAGCAGTATATAATGTCTATCCAGTGAGCACGTCCAGCTCGTCAATCTGACATCTGACCAGCATGCATTTTATTATCATGCGTGCTCCACGTTCGTTTTGTGTCATCACCACCTCTCCGGTGCTCAACAATATCTTGAATTGTTTACCGGTTGACATCACACGTTCTTTTACATACACAACCTGTTCTGGATTTATGTGATATGCTTCATTGTTTGAATCTTCTACACGTATCATAAATTTAATTCTTTGTCACTCAACGGAGCAGCAGTTCCGCTGTCACTACACAAAAATGGAAAATCCGCGTTGCCACTCAATTGTGGATTTCTGGTTCCAGAGAAAGCCGTATTTAGATAATGGTAACCAACTTCTTGGCCGGATGAGTCACAACTGTTGTCTGCTTCGCTCATTTTTTCTTTTTGCCACTCTTCATGTTGGCACACCAGTGATACATTTTGCCTTTCTCTCCACCAGCTTTGGCTTTTTTACGTAAACTTGTGACGCTACCGGAGCAACTAGCACCACTCTTCTTGACTCGGCCCGGGCGACTTTTGCCTTTCTTCTTACCGTCCTTGAAATTTTCATTCAAATCAAAACCATCTCGCATGCGTTCTGACGCTTTCCAAACATCATTCTGACGTCTGGTCGAGTTGAGTATGTGATCGTCACTGTACTCATTGGTGTATTGTTTCCAACTTTTGTTATGCATGGCTGCTAACACCATGGCGCGGAAGCGAGCATACAGTTCATGATGATCTTCCATCTCTTCTTTATACTCTTCTTCCGTTTTCCACTCCCCATCTGGCTCCATGGGCAGATTGCCTGGATCCTTGCTTGATCGCACCACATCATCATCCAGTTGTTTGTATATGTCAAATCGTTGCTGGTACCATTCCGGTTGTGTGTCTGTCAATCCCACATCAGTCAAATAATCGTCAATCATTTGCTGTGTCTCTTCGATAGCATAATCCACCACACTCACCGGGCGGAGATTAGCTTCATAATCACCAGCGCTGTATATCAAATCCATCACACCAAAGATCAAATCATCCAGGTTTTCAAATCTGTGACGATTCGTTTGTTCGTAAAAAAATTGTTTGAATGTGTTCACTTTGTGGCTTCAAGCTTGTCACCGGCTTTTTTTGCAGCTTTGTACGCCTTGCTGCCTTTGCTGGCGCTCCTACCACCACGTTTTTTCTTGGCGTTGATGTTGGCCCACAATCCTTCTCTCACTTGAGTAACAGGCGGAACTTTTGATCGTGACTTGTCTTTTGGATCACTCTTGGTGGCACCTCGCTCACGTTCATCTTTACCTAATGTGCCTTTGACCAGATTGCCACTCTTGGTGAAGTAATGACCAGCCGGGGCGCTTTTAGTCTCACTAAAATATTGCTTGAATGTTTTCATTCAACTGTTCCATGGATCACCAGCTTTGCCAGCGAACATTGGATTGTCTTGACTTGGTTGTTGACTCCCAGGAACCTCCTCTTTATCATGCGACAGTGCTTCAATTGCTTGTTGTAATGCTCCTATGGTTGTCTCCAGAGCTTCAGCATCAGCACACAAATGCACATCTCTGTCGTTGATCAGCTCAAGAGCTTGTAATAAAAATCCTTTGGCTAGATTCACTCCTGGAGCACCAGGCCCTCTGAATTTGTTCGAGAATTGATCATGCGTCTCCTCGTTCATACCATTTCCGGTTGAACCGTAACTAGGATTGTCTTCATAATGAGCCAATGCTTGTTGATCTTCATCTGTCAATTCCATTCCCAGATCGCGCTTGATTCGCGCGCGCTTGTATGCCACTTGTGAGTCTGTAGTTGCTTCCGGAGTGGCTAGCTTGGCGCTGATGTCACGTAATATTGAGATGGCACCATCGTCTCCGGTCTCACTGTACTGTGATTCCAGATCTTCAACAGACACATCAAATGCATCACGCTGACTCAACTCTGGGTAATGCTCAATTTTCTGTCTGACCAGATCTTCTATTTGCGCCAGCACAGCATCATATTTGCTTGAGTCTCTGCCTTCTGATACGTATGATTCCCATAAGAGTTTTGAATCCTTGTCTTTCATTGTGATTATTTATGCTACACTGTTAATCTTTACAAGCTTGTCTGAGCACCAATTGTCACCAATCTGCGCATGCTGCTCCACGTGGTGTGTTGCTTTTGGCTGTGCTGCACTTGTGTCGCGCCCGGAACGCTTTTTTACGTTTAGTGTTACCACTCTTGCCGGTCACTTTGGCTCCTTTTTGACCCCAGTGTATACGTTTGTATCCACCACTGTCACTTTTCACACATTTCATGTATTTTTTGCCCTTGCTTGTGCTGCTAGTCTTTTTGGTTGTACCGGTGCACGTGGCGTTTTTCTCTGGCAGGTAACGTTCAATCACCTGGTCAAATGCTGTGATGTTATTGTTCATTAGGTTTTAAAAATAGTTCCTCTTCTCCCATCCACACTGTGGCTCCACCAGTCTTTTTACCACCTTGTTGCTCATAATGATCCAGTGCCTCTTGTATCTCAGGAGTCATGAGCAATTGCTGGCTGTTGCCATTGTACAGATCCACTCTGAATATCACATCAGAATAAATATCTTCACCATAAATGTCCATGTCTTGATCAGACAGATCAAGTTTCGATTCAAGGTCATTCACAAACTGATCACTCGCAAGATATTCTTTTTGTTGAGTGTCGTTGGATATAGACATGAGTGTTCTTCTGATGGTGCGAAGATCCGCACCACCTTGTTGCATTTGATTCATGGCGAAATCCAATATGTACGATGGATCAAACGAGCTCTCATTTTTTATCTTCACGCAATTGTCCACGGTCTTTCCACCTTTTTTCTTGGTGCCCATGCGTTTGTATCCTTTCCAGCATGCTTTGCCATCCACGCCTTTCTGTTTGTCTTCAGTCAAATAACTTTCCCAAATAAGTTGCATGTCTTGATCTTTCATATATTATTATTTATTATGTACAATTTGTGTTGCATTAGTTTAGCATTAAAAAAACAAGGATCCAATCATCGAGCTCTTCGATACACACAGTTTGAGAAGCATGAACGTGTTGATGCTCTACAGATTTTAGGTGAACGAGCATTGGAGAACCTGCAAACCACATTGGATACGATGAAATTGGCATTTGATAGTGGTTGGGGTTATCGTATAAGCAGCACGTTGTTTCCATTGTTCAATCTGGACAAAGCCAATGTGGGTCTAGAAGATCTACCTAACGCAACATTGATTGAGGACAAGTTTGAGGAGATACGTGCATTCACCGGATGGTCGAATCCTAACGATTTCCGGTTGAGTTTCCATCCGGACCATTTCAATGTGTTGTGTAGCGCCAATCCAGAGGTGGTGAGACGCACCATAAACGAGTTGGATCACCATGCATGGCTGATGGACAAGATGGTAGGAGAACACAGCAGATCCTACTGGTATCCCTTGAACATTCATATGAGCCGCAGCACTGGTGATGCTGAAAAAATTGCTGAAGAGTTCATCGCTAATTTTTACAAACTACCGGAACGTGTCAGAAGAAGATTGGTGCTAGAGAATGAAGACAAAGGTTTGTGGACCCCGGACATGTTGTTCGAGCTGCTGCACATACCATTAGGAATTCCTATCACTTTTGACAACTTGCACCACAAATGCAATCCAGGACTGTGGGACACTAGAGAAGCATTCAGACTGTGTGCCGCTACATGGGAGGCTCATGATGTGAATCCGTTGTTTCATTTCAGCGAGGGTGGTGCTAACAACAATCCTCGAGCTCATGTGGAATTTGCCACCAGCACACCCAAGCAGTTCAGAGCTGATCATGATTCTGATTACACCAAAGGTTTAAAAATAGATTGGGACATAGAGATAAAACAAAAAGATTATGCAATCAATCATATTGAAGAAATGGAAACAAAGATTAAATAAACACAATGATAAATGTAATAAAAAATATATTCATGTGCCCTAAAAAAAGAAGAAAATTGGCACTCGAGCAAGCTAAAAAGCAGTGGAATCATGTCAAGTATGAAACTATAAATCAGGGTGATCTGATGGATTATGATGGTATGGGAGATTGGGGAAGATTTCCTCCGATCAAGAAAGGATGATTCGAAAGCTCTGGCTTATCTGGGCGCGCACACTTGATCATCGGGTGGGTAAAACAGATCAAGATCAACCAGACATTCCGGTACTCACATTACAACAAGCTCAATTCAGTTTGTTGATCAGAACAATCATAGTGCTGGTCAATTTGATCACATGTGGATTCATAATTGCAAACGTGATAAGACACTGGTAGTTGATTTTTGCTTGTTTGTAGTTATAATTTAACCATGAGCGAGTACAATCCGAAGATGAGAAGACGCCTGCGCTCCACTAAGGCGTACAACAACAACACGTTTTTGAACAGTCGAGAGGCTCGACACATCCGTGTGCAATGCGAAATTGAGGAACCTGGCATACGGTTGGATAGACTTGGTGTGGACAACATGATCACTTTTTTCGGCAGCGCTAGAACCACGCCAGACAAACAATCGTACAAAGACGCGTACATGCTGGCATATAAATTGGGTGAATGGACCAAGACCAAAGCACCTACAACCGCGATCAGCAGTGGAGGAGGACCTGGAATCATGGAGGCGGTGAACAAAGGAGCACACGACAGTGGAGCCAAGAGCATAGGCATGGGAATCAGTTTGCCGTTCGAGCAGCGTAACAACGAGTACGTGTCACCGGATCTTGACTTTGAGTTTCATTATTTTTTCACCAGAAAATATTGGTGTGTATATCTGAGCAAAGCATACGTGCTCATGCCAGGTGGTGTGGGTACTATGGACGAGTTGTTTGAAGTGTTGACTCTGTTGCAAACACAAAAAATAAACACACCTAAACCTATTGTGTTGTTTGGCAAGGAATTCTGGAAACGCACCATCAATTTCGACAGCATGATTGATGCTGGTACCATCAGTGAAGAGGATCTAGAATTGTTCGAATACCATGATGATGTGAATACGGCCTACGATTATATTGTGTCTACTGTGCAGTTGACATAAGTAATTGTATGGTCCGGGGATCTTACACACACAACATGTTTTTGTTCTTGATTGTGTGTTGTTTGGCGTACGGAGGTTGGCAATTCAAGCAACACTATGATCTGATGCACGAAACCATACAAATTCAAGACCAGGCGATCAGCATGCTCAAGCTGGAAAATTACATGCTCAAAATGCGGCAACCGGTCGTTCGACCCACAACACCCTGGTACCAGCAGCAAAATGATCAGTCTCCAATACACTAAAGCATAAATATTTGTACATGAGTGAATGGACCGATAGCGCGTTGAGAAACACCTCTGATGCAGGTGACACAATTAAATTTGATGGTAAAAATTATGTTTGTCGAATTGAAAATGGTGTGAGAATATGGGATTTAGACTCCACTGGACCAGGTGGAATATACGCATTTCGCACACCAAACATAACAAAAGAAGGCAGCTACACCTACCCTTTTCCAGACGATTGGACTGGTGGTAAACCAGACGAAGTTTTTGTCACGACAGTGTATCCTAAAAACGATGCGTTGTCAGTAACACATTTTCAGTTGGTGTCATTTGATGCGACTTCTGTTACAATATACTGTCAAAACTATAATACTACAGCGGCGGATGTGTATGCTAATATTTTACTAGTTAAAAGTTTCACTGGTAATAGCACAGGATCTGGATCCGGTGGTGGATTCGGTAACATTGAAATTGTGGCACGAGTGGCAATAACCGGTTCCGGGATGGTGGACAAATCAACAAACTTCAATGTGACCAGTGTGAGCAAGTCGGAGCGGAATATGAAAGTTGGAAGTGGTCGGAGTTACTACACAGATTACGTGATATCATTTGCAAACCCGCTAACTAAACTGTCTTGGTTCATGGTTGGGCCATCCGGTCATGGCAACTGGACAGGTACACTCACAACTGGTGGTGCATCAGCAAAATTGTCCGGGAGGAAATCTCAGAGCAACAACAGCGGATATGACGGAGGCGTAAGTTTTGCTAGTTATCTAGGCTTTGGTGAAGGTTCAGAAATTATATTCATCAAATGATGATCAAAAATCATCATCCAAAGCCCCGGCATTCTGATACTCAGTAACTTTGCTCTCGAAAAAGTTTTTCTGTTTGTCCAGATCGATCGTCTCGCTCAACCATGGAAACGGATTGTGGGCATCTTCGTAGCGGAAATCCATGCCCAGACCATGCAATCGTCTGTTGGCTATGTTTCTCATGTAACTCACGAACATGTCCGCGTTGAGCCCCAGGATGCCCGTGGGTAGCACGTCCTGAGCGTATTGTATCTCTAGCTCCACAGCCTGCTGTAGATACTCGGTCAACTCTGTGTCTAGCTGCTTGTCCCACACGTCTGGATGTTGCTCTCGAATCTTGTTCAACACCATGGTGCCAAACTTGATGTGTATGCTCTCGTCACGCAACGTGTATTGTATCTGCTCTGCAATACCGGGTATCTTGTCAGCCATGGCCAACAACATGGCGAATCCGCTGTAAAAAAACGTGCCTTCACACACGATCCAGTACATGAATGCCGCTTTGATGATCTCACGAACTCCATCGTCAGTTTGAGTGTCAATCTGTTTGTCATTCAACTGACTGGTTATTTTCATCAGAAAATCATCTTTGGCTTTGATGCTGGGAATGTTCTCATACGCTTGGTACACCTCATCGATGTCCAGATCCAGACTGTCACAAATGTACACCACCGTGTCATTGTGCAAACACTCTTCATACATCTGACGTGCCATGTATTGTCGACACTCTGGATCAGTTATGTACTGAAACAACGTGAACAAATTGTTTCCTACCAGGCTTTCACTCCCTGCGAAGAATCCCAAGCAACGCTTGATCACCAGACGTTCATCCGCAGACAATGCATCCTCACTTTTCCAATTTTGCACGTCTTTGATCATGGGCACCTCTTCCGGATTCCAATTGTTGTTTTTACCGGCTCTATATAGATCCCAAGCCCATGCGTTCATGTGTGGTAGAATCTGGTTCACACCAGCTGATTCTGTCCCTAAAATTTTACCTGTTTTGTTACTCATCGTGTTTACTTATTGTAACGTCAACTCAAAATAATTCAAGAAAAAAAAGAATGTTAGAAAAATTTATTTGATGTGGTTTTTGTATAAATATTGATATGACCAAAAAAGTGTACAAGGCTATTAGCAAAATCGTTAAAACCAAACTCAAGACTAGTAGCGGTTGCGCGTAATAATATAAACCATTTATATTCAATGACTAAAAAAGTTTACAAAGCGATCAGTAAAATTGTTAAGACCAAGCTCAAGACTAGTAGCGGTTGTGCATAATAGTTGATTTTTCAAGAAAATATTATATAATTGGGTATGCGTCACATGTATATCACGATCCTTCGCCAATGCGAATATTATTTCTAGCCACACACCAAGTCCGCTGCGGCATAGCCACATACACACAACAGTTGAGGGACCACCTGTCTGCTGAATCAAGTGTGTGTTCTCTTCCGGAGCGAGTTAATCATCAACTGCTGGACACAAGTATCACGTCATTCATCAATCGAGCTGTTGAATATGATGTGGTTCATATCCAACATGAACACGGGTTGTTCACAGGAGACGGAGATGAATCAGACGCGATTGAAAGATTAGGAGACATGCTCAAGCAGCTGAGCAAAACTAATAAACCTGTGTTTGTGACGTTTCATTCTGATCCGGTGTTTTACACTGACAAAAAAGTCTGGTCCGGGGAGGGCATGTTGAGAAGTTTGTTGAGCGGCATGTGGAGAAAACAAGTCTCTAGATGGTTTCAACCAAAATACAACGTGCATGCGATTGTGCACACCAACAGAACAAAACAGGAATTCGTACAATCACAATTCTCAAAACACAACACACACGTGATACCACACGGGGTGATCAATCGTGACATCACGCACAAACCAATTGACTTGAATGGTGATGTGAACTTGAGCATTTTTGGCTTCATAAGCAGTTACAAAGGGTACAATGTTGCGTTGCATGCGCTGGAATTGTTGCCAAAA
>MDTC01211148.1_pt1 | contig 13487 bp, 8 predicted proteins | sample 811181 | NCBI WGS metagenome assembly MDTC01 (sample SAMN05326644, study PRJNA326480) | marine metagenome | isolation source: seawater | place: Pacific Ocean: North | collected 2011
ACTGCAAATGTAATGAGTCTATTCGGATTCATTATCGTTCTGGGAGTAGTAGTCGATGATGCGATTGTAACGGGAGAAAATGTTTACTCTAAACTTCAATCTGGACTAAACCCGATAGAGGCCTCTATTTTGGGAACCAAAGAGGTGACGGTTCCTGTCACCTTTGGAATTTTAACCACCATTGCAGCTTTTATTCCGTTACTGTATCTAAATGAGGGACGGTTTGGAGATTTTGCTAGCCAGATTCCGCCCATCGTTGCTCCTGTACTTCTTTTTTCATTAATTGAATCAAAATTAATTCTGCCATCACACTTAAAACATGTTAGACCAAGAAATACGGAAAAGGGATTTTTCACTCGCTTCCAAAAGTCTTTCGCTAACGGGCTGGAGTGGTTTGTTAACAGAATATATAGGCCAAGCCTTGAGACTGCCGTCAAATGGCGTATAAGCGTTTTGGCAAGCTTCGTTGCAGCTGCAATTGTAATGGCAGGTATATGGAGTAGCGGAAGAATAGGTTTTTCAGGACATCCCTCAGTAGAAAGTTTAAAAATTGCCGCTTCCTTAAATTTACCCAACGATTTGGGAATCGAAAAAACGGCTTCATTGACTGACAGAATTGAGCAAGCTGCACACAGTATAAAAAATGAATTTGTAGACCCTAAAACAGGCGAAACATTAATTCAAAACGTAGCTAAAGTAACTGGGTCCTACAGATTAGGAGGACGTTACGATGAATCAAGAGGGCAAGTTATTATAGAGGTCACACCGCCTAGCATGCGATCAGAGCCTGGGCCAAAAAATAGTGAGATTGCCCAAAGGTGGAAGCAAGTCGTTGGCGAAATAGAAGAGGCCGATGACTTTTCAATTCAATCAGAAACTTTCGGGAGAAGAAATAATGATGATGACGAACAAAAACAATCAGAACCACTTGAACTTGAATTGAGAGGCCCTTATTCGGAAAAGAAAAACGAAATCGCTCAACGAATAAAAGCATTGTTACGCATGAAGCGTAATCCTCAATATGATCCATCTAGTCCACTGTCCCCTGAACTTAACCCACAGATGATTCCAAATCCGCAAATTTCTAGTAGTTGGGCAAAAATCAACCGTGGTAATGATGAGCTTGAATTTAGCCTTAAGCCTAGAGCTGCTGAACTTGGCTTATCGCAGCAGGCGTTGGCAAGGCAGGTTAGGCAAGCATTTTACGGTGAAGAGGCTCAGAGAATTATGCGCGGCACTGACGAAATAAGAGTGATGGTTAGATTACCTAAAAAAGATCGACAATCATTGCATACACTTGCAAGGCTAAAAATCAGAACACCATCAGGAACTGAAGTTCCACTTGCAACCGTAGCTGATTTTAAAGCTAAAAAATCACCATCTTTTGTAGAGCGAAATGATAAAGCTGAAGTAATACGAATAGGTGCAAGACCTAAAGATGATAGCGTCGACATCTTGAAAATAGCTAATGAGATAAGACCAGAAATACAAAAAATCATCAACGAAGAAAAAAATCTATCTTTTCAGTACACTGGATACATCGCGGAGCATGCAGAATTAAAGAGGCGTAATATCATTGCATCTATAACTTTAACCTTCGCTCTTTTTACATTATTAGCCATCCCATTTAAATCAGTAATGCAGCCAATTTATGTATTGCTAGCTCTACCGTTTGGTGTGATCGGCGCAATGATTGGTCATTTGGTAATGGGGATTAATCTTTCTTGGTTATCAGTATTCGGCATGCTGGCTTTGGCAGGAGTCGTTGTAAACGACTCACTAGTAATGGTCGATCATGTTAATAGGAAATTGAAAGAGGGAATGAATTTAAAACAAGCGGCAATTGAATCTGGAGTTCGTAGATTCAGACCTATTCTACTTACTTCTCTCACCACTTTTGCGGGACTTTTCCCTCTTCTTATAGATGACTCACTGCAAGCGCAATTCTTAATTCCAATGGCTACTTCACTTGGATTCGGAGTATTGTTTGCTACGGCGATAACACTTTATCTTATTCCGTGCGCATTACTATTTGCAGATGATGTAAAAAAATACATCTCTATTATTCTTGGCGCATTTTTCAACGGTAAAAATCAATCCACTTCAATTTAAAACGATCTGAATCTGATATTATTTTTGTTGGAATTTCTATTTCAAAATAACCAGGAATTTTTTTTGAAACTCCTCCTTCGTTATCAAGGAGATACTTACCCTTTAATTCCTTTCCCTTGGGATCACACATTCTACATTTAAGGGTATTTTTTTTATAGCTCATATCCTTTAAAATCAGGGCAAATCCTTCGAGCCCAGAAAAATGACATCTGACAAGAATTCTTTTCGGCCACTCCCCTTTAATCTTTTCAACCTGAGCCTCTCCTATACCAAATTGATCGAAAACATTAAAAACAACTAAGTTGTCTGATGAGATAACGTCGACTTTTCTTTTGTCAGACTTTCCATTTCCAGAAAGATCGATTTTATAGTTTGATGAATCAGCGTTAGACTTAAAAAAAATTAAGTGAATCGCAAAAAAACATAGTATGAGCCTCATTTTTTCTTGGCAATAGTTATAAAATTATCATCTCATCGTTTTTATCTAAAATAAATTTCATTATCTCAACAACCGACTTGACCTGAGCTTTTCATGATATCATGATCTGCCCCAATGGCTAAATTAAACAATAACTATTTCAAACTTAAAGCAGGTTATCTTTTCCCGGAAATTGCTCGAAGAGTGAATTCATTCACTGAAAACAATCCAGAAGGAGCAAATAAAATTATCCGATGTGGTATAGGTGATGTCACTGAACCTTTACCTTTGGCAGCACGTGAAGCGATGAAAGCTGCCATTGATGAGTTGGGTAATAGAGATACCTTCAAGGGATACGGACCAGAACAAGGATATGAATTTCTTAGATCAGCCATAGCAAAAGGAGATTATCAAGATAATGGAATCAAAGTTGATGATGATGAAATATTTGTTTCCGATGGCTCTAAATGTGACACGGGAAACATCTTAGACATTTTTGGTAGCAACAATAAAATTGCAATCACTGATCCGGTTTATCCTGTTTATGTGGATACAAATGTCATGGCAGGAAATACAGGTGAGGCTAACGACAGCGGCGCATACGAGGGTATCTATTATATGCCCTGCAATGCTGAAAATGGTTTTGTTCCTGAAATTCCTTCAGAACGTGTTGATTTAATTTACCTCTGCTACCCTAACAATCCCACTGGAGCCACTGCTACAAAAGATCAACTTAAAGACTGGGTGGACTATGCAAAGTCGAACGGTTCAATCATACTTTATGATGCAGCTTATCAAGCATTTATTCAGGATGAGAGTGTACCTCGATCAATCTACGAAATTGAAGGAGCCAAAGAATGTGCTATCGAGTTCAGATCCTTCTCAAAGAATGGTGGCTTTACAGGAGTCAGATGTGCTTTCACCGTAGTACCTAAAGAGCTAATGGCTGAAGACGCTAAGGGTGAAAAACAACCACTCCACCCTTTATGGTCAAGAAGACAATCCACTAAGTTCAATAGTGTTAGCTATCCAGTACAAAAAGCAGCAGAGGCGCTTTACTCAGAAGAAGGGAAAGATCAAGTAAGTAGCCTTATATCACATTATATGAATAACGCTGCTTTGCTGGGTTCTGCTTGTTCTGAAATCGGACTTTCAGTATATGGCGGAGAAAATGCTCCTTACGTTTGGGTTGCTTGTCCTGAGTCTGTAGACAGTTGGGGTATGTTTGATAAAATGCTAAATGAAGCAAATGTTGTCATTACACCAGGTGCAGGCTTTGGAGAAGCTGGCGAGGGATTCTTTAGAATTTCGGCTTTTAATTCAAAAGCAAATGTTGAAACGGTCTGCGAGCGATTAAAAGCAACTCTTTAAAATTCAACCTTATTGAATAAATAAAAACTGCTGTGTATTCAAGGTCGACCAAAGTAGACTTCTAGCCGCCATTTCACCAGAAACGGCAGCCTCATCTCTTAGTAGGCTTCTTTCATGTAAAGTTGGGTATCTTGAAAAAACGGTTAGATAAATGATATCAATGAGCTCGTCAGAATCTTCTGCTGAATTCATCTTTTGAGAAATTACTGAGTTAGGATTCATCAAAAACTTTAAAAATTCGCCATTCATCAGTGACAAAGCTTGGGTGGTTGAAGCCTTGTAATTAGCATTTTCTATTAATGATCTATCAGATTGACCGAAGTCTCTTAGAAAATGACCATCAGGAGCCGGACTTGAAATTTCAGAAGCTCTAACATAACCACGGAATGTTTTATTTAATTTATCTACACGTGATTTTTGTTTGTCTTTTATTGGTTTTTGCTCATTCTGAGCCTTCGTTTTGGCAATTGCCACTTGCCTGTAAATGTTTGGGTACTTTTGACTAGGAAATGCTTTTTTTAATTCCGCAGCTAATGCTCTAGGAGTATTACGAAAAGGTGTCCGAAAGTAACCTTGTAGATCTGATGGATCCCAATAGGTCAGTCGCGCATATTCGGCAGTAGCTTTTTGATTGAAATTTAAAATCTTCTTAGCTAGAGCCAATGCTTCGTCTTCTTTTTTGCCAGAAATAACTTGTTTAACTTGTTTCCGGAACTGCTCAATTTTTTGCGTAGTTTTCTGATTGAACGCAACGACTTCTTTAGATCTTTTAATAAGTGCTTCTGGGCTTTGCTGGTTTAACTTTTCCCATGCTTTGAGTCTTGGACTGTTATAGGAATTTTCTGGCACGTTATCAACGTCGGATCTAATCATGGAGACCACTGAATCCCAAATTTGCTCGGCAGACATTCTCTGGAACCTAGGACCTTGAAAATAAAAAGTCTCGCCAGCGTTCAATTCAAATGATTGAGATTCCCTGGTAAAAACATCAGTATTGTAAAGAACGGTATTAAATTTTCTCATGTCATAATTCAAATCCACCATGAGGCGCTCAAGATAGGCCATTAATTTGGAATCTGATGGGTTAGTTGAATCATCAATCTTGTCAACAGGTTCATAAAGACCAACCCCGAACACTTTTTTCCACATTCGATTAACAATGGTTTTAGTGAACCTAGGATTATCAGGTGAAGTCATCCAATCAGCATATGCATGAATTCTACTTTCATTTTTCGATAGATTGACAGTTTCACCAAAAGGGGTTGATGGATGAACAATATCGTTTGGCTTTGCGTCCTCGTATTGATAATCGTCCGGAAGTTTTAGAGGAGATTTAGTTTCTCTGACTATGGAGTTACGAAAATTATCGGTTAGGCTCTGAAAAGCTCGCTGAAGTTGGCGTGTTTTATTCCTAATAGAAGTTGCCTTAGCCTTGTCTCCACGGGGTTGCTTAATTTGTCTTTGAGCAATTTGAATTGCTTGGTCCATCGATTCAGTTCTTCTCACTGATCTTACTGGAGTACTAAATGCAGCCAACTCGTAATAATCCATCTGACTCCAGTCATCAAAAGGATGATCATGACATTGAGCGCAGACTAATTGTGTTCCAAGAAACACTTGAGTCGTTGTAGCTAGATGATCTAATTCCATACCACGATCACGTAAATAAAACCCGACGGCTCCATTCTCATCAATCATTCCTTCAGCAGTAATTAAGTCTCTAACAAAATTATCATAACTTTTATTTTCTCGGATAGAGTTTTTTATCCAGTTGGAGTATGCCATACCATTGGTCGGACTCTGTCCCTGCATTCTTGTATTAACTCTCAGTATATCTGCCCACCAATTGTACTGATGGCTAACATACCCCTCGGAATTGATGAGTTTGGATATAAGTTTACTCTTCTTATTTTGTTCATTTGACTCAATGTATTGAGTCGATTCAGCTGCCGTTGGAATACGCCCAATAATATTCAGATAGGCTCTTCTAACAAAAACTGTATCATCTGCTTTTGGATTGAGAGCCACTTTATTCTTGGTATGAAATTCTGATAACAAGAAGTTAATTTTCTTTGTATGATCCAATAAATTATCATTTGCATTAGCTATTGATAAAAAACAAAAGCCAAACAGAACTGAGAAATTAAGAATTTTAAAAACGCTCACTTTTAAATAAGTCATTTTTTAGGAGAATAGTTTGATTACCGGATCACCATGATTAGCCACAGTGAAAGGACGAGCTGTTTTTGTGAATAATCTCTGATCAAGAGGCAATCCACATCCATAGGCAATAGTTGCATTAAAATCTCCAATAGTAACTGGGTCTTCAGTTGGCTCTCTGCCCTCATCATCTGTCTTGCCGTATACCACACCTCCCTTGACTCCACCCCCAGCGAGAACCGCTGAGAATGCTTTGGGGTAATGGTCCCTTCCAGCGTTCTGGTTAATTTTCGGAGTTCTACCAAATTCAGTCGTTAAAACCACAAGTGTTTCCTGAAGCATGCCGCTGGTATGTAAATCATCCAACAAAGCACTAAGGGCTTGATCAAGAATAGCTGTATTAGATTGAACTCTTTGAAAGTTGTCTTGATGGGTATCCCAACCACCGAGTTGCACTTCGACAGATCTGACTCCAGACTCGCTTAATCGTCTTGCCAATAGACAACCTTGCCCAAAAGAATGGTTACCATAACGGTCTCTCAATGATTTTTTTTCTTCAGCAATGTCAAAAACCTTCAAGTCAGAACTTCTCATAAGTGTAACTGCTTCTTCATATATGGCTGTGTAAGCACTTGCACTCTTATCTTTATATTTGGAATGAAACTTTTGATCAAGCCGTGCAGATAACTTTCTTCGGCGCATAAATTCAGAATCAGATATTCCAGAAAAATGCTTACTGTTCTGTAACCCGGCTTCAGGCTTACCAATAATCAGCGGTTCGCAATCTACACCAAAAAAGCCAGCTCCAGGGGCTCTGCTGCCACTGTTGATGGATACAAATCCAGGTAATTGTTGATTGATTCGATTTTCATATTTTAAAAACCATGCTCCCATGTGAGGATGCTGAATAGTTCCCCTTTTTGCATAATTAGTTTTCATCAAATACCTTGCTTGCTCATGCGCTCCTTGTTTGGAGTGTAGAGAATTAACCACAGCGACTTTATCCATGTGTTTCGCAAGCTTTGGTAAGTATTCACTTACACGAACTCCATCAGCACTTGTTTTAATCGTTGATAAATCTCCTCGAATCTCTGATGAAGCCTCAGGCTTTGGATCAAAAGTATCAAGATGAGACATTCCACCAGACATATAAAGATATATAACTTTCTTGGCAGGATTTTTTCTGGAAGGAATTTTCCTATCTTCACCACCAACTGCTAAAGAATCTTGACTAAGCAAGTTAACCCCAAGATAAGCATGAGCTGCACCAGCTAAGAATGCTCGACGAGTTTGGGAGTTAGAAAGTTTATCTGACGAAAACATAGTTCAATTGTAATTTATCAATAATTAATCAGAGATTACGGGTGTTTAACGCAAATTATAACTCCAATGAAACAAAAAATCTTATCAAAAATTTCTAATTAACAAGGATTATTCAAATCAAAACCCAATAGAGGCTCCTCCATCAACTGTTAACAATGATCCAGTTACAAAACTTGCAGCATCAGAGCATAGGAAAACAGCCGCATGGCCAACTTCTTCTGGTTTTCCCATCCGTCCCATTGGAGTTCTTCCTAAAACTTTCTGTCGGCGCGGCTCATCGCCTTTAAATGAATCTAGCGCCATGGCAGATTCAATCCATCCAGGTAAAATTGCATTTACTCTAACACCGTGAGGAGCAAATTCAGCTGATAAATTATAAACTGCTCCATGCATTGCTGACTTAGCCATGGAATATGAAGTTACCAAGGGTAAGCCCATCACTGTGGCCATTGATGAAATCCATAGGATAGAACCCTTGGATTTTTCTATCATTGATGGAGCAAACTGTTTTGTTATTTCAAGAGCACCACGAATATGAACGTCAAAGACTCCCATGAACTCAGAGTCATCTAATTCAAGAAAAGGCTTCTTGCAATTGATTCCAGCATTATGAACAAGGCATGTTGGTTGCCCATGGTCAGATAAAACTTGTTGAGCAAATGAGGGAATTTCATCAAGCTTGGCAATATCTTGTGACAGATAGCTTGATTTCTCTCCTAACTCCATACAGGCCTCTTGCAAAACCTCTTCTCTTCGTCCCACTAATATGACTTTTAGAGCACCTGCCTCAAGCATACATTTAGCAATACCAAGCCCAATTCCTGTTCCTCCTCCAGTAATGAGGACGATCTGATCTTTCATGCTATAAGGGTTTTCCATATTATTTTATTTTTTATTTGAGCAAGTTTAAACTTTTTTCCCATACATTTCCATATATTCATTCCTTATCGTAGTGCCCGCGCCTGGCATCTGAGGATAACTAAAAATTCCGGAATCAATTTTTAATGGTTCTTCAAAGCAATGAGTGATCCACGGAATGAATTCTAATAACTCTATGCTTGGGTGAGCAATACTCATATGAATTTGAGTTTGAGCCATATCTCCAGCATGAGGTGTTACGGGAAGCTGATGTTCCTGTGCTAAATTGCAAACATCAAGCGCTTCAGTAATACCACCCAAGCGAGTCGCATCAGGCTGAACAAATCTAACTCCGCCAGAGGAAATAAATTCTCTGAAGTGAGCCAGTGAGTACAACATTTCTCCTAGTGCAATAGGTGTTTGAATATTTTTTGCAAGCTCACTATGTCCTGATACGTCATCATGCCAAAGAGGCTCCTCAATCCATGTCACATCAAAATCTTTTAGACATGATAAGATTTCTAAATTGTCAGGTAGTCTCCATCTTCCATTGGCATCAGTCATAATACGCACATCATTACCAAGAGCCTTTCTAACTGCCTCAATTCTATGAATATCTTCATTTGAATCGGGTTTACCAACCTTCATTTTGATACTCTTATAGCCATCTTGTAGGGTCAGCCTTTTGACATCCTCGATGAGCATATCTTGATTGAAATTTAACCATCCTCCATCAGTGTTATAGGCCTCGAGTTTTTTTTCTTCTTTTCCACCCAAAGTTTTCCAAAGAGGCTCCTCTCGATATTTACTTTTTAGATCCCACAAAGCTATATCAACGGCAGCTAATGCCATAGTTGTTATTCCTGCTCTTCCAACCCACTGAAGCGGGGGGTTGTATGCCATTTTTTCCCATAACTTGCGAGGCTCGTCAACTTCCTCACCAATCAATAATTCTGCATAGCAATTTGTAATACAATCTGTGATCAATCTATCGCTAGCAAGGTGAGCGTGTGTTCCAGTAAAACCATATCCCACATGCTCAGAATCAGTCATGATCTTTACACCCGGCATACCCCAATGGGTAATTGAATGCGTGCTATCAGCAATTCTATCTCTTGTTACAGGAACATGGAGAATGAAAGTTTCTAGAGAAGTTATCATTATTACAGATCAACTAGTAATATTTTCTATCCAAATAATTGATAGTGCACTTTTGAAGATTCTGTGCCTGTGAGTCTCTGATCAAGCCCTTGGAATCTGTAGGTCAATTTTTCATGATCCATTCCTAGAGCATTCAAAATGGTCGCATGCATATCTCTTACTAGCACAGGATTATCCTTTATGTAGTAACCAAATTCATCTGTACTTCCGTAGGAGATACCTCCTTTTATTCCACCACCAGCCATCCAGATAGTATAAGCCTCCTTGTGGTGGTCTCTTCCTGCACTAGCTATTTTAGAACCTTGGTACATCGGAGTTCTACCAAATTCAGCCCCCCAGACTATCAGAGTTTCATCCAATAATCCCCTCATTTTTAAATCTTTAATTAAAGCTGCAATTGGACGATCAATTTCTTTAGCTTTATTTTTAATTCCAGACTGAATATTACCATGATGGTCCCAACTTGAATTGAATAATTCAACAAATCTAACGCCTTTTTCAACAAGCCTTCTGGCTTGAAGACAGTGATTCGCAAATTTTCCATTTCCATACATGTCCCTAATAGATTGAGGTTCGGATTTCAGGTTCGTTAATTCAGGAACAGATGACTGCATCTTAAATGCGAGCTCATACTGTTCCATTCTCGTTATAATTTCAGGGTCTCCAGTATTCTCAAACTCAACTTGATTTAAAGCATTAATGGCTTCGATGACTCGTTTTCTTTTAACACTATCAACACCTTTGGGATTTGAAAGAAAAAGAACGGGATCTCCACTGCTTCTAAACTCAACACCTTGATGCAAGCTTGGAAGAAATCCGTTATTCCATAGGGTGGCACCCGCACCTGGAACATTTCCTGACACCATAACAACGTACGCTGGCAAGTTACTTGATTCGGATCCAAGTCCATAAGTCACCCATGAACCTAAGCTCGGACGACCAATTCTATTTAGACCAGAATGAAAAAACATTTGCGCTGGACCGTGGTTGAAATCTTCTGTCTTCATTGATCTTATAATCGCAATCTCTTGACTGACAGATTTAAGGTGAGGAAGAACTTCTGATATCTCTTGACCCTCATTCAACTTTTCAAATTCAAATGGAGAAGCCATCATCTTTGGGTGGCCTCTCAAAAAAGCAAATCTCTTGCCTTCAATAAATTCATCAGGAGCCGGCTTACCGTGAAATTCTTGAAGCTTTGGTTTAGGATCAAAAAGGTCTAACTGCGAGGGAGCGCCGACCATGTGCAAAAAGATGACTGATTTGGCTGTAGGCGCAAAATGGGTCCCAATATCAGAATTTTTATTTGAATCTACTTTTACATTTTCCTCTGCTAGCAAAGCATTAAATGCAGTGGACCCTACACCAAGAACAGTTGAACTTCTTAAAAAAGCTCTTCTAGCAATTAAACGATCTAATTCGCTGAGGTCCATTTTAAAAAAAAGTCTTAATTATTTAGTTATCGTTTCGTGAAGGTTGAGAATTGTAGTGGCAATTTCAAACCATGCACTTTCTGATGAGCCATCAACATCCAAAGAGGTAAAATAGATTTTTTTCAGCACTTCTAACTCTTTACCACTGGGAGACCTTGAAAGCGCTAGCCTAAAGGCATAATCCAATTGCTGAGTTGTATCCATTTCGGAGGTTTCTTTCATAATGCGCCTAGAAAATGCTCTTGCCATTTCAACAAAGACTGGATCATTTAAAAGGGTAAGGGCCTGTAGGGGCGTATTGCTTGACTCTCGCTTAACACTACATGCACCTCTCGTAGGGGCATCAAAATTAGCAAAACTTGGATAATGAGCTGATCGTCGCCAAATTGTATAGATTCCTCTTCTGAAAAGATCCTCTCCCTCCGAAACATAATAATTATTGTCTACTTCACCGATTACTCTCCAAAAATTATTAGGCTGTTTTGGCCGAACTGGCCGGCCAAACATTTTCTTAGAAAGAAGCCCCGATATTGTTAGAGCATTGTCTCTTATGAGCTCTGCTGGCAAACGATTTCTTGGACCTCTTGAGTAAAATTGATTCAAAGGATCTTGTTTTGAGCTTTCATTGGCAAACTTTGAAGACTGTCGGTAAGTGGATGATAGAACGATTCTTTTTATAAGTTTTTTCAGGGACCATTCATCAGTGGACTGAAATTTAACAGCAAGCCAATCAAGTAGATCAGGGTGTGATGGGGCAACACCCTTGTATCCAAAATCTTCTATTGAAGTCACGATACCTCTCCCAAATAGCTCTGCCCATACTCTGTTGACAGCAACACGCGAAGTTAGTGGGTTGTCGTGCGAGACTATCCAACGGGCTAAGCCTAGTCTATTTTTTGGATAGTTCTCTGGAAATGAGGGTAGAGATGTTGGTGTGTTGGCAATCACTTCGACTCCAGGATTAGTAAAATCACCTCGAATTAAAACCCGGGTCTTACGCTCGTGATTCATTTCCTTCATAACTCTAGAAGTGTAACCAATTTGAAATTTACCTCCTTTGGCACGGCTTTGATCTTTAGTAATTTTATCCTTCAGTTTCTTGAGGGTTTCTGAAGATTCGCTTTTCTTGAAAAGAACCTTATCTATGGCTAGAGCATCTTTATATGATATTTTTTTATTCTTAGCCAATTTAACTTCTTTGGGGTGTTTCTCTTTTAATTGGCTAAGTTTTTCATCAGACAAATTATCACAAAGCTCTTTAACCTTTGTGACGTATTCTGTTTGATTGAGATTGACCGAATCTTGAGCTCTTTTTCTTTCTAATAATTCCTCATTTGATAATGATACTGGTATATCCACCCCAGAATAATCCATTGATGCATCATTACCATTAGGTCTCCGTTTTCCTTCGACTGGGGTGTTATTGAAAAAGGCAAACATCGAGTAGTAATCCTTAATCGAAAAAGGGTCATGTTTGTGGTCATGGCATTGAGCACACTCCAAAGAAGTCCCAAGCCAAACCGTGGCCGTTGTATTAACTCGATCTACAACCTGTTTAATCCTATCTTCCTCGGGATCAGTTCCAGCTTCTAGGTTAAGCGTTGGTCCTCGATTAAATCCAGTCGCTATTTTTTGACTCTCAGTTGCATTTGGAATTAAATCACCAGCGATTTGCTCAATTGTAAACTGATCGTACGGCATGTCCTCATTAAGTGAACGGATTACCCAATCTCTGTAAGGCCAAACATTTCTGAAGCCGTCTCTTTGATACCCGTCTGAATCAGCATACCTTGCTAGGTCAAGCCAGCCAATTGCCCATTTTTCACCAAAATGTTTAGATTTTAGTAATTTATCAACTATTTGACCATATTGAGTAATGGATGGATCGAGCAAAAATGAGTCAACTTCATTAATGGATGGAGGTAAGCCAACAAGATCAAGATAAAGTCTCCTAATTAATCTTTCTGGAGACTGAATTACACTTGGAGACAATCCATTTTTCTCCATTTCAGAAAAAATGAAGAAATCAATTTCATTGTTTACCCAATCATTGCTCTGAATTTCAGGAATCTTTGGAGTCTTTGGAATTTCATAAGACCAATGGTTTTCCTCTGCCATCACAAAACTGACAGCGAAAAGCAATAACCAAAAATGCCGCATTGCTAAATTAATTCATTGTTATTTAACCTTTAAGGTTCCAAACATCACTTGGCCGTGACCAGGATAAGTGCATACAAAAGTATAATCACCAGACTTGGAAGGAACTTTCATGTAAAGGGTATACTTTCTTCCTGGTGCAACTTGAGGAGTTGATGCAATTACCTCTGGAATATCAGGAACAAAATTTTGCTCGATGGCTTTTGGCCCAATGGTTAGAGCAGCTGCAACAACTTTTTGTCTGCTACCAGGTGTGCACACTGCTAAGTTATGCATAAGACCAGTAGGATCGTTATTTATAAATTCGATACCTATCATTTCTCCAGCTTCTGCTTCTAGCTTTTCGATATCAAATTTCATACCAGGTTTAGCTCCAACTTTAAGAATCCGAGCATCTTCAAAACCTTCAGGTACGAGCGCAACTTGTTTCTTACTTAAAGAATCCATTTCGGCGCGTATATTTGCATCTTTAATTTTACTTAGTGATTCATTTC
>MDTC01144965.1_pt1 | contig 13484 bp, 11 predicted proteins | sample 811181 | NCBI WGS metagenome assembly MDTC01 (sample SAMN05326644, study PRJNA326480) | marine metagenome | isolation source: seawater | place: Pacific Ocean: North | collected 2011
GGCTTTTTTTTAGTGACCCCGGGAGGATTCGAACCCCCAACCCTCAGAGCCGAAATCTGATATTCTATCCAGTTGAACTACGGGGCCAAAGAGGGGGCGAAATTACTATGCAGAACGCCATCCCTGCAACTTTTTTCTGCCTGTTGTTATTCCGCTGGGAACGGCGAAGCCGGCATGCCCGGGAACCGGGTTCGACAGGGATCCTCACCGGAGGCATCAACGGTGTACGTTAATGAGGCGATTCGCCAGCCTCGGAAGTCGGATGTTTCATCCCCGGCGCGCACCAACGTGATCGCATCGTAACCGCAGTGGCTGCAGGTTTGCTCCACCCAGAAGTCATACGGCGCTGAGAATACGGCAACGTCACCATCGATACGGATCGCGTGATTCCAGGTACGTTCCAGGTAGGCCGGCCCGGGTTGGCCCAAGCGTGACGTGAACGTTGCGCCGCTCATGTTGACCGTACGCCACGTACCGGTCGAGTCGGAACCCCAACGCTGAAAATTGGCCTCGGGGAGAATGACGGCAACGAGCATGGTACTGTCGTGTGCTGCGAGCCCATCAAAGGTGTGTTGGACGGCGGCTGCCACGGCATCCGAATCTGCGTTACTCGAAGTGGGTGGGGTAGGGCGGTCTGCGTTCGTCGAGCAAGAGGCCAGAGCGGCAACAAGGACGTAAAAGGGAATGCACTTCATGGATGCGAAGAAACGCAACTTGCATTTTTATGGTAGTGATGTTTATCACAATTGCCTGTCAACAAAAATAATTTTCTGTCATCTCGAAATACCTCTCAACACAGAAATTAGCTCCTGTAAATCAAATAAACATCATGAAAAAACTTACTGTACTTTTTTCGGCAGCTCTCATTATTGCTGCATGCTCTGTCGCTAAGGCACAAGAAACTCCTGAAAAGGAATTTGCATCATACGGCGTCGGGTTGGCGTATAGTCCCTTCGGACCCTCCTTGAACCTGACCTATAACATCGATGCAAAGAATTCAATCAGCATTGGGTTCGGTGGTGCACCTGAAGCCGATATTCCCGATGGATTCTTGCCAAATTTCGATCCGCTTACACTCGCCGGTGTTTCCGCCACGGGGTCTTCGTCTTGGATGGGTTTGTTCTGGCGCCACAGACCTTTCGAAAATCAAAACATTGGCTTCAACGTAGGAATGGCGTCTGGTCAAATCGCAAACAGCTTGACTGCGGATGGCTTTCACGATGATGAATTCGTTTCGTTTAGCGTAAACTATACGGAGAATCCGGTCATGTACTTCGGTGTCAATTTCGGTTCGAAGCCAGTTAAGGGTTTCCAGGTTGGTTTTGATGTAGGCGTGTTGTCTACCGGCGGAGCTGACATCCAATACACCGGTGAGGCGGAAGAACTCGACGCACACGGCGATGACATTGCAAACCAAATGGCTGAGATTAAGGACAAAATGGCTTGGTCCATGCTCCCAAACCTTCAACTAACAGTTAGCTACGGATTTTAAGAAGACGTTTAATCCGACTGTTTACAAGACCCCGGTGCTTTAGCGCCGGGGTTTTTTTATCCCTTCTGATTTGCACTTTTGAACCGGTTGATGTCGTTGTTCCGAGTGTTTTGGTGCTTTGTTGCACGGCCTTTAACGCGCTTGCGCCACATCTGAAAGGAGCTGCGTTTCATATGCTTGCGCATGATGGCTCGGACTTGATTTTCTTTTAACCCGTATTGCATTTCAATCGCCTCAAACGGCGTTCGGTCTTCCCACGCCATCTCGATGATGCGATCGATGACCTCCGGGTCGAGAGAAGCTCCGTCGTTTTTGAAGTTGTCCGGTTCAATAGGCAGCATGGTAGGTTAACCCGTAAACCGGGGCATAGGTTCTTGCCTTATCGCCTTGCGCGCGCCAACGCCACAGCCCAAAGCAGTAGTCCGATGACCAGCACTGCCGCTCCCACATTGAACACCGTCTCGGCACCCATGAGGTGATTGAGTTTGAACGCAGTGCCGGTTACGATGAGGGCCAGACCGACTAAGCTCACGATGCGGGGAATGCGAACGGTTGCCATGAAGGAAGGATCAAGGATTTGTTGAGGAAGGTAAAATACGGCGGCTGTAGCCAAAAGTGAACCGGAAGGCATCATTTTTCAATGCTTGTTCGAATCCCACGTTGACCTGGGCAATCTCGTCGACATCAAGCAATGCCCCAGCATGGAGCCTCACGCCCCCAGTTGTTTGCCACACCGGCTCAACAAATACCGTCCAGCCTTGCCAACCAACTTGACGAGCTAAAGCCGCGGCAACGATCATTTCGGTGGAGTCCGCACCCCAACGAACGCCCCAATTGGCACGAGCTGACCAGCGATTTTCGTCCGTCCATTCCGCACACATTCGGTGCCGCGAGGGGACCCGTGTACTTGTAGACACCCGGTTGAGGTCAGCCTCCAGCTCCGATACCCACGCGACCCGAAATCGGTTGGCATCCGGCACGATGTCCCATTTAATGCCGCCTCGGGCTTCTTCCACTTCCCCCAGTGATTTCGAAAACCGAGCTCCGACCCGGACTTCGATTCGCTCCCGAAAACCGTATCGAATGACACCGACGGGCACGGCATAGCTGAATTCTTCCACTTCTTCACCGTCCGGGGTTGCCCACTGGAGCCAGCCTCCGGCCTCAATTTGCGTGGAGCCCCATGGTACGGTTCCGGCTGAGTTCGAGAAGAAGGGTTGCTCCGCATCGATAGCGCTTTGGGCCGTTGCAGTTGCGGCCAATAGAAGGGCGGAAACGGTACTGAATATTCGGGTCAAATCACTGAAAATCATGGGTAAAAGTGTAACATCTTAGATGGATTGACGTAAACAAAAGTATGATGAGTTCTACATTTTTTCTTTTGATGTTGGGGGTCATTACCCTTATTTACGGTCCCAAAGCGGTGCAATACCAAATGCGAATCACCAACCGATGGAAAGTGTATTGGCGGTTGGTTAATCGATCGAAAGCGGCATTGCGCAATGGTGATCTGCGGCTGAGTCAGCAGCTGCGCAACCTCTCGAAAGGACACCTCACAAAAGTGCTGCAAATGCAGCGTCGTCGTCGCTTGGTAACAGCCTTCTCTATGCTATTGGTGGGAGGACTCTATGGTGCGATGAGTGCGATGGGCCTCATTGCTAATTATTGAGAGGGGAGGCAGAGAAGACTCACTCGAGAGCGATTGATAGCGCACAACTGGTATACAGTCCGAAACATCCATAGCCACTGCTGACGTTGCTGTAGGCAAGGATGGGTTCTGTGAAGAGCGGTCCCCCTGAGGGGTTCTCGATGAGATCCAACCGTTTATAGTAAAGCGCCATTTCAGGCGATAAGGCGCAGATTTCCAAGACGATGGGATTATCGTTCAATGCATCCAATTCAGGCCCCCTTGCTTCGTGGATGATTTGAAAGGGCAGATCGGTTAACGCCGATACGCCCGCAAGGCTTTCAATCATGTACCCTCCACACGTCCCATTCCAAACGAGGCGCGGGTCGTCCTCCACGCTCGGATTGAGCAGGGTGTAACTGCCGGATTCGACCTCTTCCTCTTCCTCTTCCTCTTCCTCTTCCTCCTCTTCGAATTTGGACAGATTCAACGCACGCACCAAAAAATAATCTGAATCCGATGGCCTGTCGGGCAAAGTCAATGTGAAATCAATTGTTTTGCTCAAAATGGCATAGCCTTCAATTTCATCGCTGACTTCATCTTCTAATTCAGCGGTGTACGAAAAGGCATACGCTCCGATGCTATCGATGTGAGGTGGCATAACCTGCTCGGCCGTGACGCTTTCAAAGTCAGGAGCTTCGACCGTTAGTGTCCAGCTGCCATCCGCCAATTGAACATCGGTGAGGACGTGACCACGTCCTTGAACCCAATCGGCTTGTCCTCCCCAAGTGATGCTCTCCCCAGATTCGTGCATGAGGCTGAACATGGCATCTTCAATTTTGGAGCCACTCATGGAGTCGAGAATGCCTACCGAAGTGTGGGCACGCGCTACAAGCGAATCGGCCACAGGCCGAGCCATGAAGTTCGGAGCGATTCGTGCCTCGTGCTCCGGGAAAGCAATGTCACGAACCACCCCCTCACCTAATTTGGTGCAACCGGTTAAGACCAAAGCGGAGGCGATAAAGAGAAAAACAGGTTTCATATTGATCAAAATTCAGCGCGCCAAGCGACGGAGGGTATCATGGGAAAGATGCCGTACTCGCGAATGGAACGGGTGCCGTCGTCATTGCGATTCACAAGCGAGAAAAACGGATTCAAATTGTTGTAGAGGTTGTAAACACTGAAGATCCACGAGCGAACGTGATGGGGGCGATTTTTTAGGAACGTCACGGCGACATCTGCCCGGTGGTATGGACTGGTGCGGTAACTGTTTTTCTGGCTTGGAAGCTGTAAGTTAAATCCGTCCAATGCGGGCGTTCCTCCGGTAAAACTGTAGGGGACGAAAGCACGGTATTGTGATTCTGGAAGGGTCAGCGCACGCCCTGTTCCATAGACCCAAGTTGCCGAAAAGTCAATGCGATCCGAAATGCGGTGCAGCAACACCACCGATGCGTCGTGGCGTCGGTCGTAGGTGTACGGGAACCAGTTGCCACTGTTGATTTCATCAAATTGCCTGTTGGCCCAACTCAAGGTGTAGCCCACCCATCCGGTGGTTTTACCTTGCTTCTTTTGCAGGAGAAATTCAAATCCGTAAGCCGTGCCAATGCCCTGTGTCACTTGCGCTTCCCATTCCGAATTCACCGCGTTGGTAAAGCTCGCGCCTTCACGGTAAGACAGCAGGCCGTCCATGGATTTGTAGTACCCTTCGATGCTGCACTCAAAAGCGCCATATGTATTGGCCCAACCGGCAGCCCATTGTTCGCTGGATTGAGGCCTGACCTCGTCGGTGGCAGGAACCCACAGGTCGGTAGGGAGGGAAAGTCCTTCATTGGTGAGCAAGTGAACGAATTGATTCATTCGCGCATACGAGGCCTTCAAAGCACCACCGGTTGGAAGCTTCCAATTCAGGGCAACTCGGGGCTGCAACGATGAAAATGTGGCCCCATTTACGCTGAGGTGTGCGGCGTGCAATCCGATGTTCGCTTTAAACTGTTCCCCCAGTTGTATCTCGTCTTCGAGGTACAGGAATTGCTCGATGGATTGGACCTGTTGTGATCCCAAGGTGGTATCAAAGTTTTGCAATCCTCCATCACCAGCCTGCCAGGTCGTGGCTCCTGGATTGAAGGCATGCGCCGTTGCGTTCCAACCAAATCGAAGGTAATTGGCGTTGTTAAGGGCATAGTTGAAGTCAATCCGTCCGGCGTAATCGACGATGCCACTGCTGTAAATGCTTGAAAAGCGCGAGGTCAACAGGGTGTCTGCGCTGGGTATGGATTCGCTGTAATCAATGCCTGTATTGAAGGCGTATTCACTTCGGGTTAGGGTTACGTTGGAAAACAGCTTGGGATTCCATTCGTGGTTCCATCGCGCTGCGGCGACATGGTTAAACCAATCCAATCCAAAATCAATTTCCGAGGACGAGGTGCTTTCACTTTCTGTCGTAGCAATGCCAAAATCATCTCGTCCATTGAAGAAACTCAGGTAGATGCGGTCGCGCTTGCCAATGCGCCAATTGACCTTTCCATTCAGGTCATAGAAAAAATACCGCGGGTTGGTTTGGACGTCCGGGTTTTGCTTGTTGATACGGGCGATGATGGGATTGATGAGAAGATCCATGTACGTTCGGCGTCCGCTGATCATGAAAGAGGCCTTGTCCTTGACGATGGGGCCTTCCAGCATGAATTTTGAAGCCAAGACAGACACGTTGGCAGTGCCATGAAATTCCTTCATGTTGCCGTCCTTCATGTTGACTTCAAGGACGGAAGACAGGCGTCCGCCGTAGCGCGCGGGAAAACCGCCCTTGGTGATTGTCATTTGCTTCACAGCGTCTGAATTGAAGACGGAAAAGAATCCAAACAAGTGGCTAACGCTATACAAGGGTACCCCGTCGAGAACGATGAGATTCTGGTCGGGGCTGCCGCCGCGCACGTAAAGTCCGGACGTGCCCTCCCCACCGGACTGAATGCCTGGCATGAGTTGCAGGCTTTTTAACAGGTCGACTTCACCGCCGATGGCCGGCAAACGGCGCACCTGGTCCATGGGGATTTCCACCTTTGACATCTGCACCTGGTCCTCGATGCGGTTGAACCCTTCCCCGGTGACGACCGCTTCATCGATGGCCACCCCAGCATTCAATTCAAAATCCAATTTGAGGTTCTTGTTTACGTCGATCTCGTAAGTCTGTGGAGTGTAACCTATGTAGGACACCGTCAGCTGGTGTTTGCCGGCAGGTAAGGCAATGGAATAAAACCCAAAGGCATTGGTGCCCGTTCCCGCTTGCACTGTTTCGCACCAAAGGGTCGCCCCAAGAAGCATTTCTCCGCTGGCGGCATCTTGGACGTAGCCGCTGAGTTGAAACGATTGGGCATGGGCACCGACCGGACCGGTGGCAAGAAATGACAAAATAAAGGCGCTGAATAGAAGCTTCACAGCCCTAAGGTACAGGGAAACTCCAGTAACTTGCGCCCATGACCTGTTTGAAACCATTGGCCTTTGGCCTCAGCACACTTTTCTGTGCGCCTGTTTTTTCGCAAGGATGGACGGAAGTGGCCTCGCTTCCGGATGGCTTTGTGTCCAACCACAGCTACGGATTTGCCCTGGAGGGTAAAGGCTACCTCGTGGCCGGTGAATCCACCGATGGGTTCACTGATTCTATGTATGAATACGACCCCACAGCAGATGCATGGACTGCGTTGCCGAACTTCCCTGGCCCGGCGCGTGGCTACACCATCGGAGACCAGTGGAATGGCCAAGCGTGGATGGGGTTTGGCTTGAGCAATTCAGGTTACCTCAACGACTTGTGGATGTTTGACCCGGCGACAGGGGCTTGGACTGAGAAGGCGTCTTGCCCGTGCACGGCGCGCACGCACCCAGCATTCATTGCGGAGGGCGAAAAAGTGTTTGTCGGGCTGGGTGGAGGTCCTAATGGGGATATGGACGATTGGTGGGAATACGACATGGCGTCCGATTCTTGGAGCCAGAAACCAGATTTCCCCGGAGGCGAGAGGCACCATCCATACCAGTTTGGTATCGACGGCATGATTTACGTTGGTTTCGGCCACAACGGCCCGAACATCTACAACGAGCTGTATCGGTACGATCCGTCAACTGAGCAGTGGACAGAAGTGGCAACGCTACCTGCTGAGGGCCGCGTTGCGGGTACGCAATTCGCCTATGCCGGTAAAGGCTATGCGCTGAGCGGTGATGGCGACGACCACAGTTCTATGGATGAAGGTGAGTTATGGCAATATGACCCCACGTCCGATGCCTGGTTCCAGTGGCCTTCGCACCCGGGCATGTCGCGGTGGGCGCCGGCCTCTTTTGTTTTGAACGATGAAGTATACCTCGTCAATGGCATGAGCTATGATCCGGGTACATTCGACTACATGGAGACGAATTGGAAACTGCAGATGCAGCCGGCCTCAGCTAACGACTTGGCCGTAGCAGCTTACCTCGGCGAAACCGATGTCTGTTCAGGCGATGAAACCGCCATCAGTGTGCAATTGATCAACATGGGAAGTGAATCGTTCACTGCAGGCAGTGCCTCCGGGTTGACTGTAGTCATGGAAGTGGAAGGGGAGACGGTGTTGAGTTCGGATTGGTCGGGCGAATTGGAGACATACCAGACGGCTGAATTTACATTAGGTGATTATGCCTTTGCAGAGGAAACCACGTTTAATGTGCGCGTATTGGCTTCGGATGAAAACGCCAACAATGACGTGATTGAGGCTACCGTGGGCGTCTCCGATGCGGTAACATCAGAATGGCTTATTACCCTGCTAACAGACAGCTGGGGCGACGAAACGGGGTGGGAAATCCGCAACGCCTTTGGTTTACTTGTCGCTGTCGCGTTACCGGGTTCCTATGATGACGAAACGGTGTATGAGATACCTGTTAGCATTCCGAGCGACGGGTGTCACACCTTCACCCTCACCGATGACTACGGCGACGGCATGAACGGCGGCTCCTGGGGTGGTTCTAATGGCTCGTGCACCGTTCAATCATTGGACAACACCGGATCGCCCATGAACACCTTTTTCGATTACGACGGGACGTTTGCGTTTGATGAATTGGAACAATTGGTGGGTGTGGTGTCTACTGTGGATGTCGGCGAATTTGAGGAGGGGGCTCAGGTTTCTGCATATCCCAACCCCATTGCTTCAGACGGGCTGACCATAAAAGCTTCAGACCAGTATTCAGAGTGGCAGGTGTTCAACACGCTCGGGGTATGCACTGCTCAAGGTGCTTGGACGGGGCCGCAGCAATGGTTCGAAACGCACGATTGGCCCAAGGGTGTATGTGTTTTGATTTTGACAGGACCGACAGCGCGAACGGCCATCCCGCTGCTCAAGCGCTAGTCCCTAACGAAGCATATGAACGTGCCCTTGGTATTCGAGGCGCGCCGGCGATAGTGGATTCTCTTCATCAGGGAATTCCACAGTGATTCGCCAATGGTAGACATTGCTTCGTGTGAAATAACCTGTATAGTCTGTGGATGACGGGTTTTCTTCAACCTGACCGAACCAGCCCGCTTCTGGGTCGTCCGTGGCGAAAATGATTTCGCCCCATGTATTGAAAATTTCGAGCAAGTAGCTGTCGGGCTCACAGCCAAGCACGGGACGGAACAGGTCGTTTGCGCCGTCGTTATCTGGTGTGAATCCATTGGGAACGTAGACAGGGCATTCGCAAAAGTCCAACGTGACTTCGAATGTTTTTGTGACGGTATCACAGCCATTCGCTGCTGTCACTTCATAAATGCCCTGGCGATCGATTTGAATCGCAGGAGTCGTCTCTCCGTTGTCCCAGCTGTATCCGACGGGGAACAGATTGGGGGGATTTTCGGCACTTACTACCATCGATTCTCCTTCGCAGAATGACAGCGGTTCAGTGATGTCGATGAACAGTGGAGCAGCGCGTTCGATGACGACCTCATCGGTCCAGAGGCATCCGTTCCAATTCACAAGGGCTGTGTACACTCCAGGCGTGGAGGCGGTCAATGCAGGTTGATAGTGGGCGATATTCCAACTGAATGTGGCATCCTCAGGCAACGGAAAGATGTACATGTAGGCTTCCTCGTCTGGGCACAGTTGCTGATCGGGGCCGAGATCGAAGACGGGCAGGGGTTGAATGGCGATGGTCACGGCGTCTTCATTCGCACAGCCGTTTTCCGTGACGATGACGCTGAAGGTTCCCGCGCTCGATACCTCGAGGGTCGGTTCACTGGTGCCGTTGGACCAGAGGGTCTCATCTGCTGTTGCCAGACCTGTATTTAAGAGGACGCTCTCGCCGGCACAAAGGGTAACATCTGTACCGAGGTCCAACACCGGAAGCGGCACATTCTGAATGGTTACAGTGGTGGTATATTCACATCCTTGCACCAGCGTGGTAAGGGTATAGTCTCCCGGGCTGTCGATCCAAATCCCAGAAGCGGTTTCCCCTGAACTCCATTGGTAATCAGGTGCGCCCACATTGGATTCCAACCATGTGCTGTCGCCGCTGCACAGGGGCAATGAACTGGGCAAGCCAGTATTGAAAACGGGGGCATGGTCGATGACCACAGTATCCCGTTCAACACAGGCTCCTACCGTTACCTCTGCGATGACCGTGGCGTCTTCATTAAGTACGGTCCAGCTTGGGCTGTTGCCTTCCGGACTCCCATTGATCCACCACTCCGTCTCAGCGGCCGTATAACCGCTCGCCAGCACGACCGCCTCGCCATCGCATGCCACAGCGTCTGGGCCGAGGGAAACTCCAGTATTGGCCGAAGGGTTAACGGCTACTTCATCCACAAATACACAGCCATCAATTTCGGTTTCAACACTGTAAGATCCTGCGGTGTTTACCCATTGATCTGGTGTGTCGGCTCCGTTGTTCCACGTGTACGTATCGGCTCCGGACTGCGCAATCAATTCCAGGCTGTCATTCAAACACAAATCCAGGGCATTGGGCAAGCCTGCATCGAAAAAGGGGACATGTGCCACTTGAACCGTGTCATATTCCACGCACTCCCCAATGCTGACGTTGGCGATTACAGTAGCGTCGGTACCGGTTACTGTGGTGCTGATGGATTGGGTCCCTTGAGCATCACCACCGCTGACCCATGAGGTAAAGGCGGCGGCGTATCCGCTGGTGAACGTCACTGATTCTGCATCGCAGAGCAATACATCCGCTCCCAGGTCAAGGCCTTGGTTGGGGGAATCCTCGACTTCAAGGTCGTAAGTGAAGGTGCAGTTGGGGGTGTAAATTTCCACCGAATACAGACCGGCTTCACTGACGTTCAAGGCATTGGCATTCGTGCCGTTGTTCCACAACCACGATACGTTGCCTCCGGTCCACGAAGGGTCCAAGGCGGATGCCGTTTCCACCTCGTCAAAGCACAGTACGATGGGGTCTTCCTCCCAGTCGACTTGATATATGGGGTAATGACTTAACTCAATTTCATCGCTAGCCGCGCAAACCGAAAGCCCCCATTCCAGGGTGAGGGTGCCCGTCTGGGTTGTTGAGTACGTAGGGGTACTGGGAACGCCGTTCCACGTGAAGACAAGGTTGGGGTCGTTGCCGCTGAAGTCAAAGCTGACAGCCTCTTCAGGGCAGGTGGTCTGGTCGTCACCCAGGCTTAAATCGGGTAAATTCACGGCCAATGCGTCCACCGTTGCCGATGTGGTGCAGCCACTTGTGGTTTCCACCAAAGTCAGGGTGTAGGTCCCGTCGCCAGAGACGGCGTATGCTTCATCGGTGCTTCCGTCACCCCAGCTGCCTACAATCCCAACAGGCCATGGGCCATTGTTCAATATCAGGCTGCTTGCATCACACGTCACGGTGTCGGAAGGGAGCCCTGGATCGGGTAATTCCGCGACTTGCACTTCGACCTCCAAGGCGAATTCCTCTTCGCACACATCTTCGTAAGTGACTGTGTACGTTTGACTGGCCATCAGGGTGGCCGTAACGGCATTGCCACTCGTGCTAGATAGGCCGTCGGACGGCGACCAAACGGGATTCAAGGCGTAGTCTGAGATGGATAATTCAACGGCCTCGCCTGCACATGCTATTGTCTCTGGCGCTACCACATCTTCTACCATGGTCCACTGTGCATTGCACACGCGGTGTTGGTTGCTGAGGCCACCTGTTGCCGCTGTGAATCCCCACTTTACTTCGTTGGTTCCGATGACGTCTTCAAGGTCAATAACTTCAGAAAGTCGCTCCACGCAGTTCCAGTATACCTTCATCACTTGGCTGGTAGCGCTGTAGGTAACGCGCAGAGCGTATTCGGTGTTGTTTTCAATGTTTCCGGAGGAGGTCAGCGCAGCAATTGGGCCGGCCAACGCGTTTGCTGAATTGTGGTTGACCGATCCATCCCGATGGATTGCCAGATGATCGTACCAGGGGTCGCCGTGGTTGCCACCTTGGTAGGTGTCCATTTGAACACCTACGCTGGGTTCAATTTCGGGGGTCGCGAAATTGCCACCATACCCCATTCGCCCGCCTCCGGCTCCCAGTGTTCCTGCGTCCGGATGCCGCAGTACGAATACCATGCCGTCTGCGCCGTTGTTGCTCGCACCGAGAAAAACATCGGCTGTCATCTCCCAACTCTGTGTGATGTCCACCGTGCCTCCGTACCAAACGGCACCGCGCTGGCCGCCGGATGCATTGGTCAATCGGTAGCATCCACCGCCAAGGTTAATGGCGTCGCCAAAGATGAGGTTAGGTTGCGCCTCGGCTTGGTGCGGCATGGTGAGGACCAATGTGCCGCCGGCGATGAGTAAGCCGAACATTCGGTGCTTAAACAACTCTGCAATTTGGCGCAATTTCATGCTGCAATTTCGTGATTTTCATGCAATTCCGCAGTAAGAACCAACATCTGGATTTTTCAATGCTCTGCAAACCAAATCAACTGCTTCGGCTTTGCGAAGAATTCGCCTTTTCCGAAGGGTTGGTATTTTACTGCTGAATTCGGATTCCAAATAGGTGCAGACTACCTTGCCGCCATGCGATTTTTTATTTTACTCCTCGCCGTAACCATAACGGTCAATTTCAGCTCGGCACAAACAGCATCCGCTTCAGACCCTACAGATCCATCGTACGTCCGACTCGTGATGTTCGACGGGACCTCACGCATGGGGGAAATGCTTGAAAGCACAGAGAGCGAAATTGTACTCGAAACCATCGAGCTGGGCGTGGTCCGAGTGCCCAAGTATTTGGTGAAAGGCATGGCCACCCTTGCTGCGCAGGAGTACGAGCAGTTGGTCAAGGCGTTTGAGGGACGCGAACTGGCCTTGAATCCGCAGTCGAGCCGTTACTTCTTCGCGCCTTCAGGCATTCAGCTCCAGCAAGGAGAGGGGTATTTTCAATCCAACATCGCATTGAATTCGGTGAGTTTTGGTGTGACCGAAAACATCACGATTGGCGGACTCCTCTCGGTCTTCGGTGCCGGCGGTTCGGTCAAAATTGGAAAGCAATTGGGCTCAAACACGTATGCGTCTTTTGGAGGCATCGGTTTCATGGATTACTACGGAGAATTTGACCGACCCATTGGGTTGGTGTTCGCCAATATGACGTGGGGAACAGAGGACCGAAACATCACCGTCAATGTGGGCACGGGGACCAAGTTCGAGCGCGGTATCGGACAGGTGCACGCCTACACCACTGACTCTACGGAATACAGTTGGAACCCTGGCCAGTATTACTACTCTTACATTGTGACAGAATACGATCAGCAATGGGTCCGTCCTTTGCTCGTAAACATCAGCGGAATGAACCGTATTTCAGAAAACCGCTGGTTCATCACAGAGAATTACTTCGTGCGCAATGCGCAGTACACCACTCGTATCACTGGTGCTAGTTTGGCTTATTCATATTTGCCTTCCGATAACAATTTCAATCCCCAGTCCGATGGTTTTGCCATTCTCTCCATGGGCATTCGCAACTTGAGCACGCGAAACGGCTGGCTTTGGGATTATGGAATGGTTGGTGTTCTGGGCGGAGACTTTGGGTTTGCGGCGCCATGGGTGTCAGCCACGTTGGCTTTTTAACGGCTCAAAGTTCGCCCATCCGCCCGGCGCGGTAATTCTGGTAGCATTGGTTGATTTGCTCCTGGCTGTTCATGACAAATGGGCCGTACGAAACGACCGGCTCGTTCAGGGGCTGTCCGCCGAGCAGTAAAAACTCGCATCCCGCTTCCGAGTAGTACCGCAGGGCATCGCCCTCGCGCTCGTACAACGCCATTTGCTCGTCCTTCACGGCGTGTCGGCCTTCCAGTTCCATTTCGCCCCCGACGACGTACACAAAGGCATTGTGGCCGGATGTCACCGGGATATCCAGCCGTTCACCAGCGGCGAGGGTGATGTGATAGTAGAAGGTCGGTGAATA
>MDTC01250436.1_pt1 | contig 13483 bp, 14 predicted proteins | sample 811181 | NCBI WGS metagenome assembly MDTC01 (sample SAMN05326644, study PRJNA326480) | marine metagenome | isolation source: seawater | place: Pacific Ocean: North | collected 2011
AGGCTTATTTTTTTATCTTTTTTATAAATTAGATATTAGAAAAGCTTTTGCCTGCATGATTATGGTTTTTTCAACACTTTCAACAACAGGAGTTATTATTTCTACTTTCTTGATTATTACTTTTTCTTTAAAGAATATTGCTTTCAATAAAAAAGGCTTTAGGAATATGATCATGGGCTTATTATTCTTCCCAATAATTGCGTTTAATACATTAAACATTGCAGAGGATAAGTTTATAGGAGAAAGAGTTGGCTCATCAAATGCAAGGTATTTTGATAGTGTTAATGGATTAGCAATTGCATTAAACAATCCTTTTGGTATTGGTTTTAATCATGAAAAATATCAAGAAATTGCAAGATCAAATATTTATAGAATTGATGTATCTCTTCAGACTGATAGAGGTCAGACAAATGGGATAATTATGTTGTTTTATACATCTGGTTTTATTTGGGGTTTTGTATTTTTATATTATTTATTCAGGAATAATATTTTTAAAGAAAATACATGGATCTTTAACGTATTATTTTTTATCTCTATGTTGAGCGAACCAATTTTATTTTCTCCATTTTTTTTCATGTTTATTATTTTCAGTATGTTAAGAAAAGATATAAAATTATTTGACCCAATCTAATTTTTATAAAATGAAAAGTAATATAAGTTTTATTTATCTGGCAGCATCAATTTTTTTAAAAAAAATATTTTTAAGAATTAGCGGATTACCTAATGTTTTATATAAATATGGAGAATTGGCTAATATGAATATTATTGTGCACTCACCGGGTAAAGTTGGGTCTTCATCTGTATATCATTCTTTTATAAAAGCCTTTCCTTTAAATACTAATATTTTACACAATCATTATTTATCAGATATCTGGTTGAAAGAGATTTTGCCAAAAACCAACTTTTTCAAGAGAGATATTAATTTAGGGAACAAAACAAGACGTAAATTAGCTAAAAGCAATAAAAAAAATTATTATATTGTTTTAGTTAGAGATCCAGTTGCCAGAGATCTTTCAAATGTAATACAAAATTATAATTATTTAGAATTAGATATTAATAATAATAATGCTAAAAATATGATCAAAGAAATAAATGAAAAAGGCCACGATTTTATTAGTAATTGGTTTGAGACTGAATTTATGGATTATTTTGGATGTGAGATTTATCAATGCTCATTTTCAAAAACTTTAGGTTATGGAATTCATTCGCTTGACGAAAATAATAAAGTTTTAATAATGAAGTGTGAAAATTTGGAGTCCAATTTTAAGAAAGCAATACAAGATTTTTTAGGTTTCGACATTGAGCTTATTAGAACCAATGAGACTTCTAGCAAGCTAGAAGCTAATTTCTATAATGATTTAAAAAATGTTTATTATATTGACAATAATCTTGCTTATAAAACTTACTCTAATAAAGTCATTGAATATTTTTATTCCGATGATGAAATTGCAAAATTTAAAAGAAGATGGTGTAAATAATGCATCCATTGATAAGATTGAAAAACTTATTATATGTATATTATTTTAGATTGTTTTACTCAGGCTTTTTTAAATCCTTTGGAAAAAAATCAAGAATACTATTTCCTGACATCATAGAAGGAGCAGAAAAAATTTCCATAGGAAGCAAAACAACTATTTTGAACAACTCATTTTTAGCTGCCTATCCATCAAAAAATTCTGAGCTAATTATAGGATCTGACTGTAGAATTGGAAGAAATAATCATATCTATGCTTACGATAAGATTGAAATTCAAGATAAAGTGTTAACAGCATCTAATGTTTACATATCAGACAATACTCACTCTTACAAAGATTATCATAAGGCTATATTAGATCAACCGATTTCTTATTCTAGTAAAACAATAATTAAGGAAGGGGCTTGGATTGGCAATAATGCATGTATATTTGGGTGTGTAGTTGGCAAGAACTCTGTTATAGGAGCTAATTCCTTTGTCAATAAAGATATACCGGATTATTGTATTGCAGTGGGATCTCCAGCAAAAATAATTAAAAAACTTAATTTTAATACCCAAGAATGGGAAAAAACTGATGATCATGGTAATTTTTTACCATAAATAAATATGTTAAAAGAACCCCCTAATTCAAGAGTTCTATTTATTGGCCTAAATTACCACGAATATACTAGCGCAATAATAAATGAAATTGAGAATCAGTTTCAATATGAGGTTGATTATATTGACATCCAACCTAGAGCTATTTTCTTTAAGGTTATAAAAACACTTTCTCCAAAAATTTATAAGATATATTTAAATCTTCACCACAAATTTTCTATCAAAAAACATAAAGGAAAAAAATATAAATATATCTTATTTCTTCAATGCCATCAGATTAGTGATCAAAACCTTAGCAAACTTAGATCAAGTTTCAAAAACTCAAAGTTTATCTTATATAATTGGGATTCCGTCGAGACTCATAACTATCTCGATAAAGTCAATTTTTTTAATAAAATAGCTACCTTCGATCCAAAAGATGCTAAAGCAAATCGATTTCAATATCTACCCTTATTTTGCAAAAGAGATATCCAAGAGTTTTCAGTTTCAACCGATGAAAAAAAATCTATCTTCATGATTGGGAATATTGTAAATCCAAAAAGGCTAGAAGAGGTTAATAAGTTTGATAGGATATGTAAAAAAAATAATATAATTTTTAAGAAATATTTAAAAATCTCACCTGTTGTGATGGTTAAGTGCTTGTCAAAAAAATTAAATATATCAAATTTAAAGTTTATTGATGCTAATAAAAAAAAGATAAAACAATTATACGAGAATAGCTCAGTTGTTTTTGATTACGCAAATCATAAACAATCTGGATTAACTATGAGAGCTTGTGAGGCACTTGGCTCAGGTAAGCAATTAGTAACAAATTGCAAAACATTACAAGGATCAAAATATGAAAAATCTGGCCAAGTTTATGTATATGAGAACTTTGTAGATGAAAACTTTTTAAAATCATTTCTTAAGAATGGTTTTGACTGTTCTATTAAAAATACAGAATTTAATATTCAAAATTTTATTAAAAAACTTTTTGAAGAACTATGAAGGCTTTACTTATTGCACCATTAAGCTTTTATTCGTTCTCTGACACTATTTCTAATGAGCTTAAAAAAAGAGGATATAAGGTTGAAGTAATATGTGATGAGCACCCTAATAATATATTTATGAGCTTTATTAGCAAAATAGGTTTAAACGTGGTTGTAAAATTTTTAACACGAAAATATTTTCAAAAATATCTAACAAGCAAAACATATGACCTAATTTTAATTATCAAAGGAAGGGGCATTGACTCAAAGTCAGTAAAATTATTTAAAAAAAAATCTAAGAAAGTGCTCGGATACCATTTTGATTCACTAAATTATGAGTATGGTCTTAATGGTTGGATAAAGGATGTTGATTCAGCAAATACTTTTGATTATCAAGATTCTATAAAGCATAACATGAATCTTATAGAGCTTTTTTCATTTATTAACCCTAACAAATATAAAGATGATAGATATAGATCAATTTTTTGTTCAGCTATAGTTAGAAATCATTCTGATAGACTTAAGTTTATTGATAAAGTTTTCTCAAATTTTTTAAATAAAAAAACTTTTATTTATATCTATGAAAAAAATATATTCTCTTATTTATTTAACATGCTTAGGCATCCTATTTTATTTTTTAAATATAGGAATTTTATTCATACCAAGCCTTTAAAAAAAGAGTTATATGAAGATGTTATATCAAAATCTGAATATACGGTTGATTATGCTCATCCAAAACAGACAGGCACAACAATAAGATGTTTTGAGGCTGCTGCATTGGGAACAAGGGTAATCACAAATAATAAATTTATTTCAAAAAGTTTAGTTTTTAATAAAGGAATGTTTAATATTTATGACGAGCTACCAAAAAAAAATTTAAATGCACTCCTGAATGAATTAATTAATGAGCAAAGGCTTTCAATCTATAGGTCAACAGAAGACTTTATTGATGATATTTTAGCTAGCTAACTAATTTCAAAACAACTACAATATCCAAAATGTTTATTTAAAATTCATTAATTTTAATAAATCCCAACTATGAAAAAAATTTTAATTACAGGTGGAGCTGGTTTTATTGGATCAAATTTAACACTGAAGTTATCTAGCAATGGTTATGATGTAACAATCCTTGATAATTTATCACCTCAAATTCATACTACTAATCCCAATAACTCTCCACTATTTAAATCTATTGAAGGGAAAGCAAAATTCATCGAGGGCTCAGTAGTAGATCAGAATTTATTAAAAGATATATTATTGGATAAAGACTATATTATTCATTTAGCTGCAGAAACTGGCACAGGTCAATCAATGTATGAAATTAATAAATATGTTGATATAAATATTGGCGGTACATCAAAAATTATCCAAATATTACAAAATTTTCCAAACAAGGTCTCAAAATTTATTATAGCCTCGTCTAGATCTATTTATGGAGAAGGAAGATATATTAATAAGGATGGTCATTATGTCTACCCATCTCATAGATTAGATAAAGATATGAAAAATAAAAGGTTTGATTTATACGATGACAATGACAAACCTTTAGAAGTTACTTCAACTAGCGAAGATTCAAAAATACATCCATCTTCAATTTATGGAATAACAAAACAAGTTCAAGAACAGCTTGTTATGACAACCTTGCCATTAATAAACATTCATCCTGTATCGTTAAGGTTTCAGAATGTATATGGTCCAGGTCAGTCATTATCTAATCCCTACACTGGAATATTATCAATTTTCTCAAATCTTATTATGAATAATAAAGACATAAATATTTTTGAGGATGGTCTAGAAAGTAGAGATTTTGTATATATTGATGACGTTACAGAATCAATTTTACTTGCAATAAAAAATAAAAATTCTAATAATCAAGTATTCAATGTAGGCTCAGGTATACCAATAAATGTTATGAATGTTGCAAATAAATTAAATAACTTATTTGATGGCAAATCTCAAATTAATATCTCAGGAAATTATAGGCTTGGTGATATAAGGCATAATTATGCTTGCTTAAAAAAAATTAATAAATACATTGGCTATCAGCCAAGGGTATTATTTGAAGATGGATTATCAAAATTTGTATCTTGGGCAAAGGAAGTAGGCCCTATTAAAAGCGATTACAATTCGTCTATTAATGAAATGAAAGAAAAGGGTCTTTTAAAATAAGTACTTAAAATGTCAGAGGGAATTAAAAATCGAATTTTAATAGTTGGTGGAGGAAGAATTTCACTATCACATTTACCACATATTATTGCGAATAAAAGTATATCCGTAGTTGGCATAGTTGAACCAAATTTTTTTTTAAGACTACTTTTAGGCAGAATTACCAACCTAAAAACTTTCAAATCTTTATCAAATATCAATATGATTGAATTTGATAGCGCAATCATACTTACACCACCATCAACTCATGTAGAAATTTCGGAACTTATGATAAAACATAAAAAAAATATTTTTATTGAAAAACCTATATCTCTTAATTTTGAAGATAGCAAAAAAATATTAAGCTTTGCAGAAAAGAATAAAGTAGTTTTTGGAACAGGGTACATATATAGACATAATCCAATTTTTAAAAAACTTAAAAACATTATAAATAGTGAAGAGTATGGAATAATTAAATCTGCAAAATTATCAATGAAAGGAAATGTCAATAAAATAGGTGTAAAAAAATCATGGAGACAGTCTCTTAATAGTGGAGGTTGTATATATGATTATGGATGCCACCTGATTGAGCTTAGTATTTATATGTTTGGTGAGCCAAATGATGTTAATTGTTATTCTAAGGAATGTCTATTTACAAAGAATATTGTAGATAGATTTAGCGCTGAATTTAAATATCCCAACTCAGGACTTATATGTGATATATCATGTGATTGGGCTGATCCATCACAAAGGAAAGCATCTATCATTATAGATCTAGAAACTGAAACACATAAGATATGGACAGATGGTCAATCTATTAAAATTAGTGGACTTAGAAATGAGGTTATAAATATTAGGGACCTCTGTACGAATGTAAATTTTTATCTGAGAGGTGAAGATTTTGCAAATAATATTAATGCATTCATAGAGGCATTATTAGAAAAAAAGCCTGATTACTCTATAGCCACCCAAGCTGTTAATTGTGACAAGATTATTGGCTTAATTAACTCTCAATTAGCATGAAAATTTTTTTTGGCGATAATCAATTTTTAGGAGTTAATCATACTCAAGGAAAAGGTGACGAGTATTATAATAAATATAATGATGTAGATGAAATCGCAAAAACATTAATACATGCATGGGATGCTGGTATAAGAGATTTTTGCTTTACAGTCGATAAAAAAACGACTGATGCCATTAACTTGATTATAGAAGATTATCCCTTCAACCTTCACCCTGCAATACCATATGCTCATAGTGTTAATGAAAAATTAGCAGCCTATGGCCTAACTAAGGCAATTTTAAATACTATAAAAGATGTTGGTTTTTTTGAGATATTAAGAGCAGCAATATTTTTATTTTTCAAAAACTATGTTTATGCGTTTAAAGTTTTAATATATTCCGAGATATGCAACTTACCGTTGAAAAATATAAAGTCAATTGGATTATTAAATATTGCATCAGATTTTTTATTAGGTATAAGAAGGTACGACCTTCTAAAATCTTTTGATGAGTGCGTTAAATTAAAATTTAAGAAAAAGACATTTTTTTATACAAATAATTTTCCAAATTTTGCTGATGTAGTTTGGAACCAGCAAAATCAAGATTCATCAATAGTTTTTAATTATAATGAATTAGGCTTTAGGACAAATCCATCATTAATTGAAGTAAAGGATGCAATAAAATCTCACAAAAAAAAAGATATGATAGCAATGTCATTATTTAGTGGCGGTAAAAAAGAAAATATTGGAGACTTATTAAGAAACTCAAATATCAAAGGCGTTCTCTTTGGATCATCTAATCAAGATAGAATTAAAGAAAACTATAAGCTTTTTAAGGAAATTTCATGAGAATTATTATAACTGGTGGCGCTGGTTTTATTGGTAGTGCGCTAATTAGATTTTTACTTAAAAATTCTAATCATCATCTAATGAATATAGATAAGCTAACTTATGCTGGAAACCTTGAATCAATTCCAAAAACTTTTTTACGTAAAAACTATTTTTTTAAAAATATAGACATATTAGATTACAGAAAACTTGAGCAATGTGTTTTTGATTTCAAACCTGATGCAATCATGCATCTTGCAGCCGAAAGTCATGTTGATAGATCAATTGAAGATGCCTCTAGTTTTATTTTAACTAATATCAATGGAACTTTTAATCTTTTAGAAATATCAAAAAAATATTTTATGGGCTTAACCAAAGCTAAAAAAAATAAATTTAGATTTCATCATATCTCAACTGATGAAGTTTTTGGTGATTTGGGTGATAGTGACGATATGTTTTCTGAAAATTCCCCTTATGACCCCAGCTCACCATATTCAGCAAGCAAGGCTAGCTCAGACCATTTGGTAAGGGCGTGGGGAAGAACATATAAATTGCCCATTATTATAACTAATTGTTCAAATAATTATGGCCCATATCAATTTCCTGAAAAGCTAATTCCTCACATTATAATTTCAGCGCTTAATGGAAAAAAACTACCTATATATGGAACTGGAAATCAAATAAGGGACTGGCTTCATGTTGACGATCATGTAAAAGCATTAATAGCGGTTTTAACAAAAGGGAAAATAGGACATACATATAATATTGGTGGAAATAGCCAAAAAACAAATATTGAAGTTGTTAAATTGATATGCTCATCTCTTGAATCTCTTAAAATACAAAAAAATTCAGGAATTAAGAAATTTAGCGATTTAATTACATATGTAGCTGATCGACCTGGACATGATGCTAAATATGCAATTGACGCTAAAAAAATTCAGACAGAATTAGGATGGGTTCCTGAATCAGATTTTGAAACCTCTATACATAAAACAGTACAATGGTATGTCAATAATGAGTATTGGTGGAAAAGAGTTTTATCTGGAGAATATAGAATAGAATTGGCTGAAGATGAATAATAATTATAAAGGAATTATATTAGCTGGAGGAAGCGGTACTAGGTTAAATCCAATTACTTTAGGAACCTCTAAACAGCTGCTACCAATTTATGATAAACCAATGATCTATTATTCACTTTCTGTATTAATGCTAGCTGGTATTCGTGATATTTTAATCATCTCAACACCAGAAGACATTGATGGCTACAAAAGATTGCTTGGAAGTGGTGAGAATATTGGTACTAAATTTGAATATATTACTCAGTCAAAACCAAACGGGCTTGCTGAAGCATTTATTCTTGGAGAAAAATTCATTGGAAATAATCCAGTATCCCTTGTATTGGGAGATAACATTTTTTATGGACATGATTTTGTAGGCAAACTTGAAAATGCTGTATCAACTTGTACTGGCGCAACTATATTTGGTTATTATGTTGAGGATCCTAAAAAATTTGGTGTGATGAGTTTTGATAGAAACGGAGATCTTATAGACATTGAAGAGAAACCCAAAGATCCTAAAACTAATTATGCTGTAACAGGCTTATATTTTTATGATAATGATGTAATAGAAATTGCTAAAACAATAAAGCCATCCTCAAGAAATGAATTAGAAATAACTGATATAAATAAAATATATCTTCAGAATAAAAAACTAAGATATGAGTTACTTGGAAGAGGTTTTGCTTGGCTTGATACAGGAAGCCATGATTCATTACTTGAAGCTAGTAATTTCGTACAGACTATAGAGAAAAGACAAGGTCTAAAAATTGCATGTATTGAAGAAATTGCATACCGAAAGGGTTGGATAACAAAAGATAGTCTAATTAAACAATCTCATAAATTTAAAAATATAGATTATGGAGACTATTTATTAAAAATTACAGATGAAATATGAAGATATTTAATACTAAATTAGAGGGGTGTTTAGTAATTGAACCTGAAGTATATGGTGATAATAGAGGGTTTTTCTTAGAGACATATCAAGAAGAAAAATATCATGAAATCGCAAATATCAAGTATAAATTTGTACAGGATAATTTTTCAAGATCAAGAAAAAATGTTTTAAGAGGACTTCACTTTCAAATAGAAAAACCTCAAGGCAAGCTTGTAAGAGTTGTATCTGGTCAAGTTTTTGATGTGGCTGTTGACTTAAGAAAGAAATCAGAATCCTATGGAAAGTGGGTAGGGGTTAATTTATCTGAGAAAAACAAGAAACAGCTATGGATTCCACCTGGATTTGCTCATGGTTTTGTTGTTTTGTCTGATCATGCTGATTTTGAATATAAATGCACTGATTATTATGATCCAGATGATGAGGGCAGTATTATTTGGAATGATGAAGAAATTGGAATAGATTGGCCTGTCTCTGACCCTATTATTTCTTCAAAAGATTTAATGGCAAAAAGATTTAAAGATTATTAAGTTATGAAGATTTTAGTTCTTGGAAAAGATGGTCAGCTTGGTCAATCTCTTCAGAAAACTTTTAAAAATAATAAAGCTAACATTCTTTTTTTTTCTAAAGAAGATCTTGATATTTCCGACTATAAGAACTTAAAAAAAAAGATAACTCATATTAACCCAGACGTACTTATAAATGCATCTGCTTTTACTCAGGTTGATGATGCAGAAATATATAAACAAGATGCCAAGAAAATTAATCAAATAGCACCAGGACATATTGCAAATTTGTGTAAATCATTAGACATTCTATTGATACATATATCAACTGATTATGTATTTAATGGAGAATTAAAAAGACCATATACAGAAGAAGATGAAACAAATCCTATAAATCATTATGGTTTAACCAAGTTAAATGGTGAGAGGTCTATTATCAATTCGAATTGCAAATACATAATAATAAGAACATCATGGGTTTACAGTGAGTTTGGAAAAAATTTTTTGAAGACTATGTACAATATGCACGATCAAAACAAGGAATTAAACATTATCAATGATCAAATAGGGTGCCCAACTTATGCTATCCATATTTCTGAAGCTATATTTAAAATTATAAATAATCAAAATTTAGAGAAATCAGTTGGTGTTTATAATTTTTGTGGGGATACTTCAATATCATGGATGGATTTTGCAAAACTTATTTACAAATACATAAATAAGGATAAGACAATCTCAAGAAATAAAATTCTTGGAATTAAATCCTCAGACTATAACTCAAGAGCGATAAGACCTAAATATTCAGTATTAGATTGTAAAAAAATTCAAGATACCTTTAATATAAATCAATCTAGCTTAATGATTGGTATTGAAAAATCAATAGAGACTATAAAATATAATGATTGAGTTTTTAAAAGTAATAGATGAAGAGCCATTTCTTTTATTTAAAAATTATTACGATAAAGCGATAATAAATAACCAAAAGAGCATTCATGCAATTTCGATCTCTTCATATTCTAAAAAGAATCAAGAGGTTTACTCAAGGTTTGTAAACCTTAAATTTGTAGACGGAGATAGGTTTATATTTTTTTCAAATTATAAATCTCCAAAAGCCATTCAATTCAGTTCCCATAATCAAATATCATCATTAATTTATTGGGATAAAATTAATGTTCAAATAAGAATAATGGCAAATATTAAAAAAACCGATAAAGATTTTAATAAAGAATATTTTAAACATAGAAATATTAATAAAAATGCATTAGCAATAGCATCAGAACAATCCATGCCTATAAAATCTTTTGATGATTTTAAAAAAAATTATGAAAACACATTCAAAAATGTGAACTTAAAACAGTGTCCAGATTATTGGGGCGGATTTGCTTTTATTCCATACTCTTTTGAGTTTTGGGAGGGAGATAAAAATAGACTAAACAAAAGAGTGAAATATGAAAAAAATTTAAATAACTGGAATAAGTTCTATCTTTCACCATGATTGCAAATCATAAAATAAATAAAATAATATTTGGATGTATTCTTAATAACAAAAATATAAATATTGATAAAAAAATCTTACCATCATTGCTAGATAATTTATTTAAAATTTTTAAATTTGGCCGATCTGAAAGTTATTTGATAAATTATATTAAATTGCATTCCAATATCAGCATACCAAAATCTAGAAAAAATATATTCAGAATTCTAAAAAATAATGCAAATTTAAGAACATTGAATAGTTTAAAGATATTAGAATCAGCAACAAAAATTTTTTATGAGTTTAATAAAAGAAAAATTAGATTTATTCCTCTCAAGGGACTTCAATTTTTATATTTGTATAAAATTAATGTTTCTATCAGACCTATTAGAGATATAGATATTTTGGTTGATGTTAATGAAATACATAAGGTTATAAATGCATTAAACAGTATTGGATTTTTTTTTGATGATAGAAGACTTAATACAAGTTTTGTTTTAAAAAACTATTCAAATTTTTATGATTTACCTCCAATGTATAACAAGGAAAGAGTTTGCGTAGAGATACATTATAAAATTCTAAATAAAGAAAGTTGCAGGTTTACACAAACACTCCTTGGTAGTAACCAATATGAGATGATTGGTGATTTAAAAATACCAAAAATTACACCTGAGCATCTTATGATCCATGTTATATATCACGCAACCTCAAAGCAGGGTTTTGATGTCGGCATACAAGCAATTCTTGATTTTCTAAATATTATAAGATTATCAGATGTAGATATTGATAAGCTAATCAGAATTTCAAAAGACTATGATCTTTTTGGAGAAGTTTCTTTATTTATAAATCTTGCTAATAAATATAATTACTTAGACATAAATGAAAAACCTCAAAATAGATATAAAAAATACAGTAAAGATAGCTTAAAAAATTTTGAAGACTTAATCTTATGTAACAATATTACTCATTCATCCTTTAATCTGATCAGGTATGGTTTTAAGAATCTGATGAAAAAAAACTTTTCAATTAATATTTTAAAATCAAATACATTCTCTCAAAAAAAGCCTTTGATCAATATTTTTAATTCTTGCCAACATCTCTTCATACAAGCGTATAAATTACTCTATATTTTAATTAAAATGACTTTTGTATCATCATTTAGGAAAAATAACATTAAAGCTATAAATCTACTTAAAGAGATCAAAGAATGAATAATAGCTTGTTAAATATTAAAAATATTTCAAAAAAATTTGAAGCTGAAAATGTTATAAATAATTTTTCTTTAAATATCGTATCAAATAAAATCTATATCGTTCATGGCCAAAATGGAACAGGTAAATCTACTCTGCTTAAAATGGTTGCAGGAATTTTAGATCCTGATAAAGGCATAATAAAAAAATATAATAATTCTATAAACTATATCGGATATAGCTCATCTAATTTTAATGCTTTTTTTCATAGGCTTAAATTAATAGATAATTTAATATTTTTTATTAAAACAAGAGGATTCAGTAAAAAAGAATCGATTGAAAAAATATATGCATTATTCGATAAACTAAACCTTAATAAAGATATTCTAAGAAAAAAGTACGCAAATTTATCAGCAGGTGAAAAAAAGAAAGCCTCAATTATTCGTGCACTTGCACATGAGCCTTTCTTGATAGTTTTAGATGAACCATTTGTATCAATTGATGAAGAGTTTCATAAAAGCTTGGTAAATTTTATTTTGTCATCTGCAACTAATGACAGAGCTTTTATAATTTCTACTCATGATTTTAAATTTCTAGAAAAATTTGATTCTCTTAATATTCAGTTGTTACCCGATGCGCATCATATCATTGGAAATAAATCTTAAAAATGAAAATTATAACTAAGGCAAATCTTTTTTATATTCAATGCAAAAGTATATTGCTAAATGATATAAAGCTTGAGGCAAGCTATCTTTTTAGATTTATTTATTCAATAGCATTTATTTTTTTTCAACTAATAATCTTTTTTTATTTAGTTAAGTTTTTAAATTATTCTGATCAAAATGGCACATCAAACATAAAAGATTTTTTTTTATTTTTGATTATTGGCATATGTTTTCTAGACATATCATATTATATGGCTTCAAATCTATCTTTGAAACTTGAGGAATATAAGAGAATAGGTGTTTTAGAAGAACTTTTTCTTTTGCCAATTAAGCCTATTTTCTTATTCTCTATGTTAAATCTGTACCCAATTATTTTTTCGTTGTTCAAATTATTTGTTTATATTTTTTTTAGCTCATTTTTGTTTGATTTTAGCATTATAGAAAATATTAGGTATTTTCAAATTTTGCTTATTTTATTTTTATCTTTTTTAATTTTTATCGGACTATCATTTATTTCTGCAGCTTTTTCTTTAGCTTTCTATAGAGGAGCATGGATTTATAATATACATAATACTTTAACTATATTATTCGGAGGAGTTCTTTATCCTGCATCATTTATTAACGAAGCTTTTACTTTTTTTAAGTACATACTTCCTTTAAGCTCAATTATTGAAAGTTTTAGATA
>MDTC01264421.1_pt1 | contig 13478 bp, 9 predicted proteins | sample 811181 | NCBI WGS metagenome assembly MDTC01 (sample SAMN05326644, study PRJNA326480) | marine metagenome | isolation source: seawater | place: Pacific Ocean: North | collected 2011
AAGACGAGGGCGTAGCTGAAGAAGTCCGGTTGATCGGCCTTGAACATGCCGGGAGCAAAACGTATTTCCTCGATGCCCTTCCAATCCATGGTGGGAGAGAAGCCGGGCGGGAGCTTGATTCGTTCGCCGAACCAAACGGGATCGGTTTTCCAGTGGAAGGTCTCGGTCTTCGATTCGGTGGTTTTCGGAGCGGTTTCAGCTTTTACTTGGGCAAGACTTACCGATGCCCCGGTGAGAAAGAGCAAGGCCGAGGCCAAGCAGGTCTTACTTTTCGGGGTGGCCATCTTGAGAACTACCTTACTTTTGGGAGGTGAAGGGCGAGGCGGGAAGACCGGCCCGATTGAAGAGGTTGGGTTTTGCCTTGTGGTCCCATCCAAAGCGCACGTGGACGGGTTCCTTGACTTCCTTGCTCCTTGCAACGACGTGGTGCCCGTATACGATGAAGGCCTCCGCGGGATGCCACTTGCCGTCTTTGCCGGCCACTTCGAAGTGAGTTAGGTTTTCCTTTTCGCCGGGGGGAATCAATCCGATATCCCGTCCATGCGTCTCCTTGAAATAAACGGCAATGCTATCCTTCCCTTCGGAATGAACCGCCTTTTCGAAGAGGGGACCCGAGTAGACCAGTTTGTCGTATCCATAGTTCTTGGCCAATGCCCAGAGGGCGAGGCGCTTGCCGACGTCTTGCTTGTTGGGCGGGTGGATGTTGTTTACCGTGGTGATGTCCGTGGTTACGGCCATGCCGGAATGAGGAACCTTGAGCGTCTCCAGTTGTGCCTGCCAGATTCCGGGCAGAGCCTTGGGGTCCTTGTTTCGGTAGTTGAACGGGGCGAGCTGGACGAAGTAGAAGGGGAGATCGGGCTTTGCCCATACGCTTCTCCAGCCCGCGATGAGGGCCTTCATTTTCTCATGGTATAGCATGCCTTCCCCGTTGTTGGATTCACCTTGGTACCAGATGGCTCCTTTTATGGCGTAGGGCAGCAAGGGAGAGATCATGGCATTGTGCATGTGTGTGGGTGTTCCCCGTCCGGGCTTGCCTTGGGCAAACTGATCCAATTTGTCGGCATGGCTTGCCTTGAGCGCTGGAACGGCCTTGAAGCCTTCTGCCGGAGTCCATGGCTCGATGCGTGTGCCGCCCCAGTTGGAACCGATCAACCCGATGGGCACTTTGATTTCCTGATGGAGGTGGCGGGCAAAGTAGTAGCCGACGGCGGTAAAGTTCGCCACGGTGGACGGACTGCAGACCTGCCATCCGCCGGTCTGCACATCGTCTTGTGGGGTGAGGCTCAATTTGCGCGGGACCTTGACATGCCGGATGAGAGGGTGCTTCCCGTTGGCGACCTCCTCCTTGGCATTGGCAGATCGCGAAACGGTCCATTCCATATTCGATTGTCCCGAGCAAAGCCAGACCTCGCCGACGAGGACGTCTTCCAGCTTGATTTCGTTGGAACCCTTGACCACGAGGTTGGCTCCCTTTGCATTGGCTTTAGAGGCGGGGAGCTTCACTTGCCATTTACCGTCCTTGCCGGCTTTGGCGGAAACCTTGGCATCGTGGAAGGTGACGGTGACTTCCTCGCCGGGATCGGCCCAACCCCAGACGGGAACCAGTTCCCCTTGCTGGAGAACCATGTGGCTGCCAAGGATGGAGGGCAACTTGACTGCGGCCGAGGCAACGGAAGCGACTGCGAAAAAAGCCAAGCCGGCACGCAAAATAAAAGAGGATGATTTTTTCATGAGTGAGAGGTTAGGATTTTCTTGGGGGAAACTGAAAGTGTGGGCAAGTTTTGCATGCTCGGCAAGAACGCATGCCTTATAATATCCAAATTAATCATTTTGGTTTTCGGACTGGCCAAGGAGATCATCACATTATGACAGGATTAGTTTCATATTGGGCATCCACTCGGCTTTCTTGAGCGGTATCTAGTCATGGGGACGCATGTTCTCGTCGTTAATGACTTCTCAGACGTGTCGGCGGGCCTTCGATAAGGTGTCCCGAGCCATTCGAATCAGTCCTCGATGATTCTGCCTTGATTGATCTTCTCCAAGGCGGAAGAGGATTTTTTAGGTTTGTAAGGGTACCACTCAGGCGCACCGAACCAGTCGTACATCACGGCTCGAAACTTTTCTATCTTTTCCGGAGGCTCTTTTTGCCATCCCAAGTCGCCCGTGGCACTAATCCAAGTGTCCAGCGCGGCTCGCATTTCCGTGAGGGCTTTGAGGTGATCCGGATGGTTTGAATCGACGAGGTTTTTCAGTTCATTGGGGTCGGCTGCGGTATCGAAGAGGTATTCACGCCTGAATTCGGTGAAGAGGGGCATCAGGTGTGGGTCGAGTTTTCCTTTTTTGTAAAGATCCCGCATCACTTGCTGAACGGGGAAGCACTTCTCTTTGTAGAAGTTAACATAGGTGCCAAAGTTGAGCTCAGGCTGGTAGTTCCGAATGTAGTGGTAGCGCTTGCCGCGAACTGATCTCAGGCGAAAGGGAACGTCGTCGACACGGTCTCTGGCGCTGAAAGCGTATCTTCTTTGCGGATCCCGATCTTTCCCGAGGAAAACGCGACTTTGCATGCCCAACGGACGGGATATGCCGGCCAGGGACAGGGTGGTGGCTGTCAAATCAAGCAGGCTGATCACCTCTTCATTAACCGCGCCGGGCTTAAAACCTTCCGGCATAGGAAAGTTTTTAGGCCATTTGATGATCATGGGCACGTGTAGACCAGTGTCATAGACCCAGTGGATACTACGATGATCGACCCGGCCATTGTCGCCAAAAACAATGATGATCGTATCATCGAGAAGATTTTCCTTTTTGAGCTCCTTCAAGATTATGCCCACGCGCCGGTCCATGTTGGAGACCGAGTTCAAGTAGCGGGCCCATTCCTCATTGGAAGTTTTGTGTTTGGGGAAATAGGCCGGGGGCACCACCGAATCGGGTTTGGCATACTGGACATGTTCTTCTTCCCCCCACCATTTGATGCGCTCGGGTCGATTGGTTCTGAAATCGTATATGTCATACTCCGCTTCCGGGGTGTTCACTTGTAAAAAGAATGGCTGGCTCTTCTTAATGTTATTCCAATCCGTGCTTTCGAAAATTTTCCCTTCATTAACGAAATTGAGGTCGAGTTTACCTGAGCCTACCACCTGCTCCCCGATTTTTTTGATGGAACCTGTGGTGTAGCCTGCATCTTTGAGTCGATGCGTGAGGGGTCTCACGCCCTCGGGCAGTCTAAAACCATCGTCGCGATGGTCGGGAAAGTGGTGTAAATTGACAGAGGTTTGGTACATACCGGTCATGAAGGCAGAACGACTGGGTGCACAAACCGGAGCAGTGGAAAAAACTCTGATGTAGCGAACTCCTTGTGAGGACAATTGATCGAGGTGTGGAGTGTGAACCCCCTGCATGCCAAAACAGCCAAAGTCCAAGTTGCAGTTGTCGGTGATCAACCAGAGGATATTTGGCTTTTTATCGGCAGCATGGATCGAGTTGATTTGGGTACTGATGACCAGAAGGGTAACAGAGAATATTTTCATAACGGACACAAAGGGCATTGATGATTCTTTCGTCAAGATATCAAGGGCGAATCTTTAGCTTCATGAAAAAACATCTCCTGTCGCAAGATCCTGAAGATGAGCATTTTACAAGTTCTTACGGGCGATTTTTTACCTCTAGTAAAACCACACCGGATTAGGAATGGAACTAAATCGGCACATAAAAACGGCCCGCCCCGGTTGCAACCAAGGGCGGGCCTAAAACCAAGAAAGCCTACCCCAAAACTCTCTTGGAAGACTTCACTATAGGAGAGTGAAAGAGAGCTCGTCAACTCCCATTGAAAAAATCTTTCGGTGTCGGAGTGGAGGTGTTTTCAGAAACCCTTGTTCCTCTGTAATTTCCCTCGAAAAAAATGTCCGTTTTTTTTTTTAAACTCTTCGCTTTTCGAAAGAGTTTCTCGATCTCGTTTCGTTTTTTGAATGAGCTTTCGAGCACAAGTTTAGTCCGAATATTCTTGCGATTTATTGATGCCGGGTGCAGGGACAGGATATATGCCTTCGGCGTTGGCTAAAAGGGGAGAATCCGATTCCAGAGTAAGCTTTTCTACCCCTGGGCCGAACTGGTGTTTTGAATGGAGCATTTGGTCGTAGGTTATTTCCTGTCCGGTATGAGCGGCCATGCGACCCATTGAGGTGACGGTGCTAGCGGCCACGCCGCGATCGACTTCATTGAAGGGCTTGTTGTTGCGGATAGCGTCCATGAGGTGTTCCCATTCGTCTTGGTGCGGACTGGTTTCCCTGATGGGGCGTCGGTCGTTGCGTTGGCCGAACATCCAGGCGATCTCGCTGTCGGGGCCTTGGCCCTTGTGAATGCGAGCTTGCGAACGATGCCCGCCGGGTCCTGATATCAGGGCATACCCCTTGGTGCCATGGGCGTTGCTGGAGAACTCGTCTTTGCAACCCGCCATGTTGCGGCCGTGCAGGTAAAGTTTGGTTCCGTCCGGAAAGGTGTACTCGACTGTATAGTTATCGAAATTCTGGTCGATGCTGTCACCTCGATAATGGCGACCACCCTGGGCCTGAGCCTTGACCGGCCATGCGTCCTTCATCCAGCAACACTCGTCGATGTTGTGAATGAAGAAGTCGCTGAAGGAACCGCCGCTCAACCAGAGGAAACTGTGAAAGCGTCGTATTTGAAACATCAGTTCCTGTTCGTCGGCTGGTTTTTTGCCGGAGAAGCAGGAGGCGATGGGGCCTTGCATGCGATAGGCGCGAAGGGCAAGGATTTCTCCGATTTCTCCGTCCTTGATACGAGAAAACAATTCGCGACGAGCTTTACTGTGTCGGCACATCAGGCCAACACCGACCTTGAGGTTTTTCTTCTTAGCTTCTTGGTTTAATTCAAGCATTTTTCGGGAGGAAAAACCGTCCGGCGTGACGGGTTTTTCCATGAAGACATTGAGACCCTTCTTGATGGCATACTCGTAATGCACCCAACGAAATGCGCAGGGGGTAGTGAATATCGCCACGTCGCCTTTGTCTAGGGCGTCCATGGCCTTCTTGTAGGCGTCAAAGCCAATGTGTTTGTTGTCGGGCGATACGTCCACCTTGTCCTTGTGCTTTTTTTTGAGTCCGTTGTAGCTGCTATTCAGCCTGTGCTGGAACACGTCGGCCATCGCCACAAGTTTTGTCGGGCCATTGGCAAGGGAAACAGAAAGAGCGTTGCTGGCGGCTCCTGTGCCACGCCCGCCGCATCCGACCAAGGCGATCTTCGTCGTGTCGTCAGTTTTTCCGTGAACCATTGGTAGGGTTACGCTAGCAAGTGCACCTACTCCGGCGATTTTGCCGCTGTTTCCAATGAAGCTGCGGCGTGATAGAGAAGAGTCGTCGATTTTCTTTTCCATAATTTTCTTCTTTTGTGATGGGAAATAACAATGTCCCACGATTATTCGTTTAAGTATACTTTAATTGGACCGGGTTACCTCATGAAGGGTAAGGCGAAATTAAACCGTTCATTTCATTGGGTCCATCCAGAACTCTCGAAATCGAGAATCACGGTTTGGATAGGCGGTCGAGCACGTTCTTAGTTATTTGAATCACCTTTGGATCTTTTCCACGTAGGCCGTGGGACCAATCCGTACTGCCACAGGTGAAGACAGTGCCGCCATTTTGGTATACCCCGAGAACGGCATTTCCGGAATGATCCCGGGAAGGCCATTTGTCATACCAAAGGCTATCTCCCGGAGCCCAACGAGCCGGACAGGTCGCTAGGATCGTGAAACTTTTCGGTGTGCCATCCTTGTGCGTGGGGAATGGCAGGCCATCACGCCATTCGATTTCGCAACCATCGCATTCGTAGCCAACGATGGTGTCTTTTCCGCCGAACTCATCTTTTCGCTTTAGGTTGGTACCGGCGAATACCCAGTGGTCCGGGCGATGGACGGTGTACGAACCTTTACCGTCCATGAACTGGCCATGACTGCGATGGTATCCGCCATGAAGAAAACCGACTCCAGTAAGCTCATTCTCCGGGCGCTTGACCAGATGGTGGCTCCAGAGGGTGGAGAGCAAACGGTGATTTTTTTGGGAATACAAGGGGTCTTGGTTGAACCATTGTTTCCAGCAAGTAAGGGCTCTATTAGAAGCATTCCAGCGAACTTGCCAACAGACGGAGTTACCACTAAAGAATGCCGCGTTGCCACCCTCGGTGATGAATTTCTCGAGACTGTCTCTCATCGGGGCCGACCAGTATTCGTCATGGCCGACACTGAGGATGAGTCGGTAGTTCTTTAATATTTCGGGACGGAGCTCGAGATCCATGTTACTGGCGTATTCCAACTCGTAACCATTGCTTTCCGCCCAAGTCACGAAGGGTGCTTCCCAATTGTTGAAGATGGAACGAGGCGGGCGATTGAAGGATACTTGGTTTCCTTGTAGCTTGGCCCGGCCATGGTAGCCATAGAGGCTGGAACCACCCCAGTTGTTGTAGGCATTGTAGGTGTTCACGGAAAACTGGAGAAGGATTTTCGATTTCTTGCCCGGGTTGGCGGTCCGCAGGATGAAATGGCAACTCCCTTCGGCGGTTCGGCGGTTGCGGTGGATGAATTTTCCGCCTCCGTCCTCAACCCTCAACGAAACTTCGTAGTATCCGCTTTTCCAATCGGTCGGTATGACCATCTTGAACCCGACAGGCCACTTGCATCCATGGGAGGAAGCATTCTCGGGAATCGGATGCTCTGCGCCGCGGATACCAGCCTTGGAGAAAACAGTTTCCTTCTTGGCTCCACGTCTCGTGATTTGAATTCCAAACTGTCTGGCGCCGGTCGAGGTGTGCAGCTTGAGTTCCTCACCGGGAGCGTAGCTAAGTTGGCCGGAATAGCCTTCGATGAAAAGAGGACGGGGTTCATCGGCGACAAGGTTGCAGAAACGAGTAAGCAAGAGGATCAAAATTAAAATTGCTTTTTTCATGGAGCGGTCTTGGAGGGTTTTTATTTCAATACCTTTTCAAAGAGGAGATAAGCGATTGCCCTCTTCTAGCCATCCCTTCTTTCTTTGCCGCAGGTCGAATCAAGGGCGCGAACGCCCAACGTATCTTATTTGTAAAAAGAAAATTCGATCCGGCTGGGAGCAGTGCAAATAGAGGAACGACTTTCACGATAGCTTACTTGCTGCCGTGAAGCTTAGCTGACTAATTCCGGTATGGGGTGAGCATCCTCCACTCGTTTCACGATTTCAGTTGGGATACCTTGGGCGATACGTAGTTGGCCGAAATCGAACAATGTGTGGAGAATTGTTCCCATCATCATGTTGGGACTAATAGGATTGTCGGAGGGTTCGCCGTTTCGCCGGTCGGCTTTGCCGATGACTTGCCCCATGGGCAGACCTCCACCCGCAAAGGCCAGGGTGCCGAGCTTGGCCCAATGGTCGCGTCCACCCTTTTTGTTAATGGTCGGAGTACGCCCAAAGTCTCCAGTCAGAACGAGAAGCACTTTGTCGGTCAAGCCGCGGTCCTCGAGGTCTTGGAGAAAAGCGGAAATCGCCTTATCAACAGTCCAGCCCAGCATGTTCATTCCTTTTACCATGCCCGGGTTATTCCCGTCGGCATGCATATCCCAGCCTGCGCTGTGCACGGTTACAAAACCAGCTCCCGACTCCACCATTCGTCGAGCCAATAACATTTGATGACCGAGGGTGGACCTACGAAATACCTTGTGACCGATCTTCATGGATGAAGTGTCGTAGGCCTCTAGCAACTTGGGCTTTTCCTTGGTCAAGTCGAAGGTGTCTGCAGCGGATCCAAGGATGAGGTCGAGGGCTCGCTGCTCGTACTCGTCGGCAGCAGTCAATGCTCCGGAAGCATCTACTTCGCGATGTAAACTATCTATCGATGATAGGAGAGCTTTTCTGTTTTCCAGCCTTTCACGCGATAAGTTTAGTTGCATGTCTGCAGCTACGCTGCTTTTACCGGAAGAGGAATCGTTTTTCGTGTTCTTGTGGTTGCCCGCCACCTTGTCTTGGCGAATGAAGGGAGCGTAAGATGAGCCGAGATCGCCCGGCCATGACCCTTTGACGACGCGCCCCAGTTCCTTGCGATATTGGCCGTCCTTCTCTGGATGTGTTAAAAGTGAGTAAGATGGAAATCCGGTTTTCGGATGGTTGGCTCCGCGAATTCGAGAATATATTGAACCGATGCTACGACCCTCGGTTGCTTGTCCCTTTGGGTCGGTGCCACCCGATAAAACATGGACGTGGGCCTGTTCATGCCCACCGATTGGGTGTGTGAAGGATCGTACGATGGCCATTTTGTGGGCCCACTTGGCAAGAGATGGAAAAGTGCCCCCGAAGGTAACCCCTGAGAGGGAGGCTTTAACTTCACCCGTCATGCTGTTGTATGGCGAAGGTGCCTCCATGTTTGGGTTGAAGGTTTCGATGTGACTGGCCCCACCGGACAAATAAAGCATAACCACCGCCTTGTCTCGTACGTAGTCCGCTTTAGCTCGAGTGGCGTATGCCTTGTTTGCGAGCAAGTCCTTCAGTGACATTGCACCGAGCCCAAGACTTCCTACGCGAAGGAAGTCACGTCTCGAAGTGCCTTCGCAGTCACGATTTCCAAACTGGGAAGTATTGACAGTTAGCATCTTAATTTACGTCTTTGCAGTTTCCTCTTTAAAAAATTACGCTTAGAGACAACGCCGTGCCAGGGGGAAATTCTGAAAACTCGCCTTTCCCAAGGCAGAGCTTCCTTTAGATTTCTCCATTGAGGCAATAAAGAGTAGCTTGCGAGCGAGTGAAAACTTTGCCGTCTATAGGAGACAGAGTCGCACGAAATATTTCGTCTTTTGAAGCTCCTAAATCGTTTCGTGACAAGATTTCAAGTGCTTTCTTGTTTGGCCTAACTACATAGGAAACACCAGTTTCGTTTTGAATGTAGTAAAGTCCGTTGGATATGAGAGGGGATCCCGAAAAAGCTCCATCCAGTCGATCGACCCAGTGGGTCTTGCCGGTTTTCGCGTCATAGCAGGTGGTCACTCCTCCCATGGCCGTAACGAGAACGAAGTCGCCTATGACGGCAGGAGATGGCAGGTCTCGTCCTCCGTTCCGCTTTGCATGCCATGCCATGTTGGTTTTTGTGATGTCGCCTGAACCATTCGGGTCCACAACATATAGATCGCCCGGTTTCCCGTTTACGACATAGATCAGGCCATTGGAATGAAAGGGGACAGGAGAACCACGACCGTTAAAGGATTTGCAAAACCATAGTTCCTTGCCCTTGGCGGGGTCGTAACCTTTTGCCCCGAATTCACCGTTTAGGACGAGTTGAGGTGAACCCTTTGTTTCAATGAAGACTGGTGTACTCCAACCTCCGCGTGGTTTGTCTTCACGTTTTGTTTCCCAGATTACATTGCCCGTTTTCTTATCCAGAGAGATTAGGCGAGATGGGCCAATTGCATCGCAATTTTGTATGACTTGATCACCAAGAATTACTGGCGATGCGGCTACGCCCCAGTTCCCGGGGAATTGTCCCAAGTCTTTTGACCAAAGCTTCTCTCCCTCCATATCGTAGCAGTGAATCCCACCCGGGCCGAAAAACGCGACCACTCTAGTGCCGTCTGTCGCTGCGCTCGGGGTGGCCCAACTATTCATCTTGTGTTGGGATTCCTTGCGGTCACTTTCCACGTCACGTCGCCAGATGATCTTTCCGGAGTCTTTATCCAAGCACAATAGGGTTCGCATTCTCCCTTCTTGGGATGCGGTAGTGACGAATAACTTCGGGCCCCAGTTGATAGCGGAGGATTGACCTTCTCCCGGGAGCGAGATCTGCCATGCCACGGAATCTTTGTTCCAACGTGTGGGCACCTCTCCTTCTGCCACGCCCATTCCTGACGGTCCCCTGAACTGATGCCAGTTTTCAGCGAAGAGGGCGGATACACTAATTGAAGCCAGAATCATTAAGGATAGAGTTTTCATGCTTATCTCTCTCGTTTTGAATGGTTGGCGCGTCGAACAGGTTTACTTAAGTTCACGCGCTTTCAGGTTGCGAAACCAAATGGCGGCTCCGTGAGACTGCAGGCATACGTGACCCTTGTCCACGGTTGCGAATTCCTTCCACTTGGCGAATTTGCTTTTTGCCACGCGGGCATTCCAGTCATCACTACCGATTTGGTAGGAACAAATTTTTTGCCCATTCATGTGATGTTCAACGTGATTGCCGGGTTTGATGACAAGTCGCACCGAGTTCCATTGGCCATTGGGTTTGAGATTGGATACCTTCGGAGCGTACAAAGCGTAGCATGAACCTGCATCCGTTTTGCCCCCCACTTTCATACTAGAAAGAATCTGTATTTCGGGTCCCGTATGATATGCCGGACCTTTTGTCTCCGCTACCCTGTAGATAATGCCACTGTTTCCTCCTTTGGGGAGGTTCCACTCGAGAGCCATCTCAAAGAATTGATACTTTCCCTTTGTCATGAGGTCTCCGCCTTTTCCGGCAAATTTTATAACGCCGTCCTCCACCTTCCATCCTGGGTCAGGTTTGTCCTTCTTGTAGCCTCTGAATTGATCTAGGCTCTTACCGTCAAAAAGAATTTTCCAATCATTTGTTGCTCCGGAGTTCGAAGATTTTTCTGCGTTAGTGCTAAAGGCAAAAGAGCAAAACAAGGTTACGATTGCAAGGGATGGTGCTTTTAGTTTCATTATTTTAGAAGGTCAGGTTGTATTTATGGTCTGTTCTTCGACTATCGCGAAGTAAAATGATCTCGAATGCAAGAAGAAGGTTGTCGGTCTTGGTAAATTGATAATTGAGAAGAGCTTGTTTGTATTCATCTTGCGGTTCTTGAAATTTCCCATTCCTTAAAGGGATGAAAATTTCGAAGTCCTTTTACTTTCTAATTCTCTTTAGCTGCTTATTCGGTTCGGCTTTTGCCCAGAAACCGAAGTCCGGGGTTATCGATGACTTGGCTCTAAAGTTGCGTTTTCAAAAAGGTCTGGAAGGTCTGCATAATAAAAAATTAGGGACTTCTTTAGTTACTTTGGGCGGCCAACTCACTAGACGAAACACCAATTTCAAGCTTCCGGAAATCAAACTTGAAAGCATTCACTACGAGGACTTTTATGAGCGATGCAAGGCTTCAGTTTTGGTTGTCGGGAGACTTTACAAATGCGGCAAGTGCACAAAGTGGCATGCTTCGTCCGCTTCAGGTTTCGCGCTGAGCGAGGACGGCGTTATCGCTACCAATTACCATGTTGTAGATACCAAGGAAGGTGTCGTTTTAGGTGCTATGGATTCCAATGGAAAAACTTTTATAGTCAGCGAAATACTAGCGGCTAACAAATCGGACGATGTGGCTCTTCTTCGTCTTCGTGACGCGAAACTATCGCCATTGCCGCTAGCCTCTCGAGCCGCTGTCGGTACTGCCGTAAGTGTGATTAGCCATCCGGACGGACGCTACTTCACCATGACCAAGGGTGATGTCTCACGATATTTCGTGGCCCGCTCGAAGACCGGGCAGGCGAACAGAATGGCTATCACGGCAGACTACGCCAAAGGCTCTAGCGGAGCCCCCGTACTAGATTCGACCGGAGCTGTCGTGGGGATGGTTTCAGCGACTAACTCGATTTACTATTCGAAGGTTAAAGGTCACAACGAAAACCTGCAGATGGTCGTTAAGTCTTGTGTTCCCGTGGATGCAATTCATCGCTTGCTCCGCTGAATTCGTACATAGTTCCAGACTTAAAGACCAACAATAGGCCTAGGTAGTTGCACTCCTATTTTTGCCGGGAATGAGAGAATCAGTTTAAAGCTTCATTCTTAAATTGGAGACATCTTAGCCCTTTTTGGATATAAGCGTTTTGATGGAGCAGTCGCCAAATGAGCTGAGTTGAGTAATTCTCGAACATCAAAAGAACCAAGCCTTTGTCTATTCCTAGGTAGCTCTTGGCGATCCAAGGCTGATCGCCTTTTGTCTTGCTCGCATAGCTGTAGGCGTCGAAGAGACCGTACTCCCCGACAAGTCCGGGGATTTTGTACATATGCTCAAGAGCAGCTTTTGATTCCACAGGAGTGAAGGGAAGGAAGGAGAGAGCTCCGTATGGAGCGACCGTTCCGTCTTCCAAAAGCTTGTGGCCATGGCCAATCGGATGAGAGCCATAATACCCGCTGTATCCGGTAGATGGGCTGATCGATGCCGACATACCCCAAGAATTGGGGCCGAGACCCTTGATGCGGTGCGCATTGTCGATTGCGTATTGCCGGGCGGCTAGTGCGGCGTGGCGGGAATTTGCAAACCAATTGCGGTTTAATTTATCGCGTAGGTTGCGGAAATCAATGAAGGCGTGTGTCCACTGGTAGGTAAATGCGGCCCCTGATCCGCAGAAGACGAAGGTTTCTCCTTTGTAACTTCCCTTGAAGGTTTTCATCGCATAATAGGAATCGGCACCTGTTGCGAATTCATCCCGGGGGGAGCCGGCTGCCAAAATATAGAGAAAAATGTGTTCACTGTACGCGGACCACCCACCGAACATTCCCTCTTTGTTGATGCCATGCGGGACTTTCTTGGGCAGGTCCTCGGGATAGCAGGCAAGATAGGGATGTTTGGTTTCGGGATTGGTGAACCATTTCCAATTCATATCTGCGTATAGTTGATTGGTCAGGATTTCGATTTCCCCGCCAAAATATTCGGCCGCCGACAAGGCTCCCAGAAGCATTGTTCCCGCGGAGGCATTGCTTAACTCGATGTTGTGAGAATCCTTCCAGCCTCTTTTGCCCGTATCGGGATCGATGAAGTGATACCAGAAACCATTGATCCGTTTGAGTTTTCGAAGGGTATTAAGGGTAATGAGTATTCTTGTTTGACCTTCCTTCCAGGTGATCCAACCTCTTTCCACCCCGATTACGATGGCTGCGAAGTAGAAGCCCTGCTCTTCAACGGCTAAAGGGCTATAGATTTTCATGCCCACGTAATCGCCGTTCGTCATCCCATAAGTCGGACTCTTTGGATCGGAGTTCCATTCTTTCCAAAAGAAATCGAAACAACCCCGAAGCTCCCTTTCCATAAGGGGGGAAAGTTTTTTCGGATTAGAGGTTACCGGATAGGAGCTTTGTTTTCCAAAAACCAAATGAGACCCAAGGAGAATCGAGAACCAAACCACTGGATGAAGTAAATGCGAAAGTGGTTGAAGTATGGTCACTGTTTTTTTGGTGGTTTGCCAAAATACTCAAAAGTAGTGTCGCTTCAGGCGAGAATGTCCTTGATGATCTTACCTTCCTGGGTCGGGCCAATGAGCCTCTGATTGAGGCCTTGATAGGCAAAGCTGAAACGGTGAGGATCGAGGCCAATTTGATGAAGGATGGTCGATTGGAGGTCGCGGATTCCGACCGGGTTCTCGGCAATGTAATAGCCAATGTCATCAGTTTGTCCGTAGACACCCGGCTTGATGCCAGCTCCCGCCATCCACATGGTAAAGGCGTGGGGATGATGATCTCTTCCGTAGAAT
>MDTC01027927.1_pt1 | contig 13476 bp, 10 predicted proteins | sample 811181 | NCBI WGS metagenome assembly MDTC01 (sample SAMN05326644, study PRJNA326480) | marine metagenome | isolation source: seawater | place: Pacific Ocean: North | collected 2011
AGGAGTTGCCCCCGGAAAAGGTCGACCTCTACTTCGAGCGGGGAGAGGCAACCGATCCGGCGATTAGAATGGAAGGGTTCGACCTGCTGTTCAGTGGCTCGGGACTGGAGGCGGACGAGGAAGCCGCCGAGGGGGATCAAGCGAAGGATTACCGCCTCTACCGCTCGACCACCCGCGAAGTGTTCAGTTTCACCGACTACTCCCGCTGGGACCAGTTCATGAGCTTGCTGGGCAACATCATCTGGTGGGTGTTGCTGGCCCTCGCCGCCTTGGCCGCGCTGATATACATTTTGGAGCATTGGAGCGACATCACCAACCTTTATCACAAGTGCCTTGCCGGCTCGATCGCCATTCACCTGATCGCCCTGCTCATCTTCATCTACTGGATCATCGCAAAGGAGTTTGCCGCAGGAGGACAACCGCAGGAACCGGAAATCGCGATCAGCATCGACGCCCTCGCCCAAGAGGAACTGGCTCTCGAGAGCATGCCGGACGAAGCCCAAATTTCAGAGACCCCCATCGCCTTGGTGGCCGACCAATTGGAGAGCGACTTCAAGATCCCCGTCCTCGAGGCCCAGGAGCACACCAAGACAACCCCCATCGTCACCAGAACCAGCAAGACCTCACTGGTCAGCGACGTTCGCCCCTCCAAGGCCAACCTCGAGACTGCGGACGAACCCGTGACCAAGCCGGACAAGATTTCCCCCTTGATGACCGCCTTGCCCGAAACTTTCCTCCCCGAACCCGAAACCCCCGAGCTCGACGAACGCGCCCCGGGAGAACCCCAACAGGCGGTGGAGCCAGCCAATCCGGAGGCGGATCTCTTTCGACCCACCGAGTCGGTGCCTCAAGTGGAGACCCAGAAATCCAGTGAAAGCGCCGAAATCACCAACGAGGCAGCCGAAACCACCACCGAGGCCAATCAAATCGAGCCCGGCGATGCCGCTGCCGAAACCACCGATACCGGCGGTGAAGTGGTGGTCGCTCACAGCGGACTGGAAGCCAAGGGCAACCCGCCAACCCTCGACGGAACGGGCACCATCGTCCCCTTGAGCCTCAACCTGCCCGGCACCGATCCCGACACCGACCCCTTTCTGCCCGGCGAACTACAGACCCCCAAAGGCACCCTCGATCCCGTTGCCCTGACCAACCTCATACGCAAGCAGCGAGAAAGGCCTTCCTTGGAAGTCATCGAACAACTGGGCGGTTCCGACGCCACCGAGCGCGCCATTGGCCTCGCCCTCGAATGGCTCTCGCGCAACCAGGAACCAGATGGACGCTGGGACATCAAGAAGCACGGCGGCAACGGCAACTACGAAACCGCTGGAGTCGGCTTCGCCCTGCTGTGCTTTTACGGCTGGGACGTCAGTCATAAAAAACCCGGCAAATTCCAAGGCACCGTCCAGAAGGCGCTCAAATGGCTCGTCGCCCAACAAAAGGAAAACGGTGATTTAAGCAGCTCCGCCGCCGGCAACGGCCGCATGTATGCGCACGGAATCGCCAGCATCGCCCTCTGCGAAGCCTACGGGTTGACCAAGGATCCAGTCCTCAAGGAACCGGCGGAAAAAGCAATCAAGCTGATCGTCGCCTCACAAAGCCCGACCAAGGGCGGTTGGCGCTACCAGCCGAAACCCGGTGACGCCGACACCTCGGTCACCGGCTGGCAATACATGGCCCTGCACAGCGCCCGGATGGCGGGACTTGAAGTGGAGGAGAGCGTCTTCGACGGCGCCCGCCGCTGGTTCGATCACGCCGGCGGAGGCCGACACGGCGGGCTCTACGGCTACACCGGCCCCCAAAACAACAACCAAGTGATGACCGCCACCGGCATGTTCTGCCGACAACTGGATCTCATTCCACCCACTGATCCGCGCATGCCGGAAAGCGCCCAAGTGCTCAAGATGCGTCCCATCAGCGTAAGCAACCCAGCCTATTACTATCTTTACTATGGCACCTTGGCCCTCTACCAGCACCAAGGCCCGATTTGGACGGACTGGAACGAGCGGATGAAGGAAACCCTACCGAGGCTGCAAAAGAAAACCGGCGCCGAAGCCGGCAGTTGGGACAAGGGAGCCGGCCATGCAGCGTCGGGAGGCCGAGTCGTCTCCACCACCTTGGCGACCCTCAGCCTGGAGGTCTACTATCGCCTCCTGCCGATGTATGGCTTCCGCAACAAGGATGCCGTTGCCCCTGAGCGGAAAACCAAGAACGACTGACCCCCTCACCACAGGACGGAGGATGCGTGAGCATCTCGGTGATACCATCGGAACCGGACCGCCGATGTCGTTTGGTCAGACAAATGAATTGAAACCTGCCTACGGAGAAGAAACACCCCTTTGATGAAACCTCGCGTCAAACTTGCCGAAAGTGATTTCCCGGGAGGGAGAATCGCGCTCATCGAGCATGACGGCGCCCATTCGATCTCCGTCAACGGCCAGGAACTGATGCATTCGCGATCCCATGCCTCGGAGAGCTTGCTCGGGAGCCTCGGAGTCGCCCGTTTGAATCGGGAGGCAGACGGGCGGGTACTGATCGGGGGCCTCGGGCTCGGGTTCACGCTCAAGGAAGCGCTGGCATCCATTGGCGATGCAACCATGGTCGAGGTGGCTGAATTGATTCCTGAAGTGATCGAGTGGAACCGGACCCACTTGATAGACCTGAACGGTTCGTTGTTGGATGATCCTCGCGTGGTGGTCCGATCGACGGACGTGACTCGCCTTCTTCGGGAAGCCAAAGCCAATACCTACGATGCCATCTTGCTGGACCTCGACAACGGCCCCGTTGCCATGGTGAGCAAGTCCAACGCCTCCCTGTATTCAAGAAACGGTGTTCGATCAATCTGCAAGGCCCTGAAGCAGGATGGTCGCATCGTGGTTTGGTCAGCGGGGCACGATCAACGATTCGAGAATCATTTGCGCCAGGCCGGCCTGTCCGTGGAGGTGATTCCCGCCAAGGCGCGAGAGAACGCAAAAAGCGCCTCCTACTTGCTCTACGTCGCTGACTTCCCCGGCTAAGGGTTCATTCATCCCCCGCCCCAAACCGCAACAGGGGCGGCGCGACCGAATGGTGGAATTGCGGGGCAAGGGAAACTTGCCATCGAGTGGTTGGCCTCTCTAGGTTCGGAAGCATGAAACGATTACTCCCCTCGTTCGCCGTGCTCGCCCTTGCGCTGACCGCATGCGAGCAAGGTGGCGAATCCGTGGATCGCGAAGCAAACGACGAGAGCGAGAAACAGGAACTGAACGCCCAGGCTTCCGCGAAAGGCCTGTCCACCGAGAAAGTCGAGCGGCTTTACTCCCAGGCAACCGAGTTCTACCAAAAGGGGAAGTTCCCCCAGGCGAAAGCCGTCATGACCCAAGCCTACGCCGCTTTCGAGCAGCTGCCGAACAAGGACGAAGCCAATCGCGTCAACTTTCTGCGTGAGCTCTGCAAGACGTCCTTTCAATTGCGTGAAGACAAGAAGGCCATGGAGTATGCGAACCAAATCCTGACCCATGCCAAAACAGACGAAGACAAGGCCTTCGCCCACAGCCAATTGGGATCGATACGCCGCCGCCAAGGCGAACACGAACAAGCCCTGGAACATCACGAGAAAGCGCTCGAGCTGCGCCTCGAAGACCTCGGCGAAGCCCATCCCGAGGTAGGCGGCATATACCACGACGTCGGGATCACTTGGTTCGAACAGGGCGAATACGACCGGGCCATCTCCTACCATGAGCAGGCCCTGTCCATCTGGCTCAACGCCCTCGACCCAAAAGATCCCCGCATCGCCTCGGCCTACCATGGAACCGGCATCGCCTACGGCAAGAAGGGAGCCCACGGAAAGGCCATCGCAAACTACCGGGAAGCCTTGGCAATCTGGGAACAAAGCCTCGACTCCAAGCATCCCGACCTAGCCACCGCCTACAATAACCTCGGAGTGGCCCAAGACGGCATGGCCCAGCACGAGGAGGCCATCGCATCCCACAAGAAAGCCCTCTCCATCAGGCTCTCGATCCTGGGCCCGACCGATCCGGACGTCGCCGCCAGCTACAGCAACTTGGGCTCCGCCTACGTCGGCGCGAATGAGTTCGACCAAGCTCTCGTCCAGCACAAGAAAGCCTTGGCAATCTGTCTGCAATCCCTGGGCTCCGACCATCCTTCGGTCGCTGCCATCTACAACAATATCGGCGGCATACATTCACAAAACGGGGAGCCCGGCAAGGCCCTCGATCATTACCGCAAATGCTTGGCCATCGAGCTGAAGTCCCTCGGTCCCGAGCATCCCGACGTCGCCACCACTTACAACAACCTCGGGGCAATGCATATCGGCAAGAAAGAGTACGCCGAGGCCGTTGATTGCTACCTGAAGTGTCTTGCGATCGAACAAAAATCCCTCGGGCCCGAGCATTTGGACGTCGCCATCACCCACCAACTCATCGGAAGCATCCACGCGGCAAAGGGAGACAAGGAGTCAGCCATCGCTTCCCTGCTCCAAGCGAAGACGATTCGAATGAAGAAACTGGGGCCCCAACACCCACTGACAAAAAGCGCCTTGGAAGACATCCGAAAACTGAGCCCCTGAAAGAGCCCGGCGGCGGCTAACGAACGAAATAGCCCACCAATGCCCAGCCGGCGGCGAAGAATGCAATCAGGGCCAAGAATCCAATCACCTGCTTGCGCCCCTTCTTCTCGGCCTTCCACATATCGACCATGAGGGGCGAGGCAAGATACAGGAAAAGGGCGAGCCACAACCAGTCCGCCCAATGGGCTTCCGACCAGGTCGAGGGAAACCCGCCCATCAACTTATCCCAAAACTCGGGAGGTGGGGATGGAGGTGTTGCAAGCCAATTCACCCCCCCATCCTACCCCTTCGGTGTTGGCGGTCAAGCGCGGGGGTGAACCACATGCAACCATCCGAGGAGGGTTCAGGGCGATGAGCCTTCACAAAAAATATCGCGGCAGATCAAAGAATCTGGCTTTACCCATGCAAAATGTATGCAACAATGGGGTCATGGGAATATCCAGAAGGAAGTTTCTCAGAGCCAAGGGGGCCGTTCTTGCCTTGCCGTTTCTGCAATCGATTCCGGGCGCATTGGCCGAGACCTCCCGAAAGGAGATCAAGCCGGACAAGAAACTGGTCATCATGTATCTCCCCAACGGCATCGTCCGCCGCTATTTCTTTCCCGGGGAAGAAAATGGACCATTACCCGGTTTCGTCGGGGGCTTCAACGCCGACAAGTTCAAGAACGAGCGAAGGATTCAGAACAAGCCAGGCATCTACCCGCTGGAACTGACCTCCTCCATGCAGCCCTTGGCCGAACACACCAAGGACGTCACCTTGATCACCGGGTTGGACCGCACCTACAAGAATGGCCAGGACGTGCATGCTCAAGGCGCTTCTTGCTATTTGACCAGCCTGTCGCCCGCTCAGGCCACGGAACAAGGCGTCAGATTCCCAAACGGAAGAAGCCTTGACCAGGTGATTGGCGACAAGGTGGGAAGCACCACTGCGTTCAATACCTTGGAAATAAGCTGCAACGGGTTCAAGGCAGGCAAGGAGTCCATCTACTTCGACAACATTTCCTGGTATGGCCCGGACAAGCTGGCCCCCTCGATCAAGGATTCCAAGAAGCTCTACGAGCGACTGTTCACGGCCGACAGTTACCGGGCCCACGTCCAGGACGTCACCACCTTGGTGCTGGACGACGCCAAGACCCTCTCGGGGAAGCTTGGACGGGAGGATCGGGAAACACTTGATGGGTTCATGGAAATGATTCGCGACGTCGAGATCCGGATCGCGAGACTGCAAAAGATGATGGAGGGAGCCAACGTCAAGGAGCCCACCAACGAGGTCTTGCCGCGTGGCGAATATATCAGGCTGCAGGCCGATCTCATGCTCCTCGCCTTGCAAACGGGTATCACGAACGTCTCCACCTTCATGATCGGCCCCGAAAGGTGGGATGCCTCCTTGCTTTACGAAGGAGTGTTCCCAAAACCGGTGCAGCATCACAACATGACCCACAACCAAAAGAAGGGCGACGTCCAAAAGGAGCTGCAGAAAATCGACACCTTCCACATGGAGCAATTCGCCTATGTCCTGTCGCGCATGAAAACGATCGAGGAATCGGACGGCAGTTCCCTTTTGGACAACTCGCTGGTCACCTATGGGGCTGGACTGGGTGATGGAGCCACCCATCAGTATTTCGACTTGCCCATGATCGTTGCGGGGAAAGCCCAGGGACAGATCAAGCAGGGCCGTTTCATCAAGAGCAAGAGCGGCACCCTCAATTCCAACCTATGGCTCACCATGGCCAACCTGATGGGGCTGGAAATCGAAAGCTTCGCCGACAGCAATGGCGTGATTTCGGACCTCTGGACCTGAGACCACTTCGATGAAAAGGCTCTCGCGCAGGCAATTCATCTCAACCGGCGGAGCCACTCTTGCCCTGCCCTTTCTCCCATCGCTTTCAAGGGCCGGTGACAAGGCTCTCCTGCCGAACAAGAAGTTGGTCATGATGTACATCCCGAACGGGATCCTGAGGCGCAACTTCTTTCCCGGGGAGGGAGATGCAGCCCTGCCCGGGGTGGTGGGCGGATTCAATGCGGACAAGGACAAGGAGAAGAGGAGGATTCAAAACGTTCCCGGCATTCATCCCCTGAAACTTACCCCGACCATGCAACCGCTGCTGAAGCACAAGGATGACGTCACCATGGTTACCGGTCTGGATCGCACCTTCAAGGATGGCCAGGACGTTCATGCCCAAGGTGCCTCCTGTTACCTCACCAGCCTCTCCCCGGGACAGGCGGCCGAACAGGGCATCAAGCATCCCAATGGTCGCAGCCTCGACCAGGTGATCGGCGACAAGGTCGGCCACAAGACGGCGCTCAACACGCTGGAGATTAGCTGCAATGGGTTTACCGCCGGCAAGGAGTCCATCTACTTCGATAATATTTCCTGGTATGGCCCCGACAAGATCGCTCCTTCGATTCGTAACCCGCGCAAGCTTTATGACCGCCTGTTCGCCAAGAACAGCTTCCGCGGGCATATTGCCGATGTTTCGGACCTGGTGTTGGCCGATGCGAAATCCCTCTCGGGCAAGCTTGGCACTGAAGACCGCGCCACCATGGATGAATTCATGACCATGGTGCGCGATATCGAAGTGCGCATGGCCAAACTGGAAAAACTGCTGGCCAATGCCAATATCAAGGTGCCCAAAAACGAGGTGTTGCCCCGCGGAGAATACATCCGTTTGCAGGCGGACCTGATGCTGCTGGCCTTCCAGATGGGCATTACCAATATTGCCACCTTCATGATTGGACCGGAGCGCTGGGATGCTTCCTTGATGTACGAGGGCGTATTCCCCAACCCCGTCCAGCACCACAACATGACCCACAACCAGAAGAAGGAGGAGGTTGCCAAGGAATTGCAGAAAATTGATATTTTCCACCTCGAGCAGTTCGCCTACGTCATTTCCCGCATGAAGGAGATCAAGGAATCCGACGGCACCAGTTTCTTTGAAAACTCCCTCCTTACCTATGGCGCGGGCTTGGGCGACGGAGCCACCCACCAGTACTTCGACCTGCCCATGATCGTGGCGGGCAAGGGACAGGGTCAAATCAAGCAGGGCCGTTTCATCAAGTGCAAGAGCGGCACCCTCAATTCCAATCTCTGGCTCACCTTGGCGAAGCTCATGGGGTTGGAAATCGAAAGCTTCGCCGACAGCTCGGGCGTCATTTCCGATCTTTGGACCTAAACCCATGTTAACCAAGTTCGTCATGCACCGAGTCTACCTGCTGGCGTTGGCCTTTGGACTTTCACTCAATTTGTACGGGGCCGAAGACTTCGACAAGTTCCCGAAACCACTTTTTGCCAAGAATTGCACCCAGTGCCACGGCGAAAAGAAAAAAGTGAAAGGCAAGGTCAACCTCCTTGAGATCAAGACGGCGGAGCAACTTTTGGCGAAGCCCAAGTTGATCAAGGAATTGATCGAATCCATCGATGCTCGCGACATGCCGCCCGAGGACGAACCGGAACTGGATGAGAAAGATCGTCTGAAGCTTCTCGCCACGCTCAAGGCCATGCTTCGCGAATCAACCGATGCGGGACACTGGGAGGTGACGCAGGTTCGGATGAGACGCCTGAACCGCTTTCACTACAACAATTCGATCCGTGACCTCTTCCGGTTAAACCGTGACGTGTTTGTATTGCCTGAGAAGTTAATGACACGTGGAAGCAATTATCTTCAGGACAAAACGGGCAAGATGCCGGACAGGGTCAACGTGTCCTGCCTGTCCCTCAACCCCACCGGTGGCTTGAGGGAAGTAAACTCCTACCCGAAGGATTTGCGGGCAGCCCATGGGTTCGACAACCAGGCAAATCAACTGACCCTTTCGCCCTTGTTGCTGGATGCCTTCCTGAAACTCGCCGTGTCCATTCTGGAGAGTCCGGACTTCAACCAAGGGACAGTCGGCATTTGGAACGATTTCTTCAAGGAACCGGCAGCAGACGCCGACTTGCAAACGGAAATCAAGAAGCGGCTAGCCCCCTTTCTCAGACAAACCTTTCGCGGGCCCGTGGAGGAGGAAACGTTGAACCGCTACGTGAACTACGCCACCTCGAAAACCAAGCAGGGCCTCTCGTTTACGGACAGCATGAAGAAAGTGGCCTCGGCCGCCCTGTCCTCGCCTCTGTTTCTTTTCCGTTACACCACCGAAAACGAAAAAAAGGCCGAGTTCGCTCTGGCCTCCAACCTGTCCTTTTTCCTCTGGGGCAGTTGCCCGGATGCGGAGCTTCTGGATTTGGCCGAAAGCGGGGAATTATCAAAGCCGGACAACTTGACCAAGACCATGGAGAGAATGTTGGCCGACCCCAAGGTCGAACGATTCCTGGACACTTTCCCGGGGCAGTGGATGCAGCTTGAGAACGTTTTGGCGGCCACCCCGGACCCGAAGAAGTTCAGGTTCTTCCCCATCGACAAGAGCTACCCGGCCAGCCTCCAAATGGTGCTCGAGCCGCTCCTGCTCTTCGATGCCGTGTTCATCGAGGATCGACCGGTCATCGAACTCATCGCCCCGACTTTCGGCTACCAAAGCGACTTCCTCAAGACTTGGTACACCTCGGACCTGGAGCCTCCCAAGAGCGACCCCGCCGAAATCATCGAGAAGAATCGCGCCAACGAAGAGAAACGCAAGGCCCTGGAGGCTACCATCCAGTCCACCGAGAAAGAATTGCAGGCCCTCCTGGAACCCGTGCGGGCCAAGATCTTGTCCGCGCGGAAGCAAGCCGCCGGAGAAAAAGAACCGGTGAACCTGAAGCCCTACGCAGCCTGGGAATTCGATGGCGACCTCAAGAGCTCGGTGGGGGATTTCCCGGTTACCCCCACAGGCAAAATAAGTTTCAAGGATGGCATGGTCGTGCTCAACAAGGCCTATCTTATCAGCAAGGCGCTGCCCGTCGATCTACGGGCCAAAAGCCTTGAGGTCTGGTTCAAGCCGCATGACGTCAACCAGCAAGGCGGCGGCGTCATGGGCATTCAGGGACCGGGCGATTTCTTCGACACCATCGTGCTGGGTGAAAGAAAGCAACGTCACTGGATCTCGGGCAGCAACGGTCACAGTCGCACTCTGGATTTCCCTGGTTCCACACCCGAGCAGAAGTCCGGTGAAGTGCTCCATCTCGTGATGGTCTACAAGGAAGACGGCACCACCACGTTGTATCGCAACGGCAAGCCCTACGGCAAACCATACCGCAAGGGCAAAGCCTCCTTCCCCCGCAACAAAACCTCCGTTATCTTCGGTTTGCGGCATCTGCCGGCAGGCGGCAACAAGTACCTTTCCGTGAGTATCGACAAGGCCCGACTCTACAACCGCGCCTTGGTCGCGGGCGAAGTGCAGGCCTCCCACAGCGGGCAGAATCTGTACGTTTCAGACAAGGACGTCACGGAGGCTCTAGACGCCGACCAAAAGAAGAACAAGAACACCTTGGTGAAAACCATCAAGGAATCGGAAAACGCCATCAAGAAAATACCCAAGCCGCTGGACGCCCGAAAGTACAAGCAAGAGGTGCAGAAGAGATTCGACAACCAGATACGCTCGAAGGTGCGCTCCCGGGACTTCGAGAGAATTGCCACCACTGACCCGCGCTACGGAGGCATCATAACCAATGCCGCCTTGATGAGCATGACTTCAGGTCCCAAGCGAACCCATCCCATCGCCCGCGGGGCCTGGATCATCGAAGTTATACTCAATGACCCGCCGCCTCCTCCTCCCAACGACGTCCCCCTCTTGGGCGAGGACGTAAACGAAAGGAAACTGACCATCAAGGAGCAATTCGTCGAGCACCGGGACAATCCGGACTGCGCCGGGTGCCACGCGAAAATCGACCCGCTCGGGTTTGCCCTTGAGAACTTCGACGTCACAGGACGATGGCGTGACAAATATGCAAATGGCAACGCCGTTGACCCAAGTGGAAAACTACTGAGAAAACATAATTTCGAAACCGTCGTCCACTTCAAGGAATCACTGGTCAAGGAGAACAGGCGATTTGCCAAGGCCTTCACCAAGCATTTGCTGCGGTTCGCATTGTCCAGGGAACTCGGCCCAGTGGACACGCTGACCGTGGACGACGTCGTGGACAAGACCGAGAAAGAGAACTTCAAGATGAAGTCCCTCATTCGGGAAGTTGTCCTGAGCGAGCGTTTCCTGCAAGCGAACTGACGCGCCCCCCCGGACAACGGCGGTCAAGCGCGGAACGGTCCCCTCCAGCGAAGGCATCCGGGGAAAAGCGGCAGGTCGTTGAAGAAAATTGTTGCCAACCGGGCAACGCAGGAAGTTGCTGGAAATCGTCAAACTTCCAAACCAACGCCACAATTTTCTCTCAAGGGAAAGAAAAACCACGTCATGAGCTTTCGAACCAATCGCCGGAAATTCCTTGGAAACAGTCTTGGGGCAGGATTAGGCGTCACGATCCTTCCCTCAATCACTTCAGCGAAGTCGCCCAACAATAATTCAGCACGCCTCGATCGGGATCGGCGGGATGGGGGACATCGTGAAACCCGAGCAAATCAAGGCAATTCGCGACGAGATTAAGGATCGGAAACTGCCTTACACGAACGAGGAACTCGAAGCCCTGAAGAAATAAGCCACCCGAAGTGTCACGGGCGGTTGGTTGTCGATGGCCGCAACTGCGAAAGTGTCGGGTTGGTTTTGCGCGCTTACTGCGACCATGGGCAAGGCACCCAGGCGCCTTGCCTCGTCGTCACTGAGTCGCCGCTTGTTCAGTAGACTCCACGTCTCCCCGTCGTCGGGCAACAGGGTGGCGGCCAAGGCTGCCACGGATGCGTCGAGGGCGTGGTGTAAATGAGTGACCCCGCGTATCTCCGTCTTGTTCTTGGTGGAGCCGTCCTCGTTCAGGACACGCGGGTTGGCTTGCGAAAGGCACCCCAACAGGCGCCAGCAGCGACGAGCCATGCCCGTGACGGAACCCGGCAGGGCGATGAACTTGGGTTGCTTCTCCTCGTCCTTGTGAACCGCCCTGATCCTGAAGGCAGCCAAGCGGTTCAAGTGGGAGGTCACGGTGAGGTCGCTTTGGGTGAAGTCGGCATCGCGTTCGTTGAAGTTCTTGAGGGTGAGGAACCGCTTGCGACTCTTGCGTCGGCGAACGTCGTCGCCCGACGGCCCCGTCTCCTTGAGTCTCTTTACGAAACTTTCGTATCGGGAGACCTGCATGATCGATTTCTGCGGCAATCCCGGCACGGGCTTCTTCCCTTCGTCCATAATGAACTGAAGGGCGGTTCGCTTGCCTTTCCAACGATTGACCTCCTTAAAGGTGAGGACCAGTCCGTTGAGGGAATCCGATGGGCGCAGCGAGCGGGGAATGACGTGCTCGACGTCGATTTCGAGGTCCAATATCTGCTTCAAGTCGTAGTCGTCCCCCGTGAAGGGCGGGTTCGATTCCCGCCGCCCGCACCATACACAGGCAGGGTTTTCAGTTGTCCTCGATTTTATTTATTATGATCGAGGAGAGGCCACAGGCGAGTGAGAGAAAGAGGCAAAACCAAAAGACGGGTTCCAAGTCTTCCCACAAGTCCCAAATGCCGGATGCAATCAGCAGGGCAATGGACACGCCAAACAATACCCATCCCCAGTTTCCGTTTTGCATCTAATCCAAGTTTCCCCATGCCAGCGAGAGAGTCAAACCATCACCTCGACTCCCTTGCTTGCAGTGAGTTGTGATGGTTTTGGGAATACCTGTCATTCCACCCTGGCTCCGAGCAGGATCAAGTCGTCAAATCGCTTCAAGTCGTCGCGTGCCACCCAGCCCATGCTGCGGAAAAGCAGGATGCGGAACATGGGGTCGTCATAGGTCCAACTGTAGTGCCCCAGGATATTTCCGACGACGCGGCCTTTGCCGACGTCTTTCGTCCAGATTTGTGGTTGGGGAGTCTTCGGTTCACCTCTTTTCGAGGTTTCCAGCGAAGTTGCCAGAACCGTTATCCCCTTGGGGTCACCTTTCAGTTCCCAATAGGATTCATCATGGAAATGGACTTTGGTGAACCCCTTGGTAATGGGATGTTCGGTTCCAGTGAAATCCAAGTCCAAGGCGCCATGACGCCATCGGCAGCGACCAGACCAGACCAAGCCGACGTTGGGGGACTGCTCCTTTTGGAATTTATGCGACTGGATGCCGATGTGCAGGTAAACCGCGCCACCGCCCTTCGTCAGGAAGTCATTCAAACGCTTTGTCTCGTTGGGATTCAACCCATGCATCATGCAGTTGAATACGACCACATCCGCTTTTGCGTATTGCTCGTCCGTCGGCCAGGTCCATGAGGTGTCGACGGTGACGTTCTTGCCGAATCCCAGGAGTGTCTTGTAACGTTTCTGAAAGAACGGGTAGTCATGCTCGTCGACTCCGTGATCTTTTTTGCCGGCAGCCAAAATGACGTGGAAGGGGCGCTGTTTGTCGGGAGCCTTGAAATCGCCGGCGATCTCCTTGACCTCCGCCAATTTTCGAGGCGGGATCGGAATGGGGCGTTTTAATTCGGCTACCTTGAAGTTCTCGGGAGCTACGATTTCCACGTCCTTGGCCGGCAACCCCGTGACAATGAAAAACAGGGTCGCCACGACAATGCATCGCCTGCCGAAAAGTCGATGGGCGCTCTTGTTCAGACAGGCTCGAAGTATTGGTTTCATGGGGAAAGTCAGTCAAAGGGGTACTGGAGACGCAAGAACGAAGGGCTGTCCTTCAGGGGATTTCGGAATGACCCTAGCAGCATCAACGATCGCTGATATGATGAGGGGAGGAGACGCCTCAATTTTCGAATTTCACATTCTTCCGCATAAATTATTGATATTTGCATGCCAAAATGGAGTATACAGGGGAAATGTTCGATGTCCTGAACCTAACTTGGAGAGAATTGATGAAATCTTCCTATTGTTTTCGAATTGCAAGCGTGGCGATCCTTACTGCGTATTTTACCTCAGGCGCGACTC
>MDTC01258199.1_pt1 | contig 13474 bp, 8 predicted proteins | sample 811181 | NCBI WGS metagenome assembly MDTC01 (sample SAMN05326644, study PRJNA326480) | marine metagenome | isolation source: seawater | place: Pacific Ocean: North | collected 2011
AATCGCATCAACTAATGCGAGTGTCTTAGTTGAGGGAACAACATTTACAGGTAATGATGTAACAATACCTGGTAATCTTACTGTTCAAGGTTCACAAACAATAATTTCAAGTTCAGCTCTTGATGTTGTAGATATAAACATCACGGTTGGAAGTGGTAGTGAATCAAGTGCGGCACTTGATGGTGCTGGATTAACATTTGGTAAAGCTGATATAGCTAGATTACAATATGACCATTCACTAACAGCGATGAGTTCAAGTGTTGATTTCTACGCACCTAACGTTAGTGCTTCGATGGCTGGAACGGGTTCATTCGGAAGATTAGAAACTCATCAAGCTAATGCAGATTTAGGTGGTAAAATTGTTACTTTAGCTGGTAACCTAACAACTCAGAATAATAACCTAACTATTAATGCAGTTGATGCAGCTAGAACACTTACACTAACTGAGGACTTTACAATAGGTGGTGGAAATTCAGGAACATTAACTTATAGTGGGGCAAGTAAAACTCTAACTGTAGCTGATAGCACAACACTATCAGGCGGTGGTAACACACTTACATTAGCAGGAGATTTGACTACACAAAATAATAACGTAATTATCAACGCAGTAGGTGCAGAAAGAACTCTAACACTAAATGAATCCTTAACTGTTGGAGATGGTAATGATGGTACGGTTACATTTAGTGCATCTTCAAAAACATTAACGGTTGAAGATAATGCTACTGTAAGTCAAGATATGACTTCAGATGCTAACCCAACATTCGCTGGTGTAACTGCTGGTAATGTTAAAGTTGGTGTTACTGCAGATGGTGAGATAGATACTTCAAGTGGTAACCTAACTATCGATTCAGCTGGTGGAACTGTTACGATTGATGATGACTGTACGATATCTGGTACACTAACAGAATCCTCATCTGAAATATATAAGGAAAACATATCACAACTACAAAATGGATTGGATAAAGTGTTGATGATGAGAGGTGTAGAGTTTGATTATAAATCAGATAAAAGTCATTCAATCGGTGTTGTAGCTGAAGAAATTTCTAAGGTAGAACCATATTTATTATCAGATGATAAAAAATCTGTTTCATATACTAGAATAGTTCCACTTTTGATTGAAGCAGTTAAATCATTAAACGATAAGGTTGAAGAACAAAACAAATTAATTGAGAGTTTAAAGAATTAAATGGCAGTATTACAATCATCACAGATTACTGGTAAATTTGCAGTTACAGGTTCTCGTGACCAAACTTTAGTTCTTAAAGATTATGATACCACACAGCGTAACTCTTTACAAGCTGCTGCAGGTGCTATGATTTTTAACAACACTACAAGTGGTGTAGAATTTTATACAGGTAATGCTTGGTCCTCTGCTATAGGTAGAACAGGACAAACAGGCTTAACGGGTGCTAAAGGTGGAACAGGTAATCAAGGTGCCAAAGGTCCTACTGGTGCTGATAGTAACCAAGCAGGTGCTAAAGGTCCAGATGGTGCTAAGGGTCCTACTGGTGCAGCTGGACATCAAGGATTTCACGGTGCTCCAGGTAACGCGGGCGCTCAAGGTCCCCAAGGTCCACGAGATGGTACAAAAGGTCCTACAGGTGTTCAAGGAGTACAAGGTGCTACAGGTCCTGCTAACAATCAAGGTGGAGCTCAAGGTGTTCAAGGTGCTAAGGGTCCTACTGGTGCAACAGGATTTCAAGGATTTCAAGGTGCTAAAGGTCCTACTGGTAACCAAGGTCCCCAAGGTCCACGACAAGGTGCTAAAGGTCCTCAAGGTGCCCAAGGTCCACGAAGTGGTGCTAAAGGTGCTCAAGGAGTAATGGGTTCGACTGGTAATCAAGGTCCTCAAGGAATTCAAGGTTCTACTGGTCCTAAAGGTGCTCAAGGTAATCAAGGTCCTAAAGGTCCACAAGGTCCTTCAAGTACAAATCAATCTATGAGTGGTGGTGATGCACCAAGCTTTTTAAGATTCGCTATCAATTCAAATAGTTGGCCATCAAGTGGTAGATTTCACGTAGCTAGAGCTGTAACTGATGCTGTTATTTTTGCAAACAGCACACCAAATGGTTTAAGGGTTGATGGTGGTGGTAATGGTTCTAATATTATTCAATGTTTAGGTCCTATCCCATCACCTGCAAACAGACATTGGGTTACCAATATAGGACAATATTACCATTCAGGAAATCGTTCTTCTGATGCTAGAATTAAAAAAGATATTGAAGAGTATTCTGGTAGTATATTAAATAACATAAATGATTTTAAACCAAAAACTTTTTTATGGAATACCGCTCCTGATAATGATGTTTCACATCAAAGATTAGGATTTATCGCACAAGATTATACAGCATCTAAATTTAGCGAGCTAGTAGATCGTGGTGAATTAAAACCAGGAGAAACTAAATCAACTGACCAGAAAATAACCGATGGTAATAAAGAATACTCAGGAAGTTTAGGTTTCAATTATGATGGAGCAGCTGCTATACTGATAAAAGCTGTATCAGAGAGTAAAGCTATATTAGATGATTTAAATGCGAGAGTAACTACTTTAGAGGGATAGTATGGCGATATTAAGAAATAATAGTCAAATTGCAGGAATTACATTATCAGCTGATGGAAACAGCGCTGGTTTAGTTGTTAATAAAGTAACTAATACCGAAATGGGTCAGATATCTTCACCCACAAAAGGTGCTATTATTTACAACACAACTGATAATCAGTTCTATAGATATACAGGTAATGCTTGGAGTTCACAACAAGGTGGGCAGGGTGCTATAGGTTCTACTGGTCCTCAAGGTGATAAAGGTCCTACAGGTGTTCAAGGGGCTCAAGGTAATCAAGGTCCTCAAGGTGTTCAAGGTGCTATTGGAGTACAAGGTGCTACAGGTCCTGCTAACAATCAAGGTGGTGCTCAAGGTCCTAAAGGTCCTAAAGGTCCTGATGGCGCAGCGGGTCATCAAGGATTTCACGGCGCTCCAGGTAACGCGGGCGCTCAAGGTCCCCAAGGTCCACGAGATGGTGTTAAAGGTCCTACTGGAGCTCAAGGCGTTCAAGGTTCTACAGGTGGTGCTAATAATCAAACTGGTGCTCAAGGTATTCAAGGTGCTAAGGGTCCTACTGGTGCAACAGGATTTCAAGGATTTCAAGGTGCTACTGGTCCAGCTGGAATTCAAGGATTCCAAGGCGCTACAGGTGACCAAGGTGCTAAAGGTCCTACAGGAAATACTGGTAACCAAGGTCCTCAAGGTGTTCAAGGCTCACCTGGTCCTCAAGGTGTTCAAGGCGCACCTGGCTGGCCGTATCAAGGTTGTAGTACAACTGATTCACCTCAATTTGCTTACATAGCAGTTGGACACGCACAAACAGGTGGTGGTGCTTATAGGTGTTGGATTGATGCTGATTATGCTGTACATCACTCTCAAGTATATTCACCTAATAACTATGGTATGAATGGTAGAGCAAACAGCGCTTGTATGCAATTAAATAATATAAGTGCGCAAACAAAATTCGCTTTAAACAATAGTGGTAATGTTTACGCAGCTGGTAATAGATATTCTGATGAAAGAAAAAAGGTACAAATAGAACAATATACAGGAAGTTTAGGAGCAGACGGAAATGTATCAGGTTCTATGATGGATAGATTATCCACCTTAAAACCAAAGAAATTTAGATTTGTAGGACAGACAGATGAAAAACCAAGACAAGTTGGTTTGATAGCACAAGATGTTAGATTATCGTTTCCTGAATTGGTAGATGCTACAAATGACGGAACAGGAAGTTTAGGTGCTGAAGATTATATGGCAGTAAATTATGTCGGAGTAAATGCAGTTTTATTAGAAGCTGTAAGAGAAATAAAAGATACAATTAGTTCAATTTCAAGTCGTGTAGCGACTTTAGAGGGATAAAGAAATGGCAGTATTACAAGCTACAGAAATATCAGGCTCAGTAACTTTAGGTGCGCCATTAGTAGTACCAAATATAAGTAACACAGCTATTGGTAACCTATCAGGTACTGAAACATCTTTGGTGGTACATAGTTCAGGTGATGGAGATTTATACAGGCACAACGGAAGTAGTGTAGTTCGTGGATTTGGTATTCAAGGTACGATAGGTGCTAAAGGTAATACTGGTCCAACTGGTGTACAAGGTTCTACTGGTCCTCAAGGGGCTCAAGGATTTCACGGAACTACAGGTAACCAAGGTCCTCAAGGTAATCAAGGTCCACAAGGTTCACGAGATGGTACAAAAGGTCCTACAGGTGTTCAAGGATTACAAGGTGCTACGGGTCCAGCAAATAATCAAGGTGGTGCTCAAGGTCCTAAAGGTCCTAAAGGTCCTGATGGCGCAGCGGGTCATCAGGGGTTTCAAGGTGCTAAAGGTCCTACTGGTAATCAAGGTCCCCAAGGTCCACGAAGTGGTCCTAAAGGTCCTACTGGAAATCAAGGCGTTCAAGGTGCTACAGGTGGTGCTAATAATCAAGGTGGTAGTCAAGGTGCTACAGGTCCTGCTAACAATCAAGGTGGTTCAGCTGGTGCTAAAGGTCCTCAAGGTGTTCAAGGAGCTCAAGGTAATAAAGGTCCTACAGGAGCTACTGGTAACCAAGGTCCTGGCGGTGGTGGTGGTAACCAAGGTCCAAGAGGAGTTTCTCAACCAAGTAATAATTTAGGAACAGCACCTCAAGGTAGTTACGTTAACTTTACTAGAGTAGGTTTAAATGTAGGTCCACAAAATCAAGGTGTAGATGCTAGAGGTGGTAATAACGCTGCTATATTTAGTTCAAATAATTCCAACTCAGGTGGTGGTTGGAGACAATATGTTAACTCCAACCCATACTCTTGGCAATTTAGAGGTGACCAAAATCCAGGAGTTACTCTACACTATTGGAAGAGTAACGGGCAATTCTATCATAAGGGTAATATATCATCAGACCAAAATTTGAAAAAAGAAATTACACCTTACACTGCATCTGTATTAGAAACAAAACTTGGTGCTAAACATAGAGCTAGTAGTTTTATTATGATTGGAAATGAAGTTTCTAAATCAGAGTGGACTGCTTCATCTACAGATAAAGCAGAGATTGGGTTTATCGCACAACACTATACTGCTAGTGCACCAGAGGTTGTAGATATGGTAGATACAGGCTCTTTAGGCATACAAGAAAGAGGTGTAACTGCTATGTTAACTAAAGCGTTTCAAGAAATATCAGAATCGCTGACTAACCTTAATAATAGGATAAAAACTTTAGAAGGATAGAAAATAAAACAATATATATAGTAATAAGGGATTTACTTAATGGTTGTATACGATAACGGGTTTTATAAAATACATCTTGATTTTAATGATTCTTTTAGGCTAAATTTCGATACATATAATTTAGATGATGAATATAGTATTGAAGTTAGATATGGAGAAAAAGAATCTGAGCTAGAATCAATAAATTTTGATTTATCAGAATCACATACTATTAATGGAGTTAAGAAATATTATATTGATTGGCACATTGAAGTATATGAAAATGGTAATAAAATTGTAGATTATGATTTAGATTTAGAAGATAAAGATGTTTTAATAGATTTTATTTCTAAAAATTTGGGAGACACTACAATGTGGATTCCATATGTTGAGGAGTTTAGAAAAAAACATAATTGTAATCTATATTTGTTAACTGTAAATCATAATCTATTCTTAGATGCATATCCGTTTATAACGTTTGTTTCACCAAAAGATACAATTCCAAATTCTTTTGCTAGTTACTATATTGGTCCGATGGATATTCCAAGAACAAATGGAAATCAAGTTGATAGATATCTACCGTTAAAAAGAGACAAAACTCATTTTCAAGAAATTTGTAGTAGTATTTTAGGATTAAAACACAAACCTAATTTAAAAGCTCCGTTAAAAGTCTACAAAAATTTCAAAAAGGTTACTGATAAACCATATGTTGCTATAGCACCACAAGCTACTGCCAGAATAAAAACTTGGAATTATAATGGAACTGAGGGTTGGCAATTATTAGTAGATTATCTTAAAGAGAAAGGATATGAAGTTTTATATTGTTCTAAGGAATACGATGGTGAACGTGGTTTTAAAATTCCAAAAGGAGTTATAGTAAAAGATTCAGATACTTCTATAGAAGAAAGAGTATTTGATATACACCACGCTGAGTTTTTTATAGGAATAAGTTCTGGTTTATATTGGGTTGCTCACGCTTTGGGAAAACGTTGTATTATGATTACAGGACACACACATAAATACTCTGATGGACACGATGAAAAAACAGAACGTGTTTCACTAGAAAGTAACTCTGATATCTGTACTGGATGTTGGGGTGATATAAGTCTTGATTGGCACTTTGATAGTTGGTATTGTCCAAAACATCAAGAGGATGATTTTACTAATGAAGCAGATATGAGTGAGAGTTCAAGAAAGTGGGAGTGTACAAAAAGAATTACTCCTCAAATGGTATTTGATGCAGTTGATAGGGTAGAATCTTTTACAAAAAAGGTAAAGGTAAAACAAGAAAACTTTATAAGTTTAGGTATTAATTTAGGACACGATGCTAGTGCTGCTTTGTGTGTGAATGGTGAACTTATTACTAATATAGCACAAGAGAGAATATCAAGAATAAAACACGATAAGAATGAGAATGAAATTCCAAAGCAAGCTGTAAAATATGTTTTACATAATTCTAATATTGACTTACATCAAGTAGATAAAATTGTTTACAATGGAGCTGGAGAGGGTTGGGGAACAAGATATGTTAACTCTCAACTAAAAAAGTTTGAGGATGCTAATTGGGGGATAAATAAAATTACTTATGGATTACACCATTTAATGCACGCTTATTCGGCATATTATTATTTTGGTGGTGAAGAGGGAACTTCTTTAATTGTTGATAATGGTGGTGATGTTGGTTATAGTTGGAGAACCTCAAGAGAAAACTTTAAAAATACAAACAATACTGAATCAGAAAATGCATCGATATACGGAATAAAAGGTAATAAATTTGAAACCTTATATAAACATAATCACCAGTTTCTTGAACAAGAAGAAGATAGATTGGGATTTTCTTTGGGTGCATTTTATGATATTGCTTGTTCAATAACAGGCATAGGAAACGATGGATTTTCTGCTGGTAAGTTGATGGGGCTTACATCATATGGTGATGATAGTAAGTATTATGAAAAACTCTTACAGAAGTATATGTATGAGGAGTGTATCGTTATAGATAATAATGATTTCTATATACCAAAAAATTATCATAATCAAATGTTACCAACTTGGAATGTTAATGGATTTTACAATTACAGAAACACTTGGTATAATATTAATTTACAAAATTCAGAATTTCAAGATAAGGCAAACTTTGCTCTTTGGGTTCAAAAAGAATTTGAAAGAGCTATTATGTTTTTAGTTAGGAAAGCAAAGATATTAAATCCAAGTGATAACTTGTATTTAGCTGGTGGTTGTTTTTTAAATTCAATAGTTAACCAAAAGATAACTGATAGTAATATATTTAAGAATGTACACGTGATACCTGCAGCAGATGATACAGGTATAGCTATAGGATGTGCATACTATGGTTATTGGAATCAATTTCTACCAAAAAATAATTGATTCTAAAATCTTTGATAATATTTATATAGTAATGGTTATAGGAAACCTAATATGAAAAAAGATGCTTACTTAGGAATGGTTTACTCTGATGAACAGATTATGGGTGCTATTCAAAAATATTGTGGTAATACAACCGATCGTTTTGGTGGTATTATTATGACATACGAAAAGTGTTCAGAAAAAACATTGTATAAAAAAGTAGCTAAACTTATCGCAGAACAAAATATAGTTGGATGGTTTCAAGGTGCATCTGAAACAGGTCCTCGTGCATTGGGTAATAGAAGTATTTTGGCTGATGCTAGAAGTTTTAGAATGAAAGATAGAATAAACGATTCGGTAAAACATAGAGAATGGTATCGCCCTTTTGCACCAAGTTGTTTAGAAGAAGAAGCTGATAAGTATTTTACACATAGTACAGATAGTCCTCATATGTTATTGATATCCGATGTAAAGCACGAGTGGAGAAGTAGATTACCAGCTATTACACATATAGACGGAACTGCCAGATTACAAACAGTATCTAAAAAAACTAATCCAAGATATTGGAAACTTATAAACGAATTTAAAAATATAACAGGCATACCAGTTGTTTTAAATACATCTTTTAATGACAACGCACAACCTATCGTAGAATCACCTGAAAATGCTATAGATTGTTTTGAAAATACTCAAATGGATTACTTAGTGATGGGTAATTACATTATAAGTAAGACGGAAAGAAAATGGTATACCGATTACATAAAGCCAAAAGATAGAAAGAGGAGAGTAGGCGTAGTTTGTTTTAGTTACAATCGTTCAGATTACCTTGAGAAAACTCTTGATAGTTTAGTAAAAACAATGGATAAACGAGATAAACTATTTTTACTTGAACAATCATCTGATGTTGAAGAAAAGAAAAAGTGTTTGGAATTAACTTACAAGGCTGCTGAAAAAATAGATATTCAAATTATGGATATGCCGTATAATCTTGGATGTAGGTTAGGAACTAATAGAGTTTGGGAAACAGGATTCTTTGATGATTGTGAATATTATATGAATATAGACCACGATATGATAATCAGAGAACCTCTAACTACAGGTGTAGAAAAGTTAGATTCATCACCTTACATTTGGATGGTTTCATATCATAATAGTCCTGAACACGATGTTAAAAATGTAGATGGTAATTGGGTGTTAAAAGACCATACACGTGGTTGTCATATGATGTTAAGAATAAAAGATTTTTTAGATATGATGCCTATATGGATGCATCATAATGGTGGACACGATAATTTAAATTGGCACGGTGGTTTAGATTGGTACTTAATGGATTACTCAGAGGTAGCTCCTGGTCCTGATATAAAAGAGATAATAGCAGTTTTGCCTGGCGCAAGTGAACATATAGGAAGAGATTCAGCTTGGCAAGGAGATTACGATGATGAGTATAGTGATGAAGTACAAAATTTATTTTTTAAAGCACAGAATGTAGAAGAGTTGTTAGAGTTTTACAGACCCGATAAGGTTTACGATGATGAATCTTATTGGTATGAGGAGGTGTATGCGGATATTATTAACAGGAGGTGAGGGGTTTATAGGTAACGCTTTAAAAAAGTCTCTACTTAAAAAAGCTACACAAGTAAGTTCTATAGAACAAAAGTATTGTGAGTACAAAGGTTACGAAACAACTTTGTTTAAAGCTGTAGAAGATTGTGATATCATATATCACGTTGGTGCTATATCAGACACAATGGAAAAAGATGTTAATAAAATGATGTACTACAATGTTGAGTTTAGTAAAGTCTTATTTGATTTAGCTAGTATCCTAAATAAAAAAGTAGTATATTCATCATCTGCAGCTTGTTATGGTACTGATGGTGTTCCAAGTAATTTATATGGTTGGAGTAAATATATAGCAGAAATATATGGTGTATCCACTGTAAAAGATTTTATAGCCTTACGTTACTTCAATGTTTATGGTAAGGGTGAATCACATAAAGGAAAAATGGCATCAGTTGCTTATCAGGCTATGAATATGGTGAGTGGAAATAAAGATAAAGAATTATCAAGGTATGCACAAAAAGAAAAGTTTAGATTATTTCCAGGCAATCCAAAAAGAGATTTTGTTTACATTGATGATGTGGTATCAGCGAATGTAAGATGTTTGGATGATGTACCAGCTGGAGTTTACGATGTTGGTTTGGGAAAGAGTAATAGGTTTGAAACTGTGTTAAAAACATTAGGAATTGATTATTACTATCACAATAAAGATATGATACCAAAAGGTTATCAGTTTGAAACAAAAGCGAATAAAAATAAATTTTTACCAAAGTGGAAACCTAAATTTACTTTGGAAAAAGGATTAATCGATTATAAAAATAAGTTAGGAGTCTAATAATGGCTGATAAAGAAAAAAAAGTAGACAACATAACGTTTACTGATGAGGAAGTAAATACACTAAAGCAAATTAGTGCAAACTATGTTAACTTACAACAAGTGTTTGGACAGATTGAAGTTCAGATGCTTTTACTTCAGAATCAAATGGAAGATTTAGAAGTTAGTAAGGAAAAAACTACTCAAGAATATAAAGATAATCAAGAAAATGAAAAGAAATTGATGGCTGAATTGGAAAAAAAGTATGGTGAGGGTAACTACGATCCAAAAACAAATACTTTTACACCAAATTCTTAAAAAAACTCTATAAATAGTTGTGTTTACGAAATTTATATACTATTTATAGGTAGAATTTTAGTTTTTCTAAAAAAAATTTGTAAACCTCACTCACATTAGGAGAAAATAAATGGCTGAACGAATTGTTAGTCCAGGTGTGTTTACAAGGGAGCGAGACTTATCCTTTTTACCTACGGGTGTTCAAGGGATAGGGGCAGTAGTTGTCGGAGCTACTGAACGAGGTCCTGCATTCACACCAACGGTTGTAACTTCCGTAACAGAATTCAATGAGTTATTCGGAGATAACACAGAATCAAATATTAATTACTATGTACCTTTAGCTGCTAGAGAATACTTTAATGGTGGAGCTACTTCACTTACTGTAGTTCGTACATTACACTTAGATGGATACATCTATGGTAGTGGTGAAGTAAACTACTTGATGGTATCAAGCTCTATCGCTTCAGGTTCTTTAGTAGAAGCAAATGGGGGTATTGATACTGTTCACGCTTTATCAGGCTCAATAGGTATTCCTCAGGTATTAGCAGTTCTTGCACCAGCAGAGGGAACACATACTGCTACTAACGCAAGTGCTGTACCAAATACTGCTTATAGTGCTAGTGCATTTACACTTGACTTACAAAATGGTTCATTTACGGATACTGGTAACAAAGTATCATTTAATACAGGAGGTAGTGGTGCTAACACTTACATAGAAGATTTCTTTTCTTCAAATCCCAGAGCTACCAAGAATGGTGATAATAGTACGGCATACTATTACTTACATAGTCATTTCCAATCATCATCTGCTTTCAGACAAGGTAATGAAGTAAAACTTAATGCTTTCATAGTAAACTTAACAGGTTCATTGAACTTTACAAGTGGTTCTACTGGATTCAGTAATACAGGACAAGCTAACACTTGGACTGGTAATAAAGAGTTTAGTGCAGCTAGAACACCATATATCCAATCACAATTAATAGGTGGTGGACGTTCTAACTTGTTTAGAGTTTACACTCAAGGACACGGTACTCAAATGAATAAGAAGTACTTTGTTGGTATTAGTGATATTAAGCCCGCTGGTGAAATAGCAAACTCAGATTATGGTACATTCTCAATACAAATCTTTACAGCACCAAAGGATGAGATGGATGATGACAGAAAAGCTCCTACCGCTAATAAGCAATTAGTACAAACAATTTCAAATTGTTCTATGGATCCTCTTTCTTCAGACTTCGTTGCAAAAAAGGTTGGTGATAAGTTTTTCACAACCGATTCAGCTGGTAAAGTATCTGAATATGGGCAATATCCGCTAACACAAAATTATGTTCGTATTGGTGATTATGATGATTTAATTAATGATAACGTTCCAAAAGCAGCAGTTCCAATGGGATTTGATGCATTGAACATTCCAGTTACACCACCAAGTTTGACAATGACTCCAGTTTTCGGTGGAGCGATGAGTTCAAGCCTTGCAACTGTACCTACTGCTAGTTTCAATAGACAGCAGTTAAGTAAGAAAGACGGACAACTAAGTAAGAATCCTGAATACTACGGATTTAACTTCCACGACAATGATAACTTACCTTACTTCGCACCAATTCCTTACGGAACAAGTGGTGCTTCTACAGGTAACAACGTTACTATGTCTCTTGAAGATATGTTTGGAAGTGCAGATGTTGGTACGGTACAAGATACAAGCACATTCGCAAACGCAAGTACTAAAATTACTTTAGGGAATTCACACATCTCACAAAGGAGATTTGCAGTACCTATGCAGTGGGGATTTGATGGAAACAATCCACATACAGCAGTAAATACTGGTGTGGATATAACTGGTACTAACACATTTGGATTTAATATTTCAAGTACATCAGCAGCTGGATATACTGCATTTAAGAGAGCAGTTGACACGGTAGCTGATCCTGAAATAGTAGATTTCAATCTATTGTTAATGCCTGGTGTAAATCATAACCAACACTCAGCTATCACAAACTATGCTATATCAAAAGTAGAGGATAGAGCAGATGCATTCTTTATCCTAGACCCATCAGCATATGGTGATTCAATATCAACCACAAAGAATACAATACAAAATCTTGATACTAACTACGCAGGTTGTTACTATCCGTGGGTTAGAATGCAAGGTAATATTGGAAGTCAAGTTTGGGTTCCACCATCAGTTGTAATCGCACACGCTATCGCTAATAATGATGCTGTAGCAAGTGAGTGGTTCGCACCTGCTGGATTGAACAGAGGTGGTTTATCAATGGTGGCTTCGGCTGAAACAAAGTTGAGAGGTCCTGAAAGGGATGATTTGTACGACAATCGTATCAATCCTATTGCACACTTTACTAACATAGGGTATGCAGTATTCGGACAGAAAACACTTCAATCTGCTACATCAGCTCTTGACAGAATTAACGTAAGAAGATTGTTAATCAACGTTAAGAAGTTTGTGGCATCAAGTTCAAGATACTTAGTATTCGAACAAAACGATTTGACTACAAGAAACAGATTCCTAAACATTGTTAATCCATATCTTGAATCAATTCAACAAGCAAGAGGATTAAGTGCATTTAAAGTTGTTATGGATGATACCAATAACACACCAGATGTAGTTGATAGAAATCAGCTTGTTGGACAAATACTATTACAACCTACGAGAACTGCAGAGTTCATCGTATTAGATTTTGTTGTATTACCTACTGGGGCAGCATTTCCTGAGTAATAACTTAATCTAAATTAATGTGTGCAAGAAACCCCTTTAACGAGGGGTTTTTTGTTTTATTTACTATTTATTTTATGAGTGATAGTAAGATAGTAAAACTATGAAAAAACTATGAAAAACTATCAAGGTACAAATAACTGAAATTGTTAGATAGCTTATATTTATAGATAGAAGTAAATATAATTTGGAGATAAGTAATGCCAGACGTTTTATCAGCACAAGAAATATTTTTTACAACCTTTGAGCCAAAGGTTAAAAATAGGTATATATGGTACATTGACGGAGTACCATCTTTCTTAGTAAAAGCTGCAAGTCGTCCAAGTGTACAGTTTGAAACTATCACACTAGACCATATCAATGTAAAGAGATACCTAAAAGGTAAAGCAGCTTGGCAACCAATCGAATTGACACTATACGATCCAATCGTTCCAAGTGGCGCTCAATCAGTTATCGAGTGGATTCGTTTGTCTCACGAATCTG